>WBZQ01000174.1_pt1 | contig 59340 bp, 21 predicted proteins | sample 5204251 | NCBI WGS metagenome assembly WBZQ01 (sample SAMN12412402, study PRJNA552823) | activated sludge metagenome | isolation source: activated sludge from nitrification reactor of wastewater treatment plant... | place: USA: Virginia | collected 2017-09
TCGACGCTGATGTGGTGAAACAAGCGGTGGCGCGGGCGTTGCCGTCGTACATGGTGCCGTCGGTGTGGTCGTTGCTTGATGAGGTGCCGCTCAACAGTGCGGGCAAGTTGGATCGGAAGGCGTTGCCGGCACCGGATTTCGGTGCGGTGTCCGAGGAGTATGTGGCCCCGGCCGACGATGTCGAGGTCGCGGTGTCGGGGGTGTTCGCGGATCTGCTTGGTGTGGATCGGGTGTCGGTGGCCGAGTCGTTCTTCGATATCGGTGGTAACTCGTTGTCGGCGATGCGTCTGGCGGCACGTGCGGGTGAGGTTCTCGGGGTTGAGGTGTCTGTTCGGGACATCTTTGAGGCCCCGTCGGTGCGGGAGTTGATCGCCGCGACCTCCGGTCATGGTGCGGCACTTGCCCCGATCGTCGCGGTCGATCCGCGTCCGGAGTTGGTGCCGTTGTCGTTCGCGCAGCAGCGCATGTGGTTCATCAACCGGTTCGAGCCGTCCGCGGCGACGTACAACATTCCCGCGGTCTTGAAGCTGACGGGCGCGCTCGACGTGGATGCGTTGCGGCAGGCCGTGATCGACGTGGTCGATCGGCACGAGGTGCTGCGGACGGTGTTCCCGGCCCGCGGTGGAGTGCCGCACCAGGTCATCGGGGATATCGCCGACTTCGACAACCACGACGTGTGGCAGGTCGTCGGTACCCGCGACGAACTGCTCACCTCGGTGGCAGACGGTTTCGACGTGACCACCGAGTGGCCGCTGCGGGTCCGGTTGCTGCCGGACGGTGACCGCGACTTCGTCCTCGCGCTGACCGTCCACCACATCGCCGCCGACGGTGAATCCGTGCTGCCGCTCATCACCGACATCGTGACCGCGTACACGGCTCGCGCACAGGGTGATTCACCAGTATGGGCGCCGCTGGACGTGCAGTTCGCCGACTTCGCGATCTGGCAGCACGAGGTGCTCGGCTCTGCGGACGACGCCGATTCGGTGATCGGTCGGCAGCTCGGCTACTGGCGGCAGCAACTTGCAGGTGTGCCGGATGTGCTGGAACTGCCCGCCAACCGTCCGCGGCCCGCGGTCGCCTCGCACGCCGGCGCCGACGTCGGGTTCACGATCCCGGCGCAGGTTTCCGAACGGGTTGCAACTGTCGCAAGCGAATTCGGTGTCACCCCGTTCATGGTGGCGCATACCGCGCTGGCGGCGCTGCTGGCCCGGCTGACAGCCACCGGAGATATCTCGGTCGGCACCCCGACCGCCGGGCGCGGCCAGGCCGTGCTCGATCCGCTGGTGGGCATGTTCGTGAACACGCTCGTGTTGCGGACCGCCGTCGATCCCGGAAAGCCGTTCGCCGAGTTGCTCGATCGCGTGCGGGGGACCGACCTCGATGCCTTCGCGCATGCCGATGTGCCGTTCGAATCGGTGGTCGAGGCCGTCGACCCGGTGCGCAGCGAGGCATTCGCACCGCTCGCTCAGGTGATGCTGTCGTTCGACCCGGTCGCGTCAGCGGGTTCCGCCGCCGTCGAGATCGCCGGGGTCGAGATCGCCGCCGCCGAATCGCCGGTGGTGGCCGCGCAGCAGGACCTGCGGGTCGTCGTGTCCTCCGCGGCGCAGGGACAGCCGTGGACCGGGGTGCTGACCTACGCGACCGACCTGTTCGACGAATCGACCATCAGCGCCTTCGCCGACAGGTTTGTCCGGATGCTGGATGCGCTGACCGCGGGCCCCGGCACGATAGTCGGCGAAGTCGACCTGCTGCTCCCACACGACAGGGATCTCCTGGCCGGCCTGGCCGGCCCCATCACCACCACTGTGAACACCGGTTCGACACTGTCCGATCTGCTCGTGGCCTCCGCAGCGGCGCACGGTGAGTCGATCGCGGTCACCGCCGGCGGCACCGCACTGACCTACGCTGAACTCGACCGGGAATCGAATGCGGTTGCCGCGGGACTGATGTCACACGGCATCGGCGCGGGCGACCTGGTGGGCGTGGCGACGGCCCGCAACACCGACCTCGTCACCGCGATCCTCGGCACGCTCAAGGCCGGAGCCGCCTACGTTCCCCTCGACCTCACCAACCCGGTGGCACGCCTGGCGCACATCGTGTCCGACGCCGGCGTGGCAGTGATCCTGACCGACGAAACCGCTTCCGGTCACGAACTGTGGACGACCGTTCCCGACAGTGTTGAAGCAGTCGACGTCCGCGCGCTGGTATCGGCGAACCATGACACCGCCACGGTGAGTGCTGTTGCCGTCCCAGCGGATTCACGGGCCTACGTGATCTACACCTCTGGCTCGACGGGTCTGCCCAAGGGCGTGGAAGTGACTCACCGTGACGTGGTCACGCTGCTCGACACCACCGCCGGTGACTTCGAGTTCACCGCCGACGACGTGTGGACCATGTTCCACTCCTACGCCTTCGACTTCTCGGTGTGGGAACTGTGGGGTGCGCTGTATTACGGCGGACGCTGCGTCATCGTCGACCGTGACGTGGCCCGGGACATCGACCGGTTCGTCGAACTGCTCGCCACCGAGGGCGTCACCTCGCTGAGCCTGACGCCGTCGGCGTTCTACCAGCTGATCGATGCCCGCCGCCGCAACCCCGTCGACCTGCGGCTGCGGTACGTCGTCTTCGGCGGAGAGGCACTGAGCTTCGAGCATGTGCGGCGCTGGTATGACGAGTTCCCGGGTGACCACGCGCGGCTGGTGAACATGTACGGCATCACCGAGACCACCGTCCACGTCAGCTACCGGGCGCTGGACTCCGATTCGGTGTCCGCCGATGACGCGTCGTACATCGGCCGCCCGCTCGCATCCCTGGGCATCCACATCCTGGATGAGTGGCTGCGCCCGGTGCCGGAGGGTGTTCCGGGTGAAATGTATGTCACCGGTGGGCAACTCGCGCAGGGCTACCTCGGACGTACCGACCTGTCGGCGACACGTTTCGTCGCCAATCCGTTCAGCACCGACCAGTTCGCCGGCAACGGATCCCGCATGTACCGCACCGGTGACCGGGCGCGGCGCTTCGGCGGCGACATCGAATACCTCGGCCGCGGCGACGCACAGGTGCAGTTGCGCGGCTTCCGCATCGAGTTCGGAGAGATCGAGGCGGCGCTGCTGACCGCTCCCGGTGTCACCGGTGCGGCCGTCCGTATCTTCGACGGACCGTCCGGCGACACCCTTGTCGGGTATGTCGTTCCCGACGCCGGAACCGAGGTGGTGGCCGACGAGGTGATCACCGCCGCCTCACGGCAGCTGCCCGCATACATGGTCCCCACCATCGTGCTGCCGGTGGCAGCACTGCCGTTGACCGCCAACGGCAAACTGGACCGCAGCGCCCTGCCCGAACCGGAGTTCGGCGCGCACGGCGACGGCGTCGTGGCACCGGAGACCGCTGCGGAACTCGCGGTGCTCGGTGCGTTCACCGACGTCCTGGGCCTCGACCGGATCAGCGTGACCGACTCGTTCTTCGACCTCGGCGGCAACTCGCTGTCGGCGATGCGGCTGGCCGCGCAGGCGGGAGACGCGCTCGGCGTCGATATCTCGGTTCGTGAGGTGTTCGGCGCGCCGACGGTGCGCGCCCTGGCGGCCGCCGCCGCCGGCAACACCGCCGCGCTGGCCCCGATCGTCGCGGTCGAGCCGCGTCCGGACCGGATTCCGCTGTCGTTCGCGCAGCAGCGCATGTGGTTCATCAACCGCTTCGAGGCGTCCGCGTCGACCTACAACATCCCCGCCGTGCTGCGCCTGACGGGTTCGCTGGATGTGGATGCGTTGCGGCAGGCCGTGATCGACGTGCTCAGCCGGCACGAGGTGCTGCGCACCTCGTTCCCGTCCGCCGCCGGAGTGCCGTTCCAGCAGGTCGGCGACATCGCCGAGTTCGACGAACGCGGCATCTGGCAGGTCGTCGCCACCGATGACGATGTATTCGCAGCGGCGACAACCGGCTTCGACGTCACCACGCAGTGGCCCCTGCGGGTCATCCTCCGCGACAGCAGCACTGACGGTTCCACCTTCTTTATCCCTGAGGCCGATGCGACGAAGGAGCGAGGGTCACGAGGGGTCCGGCGACCCGAGAGTCATGACGCCCCCACCCCGGCCGGCGATTACCTCCTGGCGGTGGTGGCCCACCACATCGGTCTGGACGGCGAGTCGATGCTGCCGTTGGTGACGGACCTGGTGCTCGCCTACTCCGCTCGCGCACAGGGTGATTCACCGAACTGGGCGCCGCTGGAGGTGCAGTTCGCGGACTTCGCGATCTGGCAGCACGAGGTCCTGGGTTCGGCCGACGACGCAGATTCGGTGATCGGGCATCAACTCGGGTACTGGAAGGACAGGCTTGCCGGTCTGCCGGATGTGCTGGACCTCCCGGCCGACCGTCCGCGTCCGCTGGTGGCGTCGTACCGCGGCGCCGATGTCGCGTTCGAGTTCCCGGGTGAGGTGTCGGACCGGATCGGTGAGATCGCGCGCCGCTACGGGGTCACCGAGTACATGGTGGTCCATGCGGTCCTCGCTGTGCTGCTGGCCCGGCTGAGCGCCACCTCGGATATCGCGGTGTCCACACCGGTTGCCGGTCGTGGTCAGGCGGTGCTTGATCCGCTGGTGGGTATGTTCGTGAACACCCTGGTGTTGCGGGCCGACGTCCAGTCGTCGACGTCGTTCGAGGAACTGCTCGAACAGGTCCGGGTGACCGACCTGGACGCGTTCGCGCACGCCGACGTGCCGTTCGAGTCGGTGGTGGAGGCCGTCGACCCGGTGCGCAGCGAGGCGTTCGCGCCGCTCGCGCAGGTGATGCTGTCGTTCAACCCGGCCGCATCGGTCGCCGACGCCGATGTCACGGTGGGCGACCTGCAGATCGCTCCCATCGAGCTGGATGAGGTTCCGGCACAAATGGATCTGTCGGTGATCGTGTCCTCCGGCGACGCCGGGCGTCCGTGGACCGGTGTGCTGCGCTATGCGACGGACCTGTTCGACGAGGCCACGATCGAGGAACTGTCGCGTCGTTTCGTGCGACTGGCAGCCGAACTGACCGCCGTCCCGGCGGCCGCCGTGGGTGACGCCCCGGTCCTGGCCGTGGCCGAGCGTGAGCTGGTGCTGGATCGTTCGGTGGGTGTTGATGAGATCGTGCCCGCGGGCACTGTTGCTGATGCTCTGGTGGCGCAGGCTGTGCGGTCTCCTGATGCCCGGGCGTTGTGGTTCCAGGGGCGTGGTGTCTCGTTTGCGGAGTTGTCGGCGCGTGTGAGTGTGCTTGCGCGTGAGTTGATTTCGGTGGGTGTGGGGCCGGATGTGGCGGTGGGTGTGTGTATTGACCGCAGTGTGGAGATGGTGGTGGCGATCCATGCTGTGGTGGCTGCGGGTGGTCAGTATGTGCCGATTGCCACGGATGCTCCTGCTGATCGTGTGCAGTACATGCTGGAGACAGCTGGTGTGGGTGTGGTCTTGATCGGACCAAGCGTTTTGATCCGTGAGGAGTTGTCGTCGGGCGACGAAGGAGCCGGCCGACAGTGTCACGATGGGTCCGGTGACGCGACTGTCTGGGGTGGCCAGGTGCGGATCATTGTTGTGGATTGCACTGTTGACATCGACTTGTCGACGGTTCCGGTGACTGATGCTGAGCGTGTGGTGCCGTTGTCGTTGGACAATGCGTTGTACACGTTGTTCACGTCGGGTTCGACGGGGCGTCCGAAGGGTGTGACGGTGTCGCATCGTGCGGTGCTGAATCGTCTGTGGTGGGGTCTGGATGCTTTTCCGTGGTCGGTGGGTGACAGGGTGGTTCAGAAGACGCCGTACACGTTTGATGTGTCGGTGCCGGAGTTGTTCGGGCCGTTGGTCACGGGTGCGGAGTTGGTGATTGCGCGTCCGGGTGGTCATGCGGATCCGGGGTATATCGCGGATTTGATCGCGGACACGCGGGCGACGTCGGTGCATTTTGTGCCGTCGATGTTGTCGGTGTTCGTGGATGTGGTGGATCGGGAGCGTCTGGCGCAGTTGACGTCGCTGAGGTGGGTGTTTGCTTCGGGTGAGGCGTTGCCGGCTGCGGTGGTGGCGCAGGTGCATGAGATCTGGCCGGGTGTGGGTATTCACAACCTGTTCGGTCCGACTGAGGCTGCGGTGGAGGTGGCGTGGGCTGATGTGTCCGATGCTCCGGAGCTGGTGACGATCGGTGCTCCGGTGTGGAATACCGAAACCTTGGTGCTTGATGATCGCCTTCGGCCGGTGCCGGTGGGGGTGCCGGGTGAGTTGTATCTGGGTGGTGTGCAGGTCGCGCGTGGGTATGCGGGGCAGCCGGGTATGTCGGCCGAACGGTTTGTTGCCGATCCGTTTGGTGTGCCGGGTTCGCGGTTGTATCGCACCGGTGATGCGGTGCGGTGGAATGCGGCCGGTGATATCGAGTATTTGGGTCGTACTGATTTCCAGGTGAAGTTGCGGGGTCAGCGGATCGAGCTCGGTGAGATCGAGGCGGTGCTGGCGGGTGTGCCGGGTGTGGTGCATGCGGCGGCGACGGTGGCGGCGACCGACACGGGTGCTGAGCATTTGGTGGCGTATCTGTCGCCGGCGAGTGTCGACGCTGATGTGGTGAAACAAGCGGTGGCGCGGGCGTTGCCGTCGTACATGGTGCCGTCGGTGTGGTCGTTGCTTGATGAGGTGCCGCTCAACAGTGCGGGCAAGTTGGATCGGAAGGCGTTGCCCGCCCCCGACTTCGACATCGCCGACGAGGACTACGAGGCACCCGAGGGTGACGACGAGACCGCCGTCGCCCAGGTGTTCGCCGATGTCCTGGGCCTCGGCCGGGTCGGCGTGACCACCTCGTTCTTCAATCTCGGCGGTAACTCGCTGTCGGCGATGCGGCTGGCCGCCCGGACCGGTGAGGTGCTGGAGACCACGGTGTCGGTGCGTGACCTGTTCGACGCGCCGACGGTGCGCGAACTCGTGGCCGCGGTCGGCGCGGGCGACAAGCTCGCGCCGATCACCAAGGCCGACCCGCGTCCCGAGCACATCCCGGTGTCGTTCGCGCAGCAGCGCATGTGGTTCATGAACCAGTTCGACCCCGACGCCCCGACGTACAACATCCAGGCAGGGGTCCGACTGCGTGGCGAACTCGATATCGAGGCGCTGCGGCAGGCGGTGCTCGATGTCATCGAACGGCACGAGGTGCTGCGTACCACGTTCCCCGGTGTCGACGGTGAACCCACGCAGGTGATCCACGACCTGGAGTGGGCCGGCGACAACCTCGACTGGGCGATCGTCGACTCGGAGGCCGGCCTGCTGCACGCGGCCACCCGCGGGTTCGTGGTGTCCGAGCAGTCCGCTTTCCGGGTCCGGCTGCTGCGGTCGGCCCCGGGCGAATGGATCTTCCTCGCCGTCCTGCACCACATCGTCAGCGACGGTGAATCGATGGGGCCGCTGCTCACCGACATCGTCACCGCGTACGTGGCCCGCGCCCACGGACAGGCGCCCGCGTTCGCGCCGCTGCCGATACAGTTCGCCGACTACGCGATCTGGCAGCATGACGTCCTCGGCGACCCACAGGACGCGGAATCGGTGGTGGGCGGCCAGCTCGAATACTGGACGGACCAGCTCATGGGCCTGCCCGATGTCCTCGAACTGCCCGCGGACCGCCCGCGGCCGGTGACGGCATCCGCGTCCGGTGCGTCCATCGACTTCGCGGTCCCGCAGGGTGTAGCGGAGCGGATCGAACGCCTCGCCGCCGAGTACGGGCTGACCTCGTTCATGGTGGTGCATGCCGCGCTCGCGGTGCTGCTGTCCCGGCTAACCGCCGCCGACGACATCGCGATCGCCACACCGATCGCGGGCCGGGGCGAGAAGGTCCTGGATCCGATGGTCGGCATGTTCGTCAACACCCTGGTGCTGCGGAGCGAACTCGAACCGATGATGGCGTTCTCCGAACTCCTCGAAGAGGTGCGCGAGACCGACCTGGACGCGTTCGCCAACGCCGACGTACCCTTCGAGGCCGTCGTCGACGCTGTCGGCGCGGTGCGGTCGCAGGCATTCGCGCCGTTGGCCCAGGTCATGCTGAGCGTCGACCACAGTCCGGGCGATGGCGCCGCGACCGGCCGGCCGGCGGTGGACGTGGGGGCACTGACCGTCGAGCAGATCGAGCCGCCGACGGCGTTCGCGCAGCGGGATCTGTCGATCACCGTGCGGACCGTGGCGGGCCGGGACTGGCCGGCCGGCATGGTCTACGCGACCGATCTGTTCAACGAGGCCACGATGGTGACGTTCGCGCAGCGGTTCCTGACTCTGCTCGACTCGCTCACCGACGATCCGGACGGTGCGATCGGTGCCGCGCAGTTCCTCGTGGCGCAGGAACACAGCAGCCTCGTCGACTGGTCCAGCGGGCAGTCGACCGCACCCGTTCCGGGCGACGGAGGCGGTGTGCCGGGTGTCGCCCATTCGGGGGATAGGGCTAACGGCAATGACGGGGTGAGCGATAATTGACCGGGCGTTCTGGCGCCCCGCACCATCCGACGCGGCATAAGGGGCATCAGATTCGTGGCTGAGTTCATCCTGACCAGCGCTGATCCATATCGTGGGGCAGACACAGATCGCGGGGCAGATCCGGATCGTGTGGCGTTGGCGTTCGATGGCCGACGTGTCGGCTATCAGGAGTTCTCGGCACGAGTGGCGGTCCTGGCGCGGATACTGATCTCGCGCGGTGTGGGCCCCGACGCCGCCGTCGGGGTCTGCATCGACCGGTCGGTGGAGATGCTGGTCGCCATCCACGCGATCGTCGCCGCCGGGGGCAACTATGTGCCGCTGGACACCGACTCGCCCGTCGACCGCACCCGCTACATGCTCGACATCGCCGGCGCCCGGTGCGTGCTGATCGCCGCCGGAACCGCACCCGAGGCACTCGACGGCCTCGGTGACGGGATCGACGTCCTGGAAGTCGACGCGTCGGCCGATGTGGACCTGTCGGCGCCGCCGGTCACCGACGCCGAACGGCTGTCGCCGATCCTGCCTGGCACGGCCGCCTATACGCTGTTCACGTCCGGGTCGACGGGCCGCCCCAAGGGCGTGACGATCACTCACGAGGCGCTCGTCAACCGGCTCGGCTGGATGAGCGACTGGTACGGGCTCACCGGCGACGACGTCTTCCTGCAGAAGACCCCGACGACGTTCGACGTGTCGGTGTGGGAACTGTTCCTGCCCACCCTGCTCGGCGCCACGCTGGTCGTGGCCGAGGCCGACAGGCACGGCGACGCCCCCTACCTGACCGCGACGATCACCGCCGAACAGGTCACCGTCGTGCACTTCGTGCCGTCGATGCTGTCGGCGTTCGTCGACGTCATGGAGGACGAACTTCCGACGCTCGAATCGCTGCGGTTCGTGTTCACCTCCGGCGAGGCACTCACCACCGGCCCCGCCCAAGCGATGCTGTCGGCGTTGCCTGCACTGCGACTGGTCAACCTGTACGGGCCCACGGAGGCCGCCGTCGACGTCACCGCCTACGAGGTGCAGCGCGGCGACGTCGCCATCCCGATCGGCCGTCCCGTCACCAACACCACCACCGTCATCCTCGACCGGCTGATGCAGATGGTGCCGCCGGGGGTGCCCGGGGACCTATACCTCGGCGGCATCCAGCTCGCCCGCGGATACGCCGGCCGCACCGACCTTACCGCCGACCGGTTCGTCGCCGATCCGTTCGGCGCGCCGGGATCACGCCTGTACCGCACCGGCGACCTGGCCCGCTGGAACACCAGCGGCAACATCGAATACCTGGGCCGCAGCGACTTCCAGGTGAAGCTGCGCGGTCAGCGCCTCGAACTCGGCGAGGTCGAGGCCGTGCTTGCGTCGGTGCCAGGGGTGGTGACCGCCGCCGCGGCCGTCGCCAAGGTGGCCGGCGGTGACCATCTGGTGGCGTACCTGTCGCCGGCCGACATCGATCTCGACGTGGCCAAGGACACGGTCGCCCGGGTGTTGCCCGAATACATGCGGCCCACGGTGTGGATGCCGATCCCCAAGATGCCGCTCAACAAGTCCGGCAAGGTGAACCGGCGCCGACTGCCCGCGCCGCAACTGGCCAAACGCGACTACGTCGCACCCGAAACCGACACCGAACGCCAGATCGCCGAGATCTACGCCGGGCTGCTCGGCACCGACGAGGTGTCGGTCACCGAATCGTTCTTCGACCTCGGCGGCAACTCGCTCGCCGCCACCAAACTGGCCGCCCGGGCGGGTCGCGCACTCGGCGTCGACGTATCCGTCAAGGATGTCTTCGAAGCGCCTTCGGTACGTGAGCTCATCGCGTTCGTCTCCGGCAGCAACGAGGCGCTTGCCCCGATCGTCGCCGCCGACTCACGGCCCGAACACATTCCGCTCTCTTTCGCGCAGCAGCGGATGTGGTTCATCAACCGGTTCGACCGCTCGAACGCGACCTACAACATTCCCACCGTCCTGCGCGTGACCGGCGATCTCGACCTCGACGCGCTGCGGGAGGCCGTCGTCGACGTGGTGGCCCGGCACGAGGTCCTCCGTACGACGTTCCCCGCACATGACGGCGTTCCGTATCAGCGCATCGGCCGTGCCTCGACGATCGGCGCCAAACTCGACTGGGACATCGTCGACGACCTCGCCGAACTCGAGGCGGCAGTCGCCGAAGGCTTCGACGTGACCCGGCAGTGGTCGTTGCGTGTGTGCATCCTGGAGACCGCGGCCAATGATCATATTCTGGCCGTCGTCGTGCACCACATCGCCGTCGACGGCGAGTCATTGCTGCCGTTGCTGGTGGACCTGACCACTGCCTACGCCGCCCGGGTCGCCGGTAGTGAACCCGAATTCGAGCCGCTGGCAATACAATTTGCGGACTTTGCGATCTGGCAGCATGAGGTGCTCGGCACTCCCGAGGAGCCGGACTCGGTCATCGGCAGGCAGGTCGACTACTGGCGCAAACAACTCGCCGGCGTACCCGATGTGCTGGAACTGCCGGCGGACCGGCCGCGGCCCCCGCAGGCATCGCATCGCGGCGCGGCGATCGACGTGGACCTGCCCGACGGTCTCGGCGTCCGCGTCGAATCCCTGGCCGCGCAGTTCGGGGCGACACCGTTCATGGTGCTGCACGCCGCACTCGCCGCGCTCTTGTCGCGGCTGAGCGCGACCTCCGACATCACCGTGTCCACGCCCACGTCCGGCCGCGGTCAGGACATCCTCGACCCGCTGATCGGCATGTTCGTCAACTCCCTCGTGCTGCGGGCGCAGGTCGATCCGGCGATGCCGTTCAGTGGGCTGCTCGAACAGGTCCGCGCCACCGACCTCGATGCCTTCGCGCACGCCGACATACCGTTCGAATCCGTTGTCGAGGCCGTGGACCCGATTCGCTCCGAAGCCTTTTCGCCTCTGGCGCAGGTGGTCCTGTCGTTCGATCCCGGGGCCTCGGCCGAGACCGCCGACGTCGAGATCTCCGGGGTCGCGTTCGCCCCCGTCCCCGCACCGGTGGTGCCCGCACACTCGGATCTGTCGGTCGTGGTCCACTCCGGTGCCGGCGGCGCGGCGTGGTCGCTGACGCTGGTGTACGCCACCGACCTGTTCGACAAGGCGACGGCCCGCGTGCTCGGTGAGCAGTTCGTGCGCGTTCTCGACGGCGTGACCGCCGATCCCGCGATCGCCGTGGGCGATGTCGCCGTGCTCGACGCCGCCGGCGAGCGTGAAATTCTGGCCGCCTCGGCCGGGCCGGCACTCGACGTCCGCTTCGCGACCGTCTCAGACATGGTGGCAGCCCAGGTGCAGACGCGCGCCGGCGAGACCGCGTTGGTGTTCGGTGACCGCTCGGTGTCCTACGCCGAATTCGGTGCACGGGTGAATGTCCTTGCACGTGAACTGATCTCGCAGGGCGTCGGTCCCGAGACCGCGGTCGGCGTGGTCATCGACCGCTCCGTGGAGATGTTCGTGGCCATCCACGCCGTCATCGCGGCCGGCGGCCAGTACGTGCCCATCGACACCGACACACCGGCCGACCGCATGCGCTCCATGACACAGACCGCGGGGGTCGGCCTGATCCTCGTCGCCGATGACACCGCACCCGTGGCTGTGCCGGACGGCATGCCGACCTGCGTCGTCGACTGCTCGGGCACAGCCGACCTGACCGCGCCGCCGGTCGCCGACACTGAGCGTCGGGCTCCGTTGCGTCCGGAGTCCGCCATCTACACGTTGTTCACCTCCGGGTCGACCGGCACGCCGAAGGGCGTGACGCTCCCACACGCGGCACTGGTGAACCTGCTCGGCTGGTTCGACGCCGACGGGCCCGGAACCGGACAGGTGGTGCTCGCCAAGACGCCCTACACGTTCGACGCCTCCGGCCTGGAGATCCTGGTTCCGCTGACCCGCGGGTCAGCGGTGGTGATCGCCGAACCCGGCGGCCACCGCGACCTGGCGTACCTGCTGGAATTGATCGAGACCCAGGGTGTGACGGACGTGCATTTCGTGCCGTCGATGTTGGCGGTGTTCATCGAATCGCTGGAGGCCCGGCCGCGGCGGCTGCCCGCGCTACGGCGCATCTGGGCCGGCGGCGAGGCGTTGCCGGCGGCCTCCGTCTCCGCTGTATACCGACTGTTGCCCGACGTCGTGCTGGTCAACAAGTACGGACCCACCGAGGCCGCGATCGACGCGAGCAACCGTCTGGTCGAACCCGACGATGTGGTTGTGCCGCTGGGTGTTCCGGGTCCCGGTGTCACGATGACGGTGCTCGACTCCCGACTGCGGCCGACTCCGCCCGGTGTACGGGGTGAACTGTATCTCGGTGGCGTGCAGGTGGCCCGGGGGTACGCGTCGGCGCCACGGCTGACGGCCGAGCGTTTCGTCGCCGACCCTCGCACCCCGGGCGGTCGGCTGTACCGCACCGGCGACCTCGCCAGATGGAACTTCAACGGCGAGGCGGAGTACCTGGGCCGCAGCGACTTTCAGGTCAAGCTGCGCGGCCAGCGGCTCGAACTGGGCGAGATCGAGGCCGTGCTCGCGGCGGCACCGGGTGTGGTGCACGCCGCGGCCACCGTCGCCACCTCGGACACCGGCGCCGAATCGCTGGTGGGATACCTGGCGCCGGCGGCCGTCGATCTCGACGCGGTGAAGGCCGCCGCCGCCGCGGCCTTGCCGGCCTACATGGTGCCCACGGTGTGGGTGCTGCTGGAGACTGTGCCGTTCAACTCGTCGGGTAAACTCGACCGGCGTGCCCTGCCCGCCCCGGACCTGCAGATCGTCGCCACCGAATACGTTGCACCCGAATCCGATACGGAGCACGCACTCGCTGCCGTGTATGCCGATCTGCTCGGCCTCGACCGGGTCGGGGTCACCGAGTCGTTCTTCGATCTCGGCGGCAACTCACTGGCCGCGATGCGGCTTGCGGCCCGGGCGAGCGAGGCGCTGGGTATGGAGGTGTCGGTGCGCGAGATCTTCGATGCCCCGACGATCCGCGGGCTCGCCCAGGCCGTCGCCGGCAACGACGCCGCGCTCGCGCCGATCGTCGCCGTCGACCCACGGCCCGCGCAGATCCCGCTGTCGTTCGCGCAGCAGCGCATGTGGTTCCTCAACCAGATGAACACCGGCTCGGCCGCCTACAACCAGCCGACCGTGCTCAAGCTGACCGGCGACCTCGACATCGACGCCCTGTATGCCGCGCTCGTGGGTGTGGTTGCGCGCCATGAGATCCTGCGCACGAGCTTCCCCGCCGTCGACGGGGTGCCCTACCAGAAGATCGGCCGGGCATCGACGATCGGCGCCAAACTCGACTGGGATGTCGTCGACGACCCCGAGGAATTCGCCGAGGCCATCGGTGCCGGATTCGACGTGACCAAACATTGGCCGATCCGCGCGCGAGTACTCGAACTCGGCTCAGCCGACGGGGCAGGCGAGTACGTGCTCGCCGTCGTCACCCACCACATCGCCTACGACGGTGAATCCCGAACACCGTTGATCACCGACATGGTGACCGCCTACAGCGCGCATACCGCAGATCGAGCCCCCGAATTCGCCCCGCTGGAAGTGCAATTCGCCGACTACGCGATCTGGCAGCACGAGGTGCTGGGTTCGCCGGATGACCCGGAGTCGGTGGTGGGCCGTCAGCTCGACTACTGGCGCGGTCAGCTCGCCGGCCTGCCCGATGTGATCGACCTGCCCGCCGACCGGCCGCGTCCGGCGGTGGCCGGTGGCCGTGGCGCCGCACTCGATTTCGACATTCCCGCCGAGACCGGCCGGCGCATCGCCGATTACGCGGCACAGGCGGGGGCCACCCCGTTCATGGTGGTGCACAGCGCGCTGGCCGTGCTGCTGGCACGCCTGGCCGCCACCGACGATATCGCCATCGGCACCCCGGTCGCGGGCCGTGGACAGCGTGTCCTCGATCCGCTGGTCGGCATGTTCGTCAACACCTTGATCCTGCGTACCCGCGTCGACGGGTCGCTGTCGTTCGCCGAATTCGTCGACCGCACCCGCACCACCGATCTCGACGCCGTCGCCAACGCCGACGTACCGTTCGAGACGATCGTGGACGCGGTGGGAGCCGTTCGCTCGCAGGCCTTCTCGCCGCTGTCGCAGGTGTGGCTGAGTCTGAACCGATCCGTGCTGCCCGAGCTCGCAGATGCCGATGCGGCGGCGGGTGAGATTGCGGGACTGAAGGTTTCGGCTGTCGGCACCGACGAACTTCCGGCCAAGGTGGATCTGCTGGTGGGCGTCGGGCAGGCCGACGACGGACCGTGGTATTCGTCGATGGTCTACGCGACCGACCTGTTCGACGAGTCGACGGTGCGTATCTTCGCCGACCAATTGCTCGCAATCCTCGACGCCGTTCTCGACAACCCGGACATCGCCGTCGGCGACATCGAACTCGGTTCGGGCGCAAGCGTACTGACCCGCCCACAGCCGCTGGTGAACGCGGTTGCTCCGGTGGGGCGGCAGATCGTCGACGCCGAGTACGTGCTCACCGGTGGTCAGGGTGTCGACCCGCTGCCACTCGGTGACCTGTTCGCCCGGGCCGCGCAGACGTGGGGTCCGCGGCAGGCGGTGATCGACGCCACTGGCGCCGCGCTCACCTACACCCAGCTCGACGAACAATCGAACCGGCTGGCGCGCTGGCTGATCGGCCGCGGGATCGGTGCCGAGGACCTTGTAGCCGTCTCGATGCGCCGCTCGGTGCGGCTGCTGGTCACCATCGCCGCCGTCGCCAAGGCCGGCGCCGGGTATGTGCCCGTCGACCCCGACTATCCGGCCGACCGGCGCCAGGCGTTCATCGCCGATTCGGCTGCGGCACTGTGCCTGACGGTGTCGGCCGATACCGATGTGGCCGACGCGGGCATCGACTATGTGGTGCTCGACGACCCGGCCGTCGAGGCGCAGGTCGCCTCACTCGACGGCGACGCGGTCACCGACACTGACCGGTTGCGTCCGGTCCGGCCCGACAATCTGGCCTACATCATCTTCACGTCCGGGTCGACGGGCCACCCCAAGGGTGTGGCCGTGACCCATTGGGGCCTGGCCAATCTGGGACGCGAACTGGTCGACCGGGCGAGTGCCGACGAGTACTCGCGGGTCCTCGGATTCGCGTCCCCGAGTTTCGACGCGTCGGTGCTCGAGTACATGATGGCGCTCACCGCCGGTGGCGTGCTCGTCTACCGACCGGCCGACGCCGTGGGTGCGGAGATGTTGCAGGGCTTCATGTCCCGGCAGGCCGTCTCTCATCTCTTCCTGACCCCGACGGTGCTGGCCACCCTCGATCCGGCGACGTTGCCCGCACTCCGGATGGTGTACGTGGGCGGCGAGGCGGTGCCGCAGTCGCTCAAGGACTCGTGGGCACCGTTCCGCAGGTTTCAGAACCTGTACGGTCCCACCGAAACCACTGTCGCCGTGACCATCTCGAAACCGCTATCCGTCGGGGCGCCAGTGGTGCTCGGCGACGCGTTCACCGGCACGGGGCTGATGGTCCTCGACGCACGGCTGCGTCCGTCCCCCGTGGGTGCGGTCGGCGACCTGTACATCACCGGTTATGGGATGGCCCGCGGCTACCTGCGCCGCCCGGCGCTCACCGTAGGTGCCTTCGTAGCCAACCCACACTGCAATCCCGGCGACCTCATGTACAAGACCGGCGACCTGGTGCGCCTGCGCCGTGGTGCCGACGGCACACCCGAACTGGAATACGCCGGTCGCTCGGATGACCAGGTGAAGCTGCGTGGTCTGCGTATCGAACTCGGCGAGATCGAGTCGGTGCTCACCGCCCACCCGTCGGTGCACTCTGCGGTGGTGATCGGTGTCGGCGGGTCGGTCGCCACGGCGCTGGCCGCGTACGTCGTCGCCGACAAGGGTGTCGAGATCGATGTTGATGAATTGAAGTCCTTTGCCGGAGAACGTCTTCCGGAATACATGATCCCGGCCTCGATCATGGTCCTCGACGAGTTCCCGCTCACCCCGATCGGCAAACTCGACAAACGCGCACTGCCCGAACCGGTCATCGCGGTAGGGGAGTACGTCGCTCCACAGACGTCAGAGGAGCAGGCCGTCGCCGAGGTCTTCGCCGACATCCTCGGTGTTGGCACCGACGAGGTGTCGGTGTCCACGTCGTTCTTCGATGCCGGCGGAAACTCGTTGTCGGCCACCAGGGTTGCCGCCCGCGCAGCGGCCGCGCTGGGTGTCGAGGTAACCCTGCGGGACGTGTTCGAGGCGCCGAGCGTGCGCGAACTCATCGCCGCCGTCGCCGGACATTCGGCGGCGCTGGTACCGGTGTCGGCGGCCGACCCGCGCCCGGACCGGATCCCGCTGTCGTTCGCACAGCAGCGGATGTGGTTCATCAACCAGTTCGATCCGAGTCTGCCCACCTACAACGTGCCCGCGATCCTGCGCCTGACCGGCGCCCTCGACGTCGACGCCCTGCGGCAGGCCGTCGTCGACACAGTGGCGCGACACGAAGTCCTGCGCACCTCGTTCCCCGACAGCCAAGACGGGCGACCGGGCGACGGCCCCCGGCAGCTGATCGGCGATATCGCCGAATTCGACGATCGCGGCATCTGGCGGATCGCAGCTTCCGAGGCAGAGCTGATGGCCTCGGCAGCAACCGGATTCGATGTCGCAGGCGACTGGCCGCTGCGGGCGATGCTGTGGCCGACCACCGACGGCGCCGAGCCTGAGTATCTGTTCGCGGTGGTCACCCACCACATCGCCGTCGACGGCGAGTCTTTGCTCCCGCTGGTCTCCGACGTCGTCACCGCCTATCGGGCACGCACCGCGGGTGCGGTGCCGCAGTGGTCGCCGCTGCCGGTCCAGTTCGCAGACTTCGCGATCTGGCAGCACGACGTGCTCGGGTCGGCCGACGACCCGCAGTCGGTGGTCGGTCGCCAATTGGATTACTGGCGTGAACAATTGGCCGACGTTCCCGACGTCCTGGAACTGCCCGCGGACCGGCGCCGGCCCGCGGTGGCCTCCCATGTGGGTGCGCGCACGTCACTGACCATCCCGGCCGAGGTGGGGGAGCGGATCACCGCCGTGGCCGCCGAACGCGGCATCACCCCGTTCATGGTGGTGCACGCCGCGCTGGCGGTGCTGCTGGCCCGGCTCAGCGACACCGATGACATCGCCGTCGGCTCCCCCATCGCGGGCCGCGGTGACGAAGCCCTCGACCCGCTCGTCGGCATGTTCGTCAACTCGCTGGTGCTGCGCACCCGCATCGTCAGTGGTGAGACGTTCGACGCGCTGCTCGAACGGGTCCGCACCACCGACCTCGAAGCGTTCGCCAACTCCGACGTGCCCTTCGAGACCGTCGTCGACGCGCTTGACCCGGTGCGGTCGGAGGCATTCGCACCGCTGGCCCAGATCGCGTTGTCGTTCAACCCCGGTGCGTCCGTCGACGGCGCCGACGTGACCGTCGATGACCTGCGGGTCGCCCCCATCGCAGCACCGCTGGTGCCCGCACATCAGGACATGACCGTCGTCGTCACCTCGGGCCCGGCGGGTGAGCCATGGTCGGCGATGGCCACCTACGCCACCGACCTGTTCGACGAGCCCACGGTGTCCTCGATGCTCGGTCGGCTGATCCGGCTGCTCGATGCCGTCACCGACGATCCCGGGCGGGCGGTCGGCGACGTCGATCTGCTCGGCGACGGAGAGCGCGAACAGGTGCTTGCCGACTCGGCCGGTCCCCCTGCGGACACCGCGGCGGGCACCGTCGCCGCGGCGCTCGCATCGGCGCTGACCGCCACTGCGCCCGAACGGACGGCCGTAGTGTTCGGCGACCGGACGGTGACTTACGGCGAGTTCGCCGCATACGTGAATACAACTGCCCGGCAACTCATCTCGGCCGGGGTCGGACCGGACACCGCGGTCGGTCTGAGCTTCGGCCGGGGAGTGGAGATGGCGGTGGCCATCCATGCGGTGCTCGTTGCCGGCGGGCAGTTCGTTCCGGTTGCACCCGACGCGCCGGAAGATCGCGCTGCGTACATCTGTGATACCGCGGCGGTGTCGCTGATGCTCTCCGACGACGTCGACCGAAAGCGGATTCCGGGGATCGAGACCCTCGTCATCGACTGCACGCAACTGGCCGGAACCGGTGCGGACATCCGGCAGATCGCGGACTCCGAGCGGCTCGGCACGCTCACACCCGAGAACGCCGCATACACCTTGTTCACCTCGGGTTCGACGGGTCGCCCCAAGGGCGTGACCGTCTCCCAGCGGGCATTGCTCGCGCAGGTCAACGCCGATCGTGACCACTACGGTCTTACCGCCGACGACGTGTTCGTGCAGATGCTCGAGTACACCTTCGACCCGGCTGTGCTGGAGTTCATGCGCCCGGCGCTGCTCGGCGCGCCACTGATCATGCTCGCACCGGGTACCAACCGTGACCCGCAGGCGATCGCCGACATCATCGCGACGCACCGGGTGACCGCGGCGATGATCGCCCCGGTGATGCTGGCGGCGATGATCGAGACCCTCGGCAGTCACACCGAGTGGTCGGCGACACTGGCGAAGGTGTCGACCGGTGGCGAGGCGGTACCGCCCGCTGTGGCCGCCGCCGTGGCGTCCGCATGGCCGTCGGCCGGGCTGCACAATCAGTACGGGCCCACCGAGACCACCATCTACTCGACGATCCACGACTACGACCCGGCAACCGGCCGGATCGCCATCGGCAAACCCGTCGCCGGTATCCGGGCCTACGTTCTCGACGACCGGCTCGGGCTGGTGCCCGACGGTGTCGCGGGTGAACTGTATCTCGGCGGCGATCAGGTGGCGCGTGGTTACAGCTCGCAGACCGTGACCACCGCCGAACGTTTCGTCGCCGATCCGTTCGGCCCCGCCGGTTCCCGGCTGTACCGCACCGGCGACACCGTCCGGTGGTCTGGTGGATTGCTGGAATACTTGGGCCGCAAGGACTTCCAGATCAAACTGCGCGGCCAGCGGATCGAACTAGGTGAGATCGAGACGGTCCTGGTGAGTGCCCCGGGCGTGCGGTACGCGGCGGCCGCCGTCGCATCGACGGAGACCGGTGCCCAGCACCTGGTGGCCTACGTGTCCGGCTCGTCACTCGATATGGAAGCCGTCAAGACCGTTGCGTCGGAAAAGCTTGCGGCATTCATGGTGCCGACCGTATGGAATGAGCTCGCCGAGATTCCGCTGAACAGTTCCGGCAAGGTCGACCGGAAAGCGTTGCCCGCACCCGACTTCGGTGCGGCCTCGGCGTATGTCGCGCCGCTCGGGGCGGTCGAAGAGCTGCTGGCCTCGGTGATCGCCGGGCTGTTGCACGTCGAACGCGTGTCGGTCACCGAGTCGTTCTTCGCGCTCGGCGGCGACTCGATCATGTCGATCCAGTTGGCCTCGGCGATGCGGGCGTCGGGTTTTGCGCTGTCGCCGCGGGAGATCTTCGTGCACCGTACGGTTCGCGCCATCGCACGGGCGATGACCGACGAGAGCGCACAGCTGCCACCGCTGGCCGAACCGGATGGCGGCGGTGCCGGCCGTATTCCACTGCCACCAACCGTATCGATGATGGTCGAGCAGTCATCGGAGCCGGAGGATTTCGCCGACTTCAACCAGTCGGCCGTCCTCACCGCACCCGATGGGCTGAGCGTCGAAGCACTCGCCGAAGTGCTCGGAGTGGTCGTCGATCACCACCCGATGCTCACCGCCCGGCTCGAACTCACGCCCTCGGCCAGGTATGAGCTGACCGCGGGCACCGGATTCGACGCTGTAGCCGCGGTGTCCGCGCTGACCTCCGAATTCGCCGTGGACACAGAGGGTTTCGATGCGGACCTGGTCCGTGCTCACGCCGCGGCCGCCGCACAACTCGATCCGGCCGCCGGTGGGCTGGTCCGCGCGGCGCTCGTCAGGGACCCCGCCGGAGCCGGCCGCGTCGTGGTGGTGATCCACCACCTCGGTGTGGACGCGGTGTCCTGGCAGGCGATCATCGAGGACCTGATCGTGGCCTGGGCCCAGCGCAGCGCGGGGCATCCCTACCATCTGCGGGCCGTCGGCACCTCCGAGCGGGCCTGGATGAGCGCGCTCAGTGCCCGCATGACGACCCGCACCGATGGCGCCGCGGAGGCGTACTGGCTCGCCCGGCTGCCCGAACACACCCGGTTCCCCGCGATCGATCGCGATCGGGACCGGGAGAACACCGCGATTTCCTTTGTGCACCATATTGATCCGGAGCTGACCGAATCGCTGGTCACCGCGGTGCCCGAAGCGTTCGGCGGTCACGTGAACGACGCACTCCTCGGTGCCCTCGCCCGTGCTGTCCGCTCGTGGCAGACCGACCGGACCGGTGGGTCCGACGATGCTCTCACCGTCCTCGTCGAAGGCCACGGCAGGTACGAGGAGGTGCTGGCCACCGCACCCGGCGCGGTCCGCGCCGACCTGTCGCGATCGGTCGGCTGGTTCACCTCGATCGCCCCGATACGCGTGGAGCCCGGCACCGACGTCGTGCACGCGGTCAAGGCGGCCAAGGAGGAACGCCTCGGACAGCCCGACTCGGGCGCCGGGTTCGGATTCCTGCGGTACGGGTTGCCCGGCGAAGTGGCCGATCGGCCCCTGCCGCCGATCATCTTCAACTATCTCGGCGCAGGCGGACGAACCGCGAAAGGTGCTGCCGTATCTGAGAAGCCGGATGAAGAGCCGCAACAGAACGCACCGTTGCCGTTCAGCAGGGCCGGCGCACCCGGCCTCTCGGCGCTGCCCGCCGGGCGGATGATCGTCGGCGCGCCGCTGAGTATCAACGCATCGGTCGACGGCCTGGGCCGGCTGAGCGCGACCGTGTCGTTCCCGTCCGCGCTGTTCACCGAGGATGAGGTTCGTGATCTCGCCGACCGGTGGACCTCCGAGCTGTCCGGGATCGTCGAGTTCGTCGCCGCGGGCAATGAACCCGGGCCGTCACCGTCCGACATTCCGGGCACCGACCTGACCCAGCACGACCTGGACGTGATCACCGGGCGGTTCCCCGGTGCCGCGATCTGGCCGCCCGCACCATTGCAGCAGGGGCTGTTCTTCCAGTCCGAACTCGCCGCCGGCACCGCCGGTGCGGTGGATGTGTATGTGGCACAGGCGGTTGTGGAACTCGCCGGCATCGACGCCGCCCGGCTTCGCGAAGCCGCGCAGGCGCTACTCACCCACCACCGGGTGTTGCGTTCGGGATTCGTGACCGCACCCAGCGGTGCGGTGGTCACGGTGGTACCCGAACATGTGGAGCTGCCGTGGACCGAGGTCGACCTCGGCGACCTCGGCGCCGACGAGGTACACGCCCGGGTGGAGGCGATCGCCGCCGAACAGCGGGTGCTGCCCTTCGATTTGTCCGCACCGCCGCTACTGCGATTCGTCCTTGCCACGCACGGCAATTCGTCGACGCTCGTGGCCACCAACCACCATCTGATCCTCGACGGCTGGTCCGGTCCGCTGGTGATGGCCGACATTCTCGCGCTGTACGCGACGGGCGAGACCTACACCCGTACCGGAGCGGCCGGTCACGACTTCGGTGACTACCTGGACCTGATCTGGTCGCGCGAGAAGTCCACCGGTGAGGCGGCGTGGCGGCAGGTGCTGGCACCGGTCGTCGGTCCGACGCTCGTCGCACCCGGCTACACCGCCTCGAAAGAAGTGCTGCCACAAGACATCAGAACGCAGTTGACGCCGGATCTGGTGGCTGGGCTGGAGGCCGCGGCGCGTGCGAGCGGTGCCACCCTGGCCACCGCACTGCAGTTCGCGTGGGCGGTGTTCCTGTCTCGGCTCACCGGCGACCGGGTGGTCACTTTCGGCGAGACCGTGTCCGGCAGGCCCGCTGACCTCCCCGGCGTCGAATCGATGGTGGGCCTGTTCATCAACACGCTGCCCGTCGCGGTCGACGTTAACCCCGAGGCCACCATTGCCGATGCGCTGGCCGCGCTGCAGGCCGACAAGATCAAGGTGCTCGACTACCAGCATCTGAGCCTGCCCGAGATCAGCTCCGCCGCGGGCGTGGGCGTCGGATTCGACACCCTCGTGGTCCACGAGTCGTACCCCGTGGACGCCGATTCGCTGACCTCGGCGGCACCGGCGGACACCGGCGACCCGGATGCTGCCGAAACCGGTTCCGGGGGTGAGGGTCTGGCGATCACCTCCGCGGGATTCAGCGACTCCACGCACTACCCGCTCAATATGGGCACCTCGCCCGCCGGTGATGCGCTCAGGCTGCGGCTGCACTACCTGCCCACCGCGTTCACCGAAGCGCAGGTGCGGGTGTTCATCTCGGCGCTCGCCGAGATCGTCCGCGCCATCGCCACCGACCCGGCGGCACTGATCGCCGACATCGCGCTCACCTCCGCCGACAGTGCCGCCGCCGCGCTGGAGTTCGCCGACGGCGGCGAACCGCAGCGTCCGTCGGGGACCGTCGCCGATCTGCTCGCCGCACAGTTCACCGGCAATCCCGACGGACGCGCGCTGGTGCTGGACGATCGTGAGGTCACCTACGGCGAACTCGGCGCCCGCGTCAACACCCTGGCCGCCGAGCTCATCGCGATGGGCGTCGGGCCCGAGACAGCCGTCGCCGTCCGGGTTCCGCGCAGCATCGAGATGGTCGTCGCCCTCCACGCGGTGATCGTCGCCGGCGGCCACTTCGTGCCCGTCGACGTCGAGGCACCGTCGGACCGGGTGCGCTATGTCCTGGAGACCTCGGGTGCGGACATCGTGCTCGTCGGCGCGGGTTCGACGTTCGCCCAGCCCGGCGTGCGGACCGTGACCGTGGACTGCTCGTCCCCGGTCGGATCTGCCGTGGATGCGGTGACCGATGCCCGGCGGCGTGGACCGCTGCGTGCGGGCAACGCGCTGTACACGATCTTCACCTCCGGCTCCACCGGACGTCCCAAGGGCGTCACGGTGACCCACGAGGCATTCCTGACACTTCTCGGTTCCGACGGAGCCGAGAACGGTTTCGCCGCCTCCGACGTGTTCCTGCAGGAACTGGCCTACACCTTCGACCCGTTCGTGCTCGAACTGCTGCGCCCGGTCCTGGCCGGTGGCACCTTGGTGCTGGTCGGTCAGGACGAGTACCGCGACCCGCAGGTCATCGCCCGCCTCGTGACCCGGCACCGCATCACCACCGCGTTCTTCGTCACCTCGATGCTGTCGGTCATGCTCGATGAGTTCGCTGCCGACGCGAGTTGGGCCTCGACCTTGCGGGACGTGGGTATCGGCGGCGAGACGGTGCCGCCCGCGCTGGCGGCGCAGGCCGTACGCGCCTGGCCGCAGGTGCGCCTGCGTAACCAGTACGGACCCACCGAGACCACCATCTACTCCACCCGCAAGGTCATCGACCCGCAGGCGCCCACGGTCAACATCGGCGGCTCCGCCCGCGGTAACCGCACCTACGTGCTCGACGACCGGCTGCGGCCGGTGCCGCCCGGCATGCCGGGTGAGCTGTACATCGGCGGCGATCAGGTCGCCCGGGGCTATGCCTCGCGGGTCGGCCTCACGGCCGAACGGTTCCTCGCCGATCCCTTCGCCGCCGCACCGGGTACGCGTATGTACCGCACCGGCGACCTGGTCCGCCGGACGTCCGGCGGTGAGCTGGACTTCCTGGGGCGCACCGACTTCCAGGTCAAGCTCCGCGGTCAGCGGCTCGAGCTCGGTGAGGTCGAGGCCGCGCTCGACGCGGCTCCGGGTGTGTTGCATTCCGCCGCCGCGGTGGCCGTCGCCGACGGCGGTGCCCAGCACCTGGTGGGCTATGTCTCGCCGGCGTCGCTGGCTCTCGACGACGTGCAAGAGCATGTCGCGCAATCGCTTCCGCCTTTCATGGTGCCGACGGTGTGGGTTGTTCTCGACGAGCTGCCGCTGAACGCCTCGGGCAAGATCGACCGGAAAGCCCTGCCCGACCCGGATTTCGGCGCCCTCGACGAGTACGTGGCACCGGAGACCGGCACCGAGACGGCCGTCGCCGGTGTGTTCGCGGATCTGCTGGGCCTGCCACAGGTTTCGGTGGCGGCATCGTTCTTCGACCTCGGTGGCAACTCGCTGTCGGCGATGCGGCTGGCCGCCCGCGCCGGTGCCGTCCTCGGTGTCGAGGTGTCGGTGCGCGACGTCTTCGAGGCGCCGTCCGTCCGGGCCCTGATCGCCGCTGTGTCGGGCCACACCGCCGCGGTGACACCCGTCACCGCGATCTCGCCGCGCCCCGAACCGGTCCCGTTGTCCTACGCGCAGCAGCGCATGTGGTTCATCAACCAGTTCGACACCACGGCGATCACCTACAACGTGCCCGCCGTGCTGCGGCTCACCGGTGAACTCGACGTCGCCGCGTTGCGTGCGGCCGTCATCGACGTGCTCGCGCGGCACGAGATCCTGCGAACCTCGTTCCCCGCCGTCGACGGGGTGCCCAGGCAGCTGATCGGTGCTGTCGAGGAGTTCGACAGGCGCGGGATCTGGCGCGAAACAGACTCCGAGGCCGAGCTTTTCACCGACGCCGCGACGGGGTTCGATGTTGCTGCGCAGTGGCCGGTGCGGGTGCGATTGTGCCGCACGGCCGGCGGCGAGCACCTGCTCGCGGTCATCACCCACCACATCGCGGCCGACGGTGAGTCCCAGCTCCCGCTGGTGACTGACCTGGTGACCGCGTACTCGGCCCGGGCGGCGGGCACCGACCCGGCGTTCGCCCCGCTAGCGGTGCAGTACGCCGACTACACGATCTGGCAGCGTGAGGTGCTCGGAGCGCCGGACGACCCGTCGTCGGCGCTGTCGCGGCAGCTAGGCTACTGGCGCGAACAACTCGCCGATCTGCCGGACGTGCTGGAGTTGCCGTCGGACCGGCCGCGCCCGCCGGTCGCGTCCTACCGGGGACAGCGCACGTCGTTCGGTATCCCGGCGGCGGTCGGGGAGCGGATCGACGCCGTCGCCCGTGAGGCCGGTGTCACACCGTTCATGGTGGTGCACGCGGCGCTGTCGGTGCTGTTGGCCAGGCTGAGCGCCTCCGATGACATCGCTGTGGCGACTCCGGTGGCCGGCCGGGGACAGAGCGCCCTCGATCCGCTCGTCGGCATGTTCGTCAACACCCTCGTGCTGCGCACCCGCGTCGCGGCCGCGGCGCCGTTCACCGAGATCCTCGAGCAGGCCAAGAGCGCCGATCTCGACGCGTTCTCGCACGCCGACATCCCGTTCGAGGCGGTGGTCGAGGCCGTCGATCCGGTTCGCTCCGAGGCCTTCTCGCCGCTGGCGCAGGTCATGCTGTCGTTCGATCCGGGTGCGTCGGTGGCAGAGGCCGAGGTGGCCGTCGCCGGACTGTCCATCGCGCCCGTGGCCGCGCCGGTGGTGCCGGCGCAGCTCGACCTGTCGTTCATCGTGTCGTCGGCACCCGCCGGCCAGGACTGGGCGGGCACGATCATCTCGGCGACGGATCTGTTCGACGAATCGACCGTCGCCGTGTTCGCCGACAGGCTGGTTCGGATCCTCGACGGACTGACGGCGCGGCCCACACTGCCGGTCGGAGATGTGGCCTGGGTTCCGGGCGAGGTCATCGACGGTGCGCTCACGCGTTCGCGCGGCACCGATGTCGTCCTGCCGGGTGAGTCGGTCGTCGACCTCGTCTCGGCGCAGACCGCGCGGTCGCGGCGCGGGTCCGCGCTGTGGTTCGGTGGGCGTGGTGTGTCTTATGCCGAGTTCGGTGCGCGGGTCAATGCTCTTGCCCGCGAATTGATCTCGCAGGGTGTCGGTCCGAATGTGGCCGTGGGCGTGGCCATCGACCGCTCGGTGGAACTGCTGGTGGCGATCCATGCGGTCGTGGCCGCGGGTGGGCAGTATGTGCCGATCGCCACCGACGCACCCGCCGATCGGGTGCGGTACATGCTGGAGACGGCCGGTGTGTCTCTGGTGTTGGTCGCCGATGCGGAATCTCACGTGGTTTCGAGGCTCGTCGCTGACGCTCCTCGCACCTCAACCGGCGGAGGGGCAGCGGCCCACTCGTCGAGCGGTGTAGGGGGAGTGACCGACTCGTTGGTTGAGGTGCGAGGTACGAGCCTCGAAACCGCGCGAGCCGAGAATGTCCGCACCCTGGTCGTCACCTGTGAGGGTGCCGCGGACTTGACGGTCGCTCCGGTGACCGATGCCGATCGCATCGCTTCGCTGTCGCGCGATGATGCGGCGTACACGCTGTTCACGTCGGGTTCGACCGGCCGCCCGAAGGGCGTGACGGTGTCGCATCGGGCGCTGATGAACCGGCTGGAATGGATGCGGGACTGGTACGGCCTGGGCCGTGCGGACACCTTTGTGCAAAAGACACCGATCACGTTCGATGTGTCGGTGTGGGAGTTGTTCCTGCCGTTCATGATCGGCGCAGAACTCGTGGTCGCCGAACCGGGCCGGCACGGCGATGCCGACTACCTGGCCGAACTGATCGGGCAACGGCAGATCTCGGTGATGCACTTCGTGCCGTCGATGCTGGCGGCGTACGTCGACGCGCTCGGTGACGAGCGGCTGGCGGGGCTGACGAGTCTGCGGGTGGTGTTCACCTCGGGTGAGGCGTTGACGGTGCCGCCGTCGCAGGTGTTGTTGTCGGCGTTGCCGGCGGTGCGGCTGGTGAACCTGTACGGGCCCACCGAGGCGGCGGTCGATGTCACCGCGTATGAGGTCGGCCGTGGTGACACCGTCATCCCGATCGGTGTGCCGGTGCCGAATACGTCCACGCTGGTGCTGGACTCGCGGTTGCGTCCGGTGCCGCCGGGCGTGCCGGGCGAGTTGTATCTGGGTGGTGTGCAGGTGGCCCGCGGTTATGCGGGGCAGTCGAGACTGACCGCTGAGCGTTTCGTGGCCGATCCGTATGGTGCGGCGGGTGCCCGGCTGTACCGGACCGGCGACCTGGTGAAGTGGAATGGCGCCGGTGTGATCGAGTACCTGGGCCGTACCGACTTTCAGGTGAAACTGCGTGGTCAGCGGCTGGAGCTCGGTGAGGTCGAGGCGGTGCTGGCGCAGGTGCCCGGTGTGGTGCACGCGGCGGCCGCGGTGGTGAAGACCGGATCGGGTGCCGAACATCTGGTCGGCTATCTCGTCCCGGCCGACGTTCCGGTGGACGCCGTGAAGAGTGTTGTGGCACAAAAGGTTCCCGAGTACATGGTGCCCACGTCGTGGGTCCTGCTCGACGAGGTGCCGCTCAGCGCTGCAGGCAAGCTCGATCGCCGCGCCCTGCCTGCTCCCGACTTCGCCGGTGCCGGTGACGAATTCGTCGCACCGGACGGGGCGGACGAGGAGTTGCTCGCGGCGGTGGTGGCAGGTCTGCTCGGCCACGACCGGGTCGGCGTCACCGACTCGTTCTTCGCGCTCGGCGGCAACTCGCTGTCGGCGATGCGCCTGGCGGCCCGCGCGTCGGACGTGCTCGGCGTCAAGGTGTCGGTCCGCGACGTGTTCGAGGCACCGTCGGTGCGGGGACTGATCGCGGCGACATCCGGCAACGACGGGATGCTCCCGCCGATCACGCCGGCGCAGGAGAGGCCGGCGCGGATCCCGCTGGCCTTTGCCCAACAGCGCATGTGGTTCATCAACCAGCTCGAACCCGACGCGTCCACGTACAACATCCCGCTCGTGGTCAAGCTCACCGGGCATCTCGAGCTGTCGGCGCTGCGCCGCTCGGTGGTCGACCTGGTGGTGCGTCACGAGTCCCTGCGCACCACCTATCCCGCCGTGGACGGTGTTCCGTACCAGGTGATCTCGGACGCCGACGACGTCGAGGAGACCCTCGACTGGGCTGCCGTCGACACGGTCGAGGACCTGTGGGCCGAACTCACCAGAGGGTTCGACGTGTCATCGCAATGGCCTGTGCGCGTGCGGATCACGGGAGGTGCCACCGCTTCCGACGGCGCGGGCGAATGGGTGCTCGGCCTGGTCGTGCACCACATCAGCGCCGACGGAGAGTCGGTTCCGCCGCTCTTCGCAGACCTGGCGACGGCATACCTGGCCGAGACATCCCCCGGCATCAGCGACCCCGCCGAGTTGCCGGTGCAGTTCGCGGACTTCTCGATCTGGCAGCACGAGGTTCTGGGCTCGCCCGACAACCCGGAGTCGATCGCCAGCCGGCAGCTGTCCTACTGGCGCACGGCGCTGGCCGGATTGCCTGATCTCGTCGAGATCCCGACCGACCGTCCGCGCCCGCCGCGGGCAAGCGAACGGGGCGCCTACACCACCTTCGGTGTGCCGTCGGGCATCGCCGATCGGATCGACGCCGCTGCAACGGAGTTCGGTGTCACCCGGTTCATGGTCGTGCAGGCGGCGCTGGCGGCGCTGATCTCCCGGCTGTCGGCCACTGACGACATCGCCATCGCCACCCCGGTCGCCGGTCGCGGCCAGCAGGCACTCGACCGACTGGTCGGCATGTTCGTCAACACCCTCATCCTGCGGACCCGAGTGGACCTCGGCTCCGGCATGCGTGAACTGCTGGCGCAGGTGCGGACGGCCGACCTGGATGCGTTCGCGCACAGTGACGTCCCCTTCGACACCGTCGTCGACGCCTCGGACGCGACACGGTCCGGGGCCTTCGCACCGTTCTCGCAGGTGTCACTGACATTCGAGAAGTCGGGTATCGCCGATTATGAGGGCGGGGAGTCGATCACCGCGGCCGGAGCCGACTCCGGTCTGACCATCACGCCGATGCCGACCGAGGTCTTTCCCGCGCGCCTGGACATCCTAGTGGCCGTCTCCCCGGCCGACGCGGGCGACTGGACCGGATCCATCATCTACGCGACCGACCTGTTCGACGAGTCGACCATGGACGTGTTCGCCGAGAGCCTGCTGCGGATCCTCGATGAGGGCCTTGCGGACACGGACCGCCCGCTGGGCGGGATCCGGCTCGCCGGTGAGCTGGGTGTGGTCAACGGCGGCCCGAAGACCGGACCCAAGGTGCTGGGCGAGCTGCTCAGCGATGCGGCGGCTCGCTGGGGTGATCGCCCAGCGGTCACCGGTGACGGCATCACGCTGACCTACCGTGAGCTCGATGAGCGGTCCAACAGGTTGGCGCGGTGGTTGCTCGGTCGCTACGGGGTCGGTGCCGACGACCTGGTGGCACTGGCGATCCCGCGCTCGGTGCAGGGCCTGACGGCGATCTGGGCGGTGGCCAAGACCGGTGCCGGCTACGTCGCGGTCGACCCGGACTATCCGGCCGATCGGGTCGCGCACATGATCGAGGATTCGGCCGCAATCCTGGGGCTGAGCACCACCGCTGTCGGGGAATTCCCCGTCACCGGTGCGGCGACCTGGGCCCGGCTGGACGAACCGGGCATCGCCGGAGAGATCGCCGCACAGAGCGCGGCGACGATCGCGCCGGGCGAGCTCGTCTCCCCGGTCCGGGAGACCAACATCGCCTACGTCATCTACACCTCGGGTTCCACCGGAAAGCCCAAGGGCGTCGCGGTCACCCACTCCGGTCTGCTGAATCTGGGAACAGAGGAGGTCCGGCGGGCCGAGGTGCCCGAAGGCGCGCGGGTGCTGGGCTTTGCGACGCCGAGCTTCGACGCGTCGGTGTTCGAGTACATGATGGCGACGATGACCGGCGGCACCCTGGTGTACCGACCGCAGGACGCGCTCGGCGGTGAGGTGCTGCAGGACTTCATCAACGGACAGGGCATCACGCTGGTCGGACTCACGCCCACCGTGCTCGCGACCCTCGACCCCGGCACGTTGAGGACGCCGAACCGTATCTACGTCGGCGGCGAGGCCATCAGTCAGCTGCTCGTCGACGAGTGGGCATCGCGCTGGCCGATGCACAACCTGTACGGGCCGACGGAGGCGACGGTGGGTGTCACCATCACCGACGCGATGCGCCCGGGCGACCTGGTGGACCTCGGCGGGCCGATCGCCGGCGCCGACCTGATGGTTCTCGACGCGCTGCTCGGCCCGGTCCCGGTGGGCGTGTCCGGCGAACTGTACATCGCCGGATGCCCGCTGGCCCGTGGCTACCTGCACCGGCCCGACGTGACCGCGGACAGGTTCGTGGCCAACCCATACGGTGCGCCCGGCGAGCGGATGTACCGCACCGGCGACGTGGTGCGCTGGCGGTACGACCACCTGGGCAGGCCGGTCCTGGAGTACTCCGGCCGCAACGACGACCAGGTGAAACTGCGGGGTCTGCGGATCGAGCTCGGCGAGATCGAGGCGGTGCTCAACAGCCACCCCGAGGTGAGTTCGGCGGTGGTCATCGGTGTCGGCGGACAGAACGCGACCGCGCTGGCCGCCTATGTGGTCGGCGACGCCGGCAGCGTCGACGTGGCAGAGCTGAAAGCATTTGTCGCACAGCGGATGCCGGTCCACATGGTGCCAGCCTCGGTGACGGTCCTCGACACGATGCCGCTGACCCCGGTCGGCAAGCTCGACAAGCGGGCGCTGCCGGATCCGATGATCGAGGCGCACCGGTTCGTGGCGCCGGCCACCGATGCCGAAGCGGCGGTCGCTCGGATCTACGCCGACATCCTCGACGTCGACGAGGTGTCGGTCACGGCATCGTTCTTCGACCTCGGCGGCAACTCGCTGTCGGCGACGCGGGTGGTGGCGCGGGCGTCGGAGGTGCTCGGTGTGGCGGTGTCGGTGCGCGAGGTCTTCGACGCGCCGTCGGTGCGTGAGCTGATCGCCGCGGTGTCCGGCAATGCCGCGACCCTGGCGCCGATCGTCGCGGTCGAACCCCGCCCCGACCAGATCCCGTTGTCGTTCGCGCAGGCGCGGATGTGGTTCATCAACCAGTACGACACCACGCAGTCCACCTACAACGTGCCCGCCGTCCTGAGGCTGACCGGTGACCTCGACACCGGTGCGCTCGAACGCTCCCTCGTCGACCTCGTCGAACGCCAGCAGGTGCTGCGGACTGTCTTCCCGACCGTTGAGGGTGTTCCGGGACAACGGATCTGCGATGTCACCGAGTTCGGGCAGCGCGGCATCTGGCAGATCGTGGACACCGAGGAACAGTTGCTCACCGAGGTGTCGGCGGGCTTCGACGTCAGCTCCGAATGGCCGCTGCGCGTGCGTCTGCTGCACGTGAGCGGCGACGAGTACCTGCTTGGTCTGGTGGTACACCACATCGCGGCCGACGGCGAGTCGATGCTGCCGCTGCTCTCGGACATCGTGACCGCGTACACGGCGCGGTCGGCGGGACAGGAACCCGCGTGGCAGCCGCTGGCGGTGCAGTTCGCCGACTTCGCCATCTGGCAGCACGAGGTGCTCGGATCGGCGAGCGAGGAGACCTCGGTGCTCGGCAGGCAGCTCGCGTACTGGCGCGAGCACCTCGCCGGGTTGCCCGAGGTGATCGAGTTGCCCACCGACCGGCCGCGCCCCCAGGTGGCCTCCCGCCGGGGTGACAGTGTGTCGTTCGAGATCCCGGCGCACATCGGGCAGGTCGTCGAGCGCCTGGCCCGCGACAGTGGTGCGACACCGTTCATGGTGGTACACGCCGCACTGTCGGTACTGCTGGCACGGCTGAGCGCGAGCACCGACATCGCGGTGGCCACCCCGATCGCCGGCCGGGGCCGCAGTGTCCTGGAACCGCTGGTGGGCATGTTCGTCAACACCCTCGTCCTGCGCGCCGAGGTCGATCCTTCGGCTTCGTTCACGACGCTGCTCGATCAGATACGCAGCGTTGATCTGGCCGGATTCACCCACGCGGACGTACCGTTCGAATCGGTCGTTGAGGCGGTCGATCCGGTGCGGTCGGAGGCGTTCTCGCCGCTGGCGCAGGTGATGTTCTCCTTCGATCCGGGGGCTTCGGCCACCGATGCGGAGATGTCGCTGACCGGGCTGTCGATCGCCACCCTGCCGCTGCCGCTGATTCCCGCGCAGCTCGACCTGTCCGTCGTCGTCTCCTCGGCGCCGGACGGGTCGGCCTGGGAGGGCGGCATCGTCTACGCGGTCGACCTGTTCGACGCGTCGACGATCGACGCGTTCGCCGGAACCTTCGTCCGGGTGCTCGAGGGGCTGACCGCGCAGCCGTCCACAGCCGTCGGCGACATCGACTGGCTGTCCGCAGACGATGCCAAGCAGGTGGCGCGGGAATCGGCGGGCGGCGCCGTGACGATCCCGGAAGGGTCGCTGCCCGGCGTGCTCGCTGCCCGGGCCGCGAGCAATCCGGATGCGGTTGCCCTGTGGTACGAGGGACGCGAGGTGTCCTACGCCGAGTTCTCGGCCCGGGTCAGTGTGCTTGCCCGCGAGCTGATCTCGGCAGGGATCGGCACCGATGCCGCCGTCGGGGTGAGCATCGACCGCAGCATTGAGATGGTCGTCGCGATCCACGCGGTGGTGGCCGCGGGCGGCCAGTACGTGCCCATCGCCACCGACGCCCCGGCCGACCGGGTGCAGTACATGATGGAGACCGCGGGTGTGGAACTCGTGCTGGTCGGTGCCGCGGGTACGCCGGAGGTGGGCGATGCCCGCACCGTCGTGGTCGATTGTTCGGGGCCGGCCGACCTGTCCGTCGCGCCGGTGACCGATGCCGACCGGCTCACGCCGCTGCGGCCCGACAACGCGATCTACACCCTGTTCACCTCCGGATCCACCGGCAAGCCGAAGGGTGTGACACTCTCGCACGCCGCGGTGCTCAACCGGTTGTGGTGGGGACTGGACGAACTACCCATCGACGAGTCGGATTCGGTGGTGCTCAAGACGCCGTACACCTTTGACGTGTCGGTGCCGGAGTTGTTCGCGCCGTTGATGATCGGCGCCCGCATGGTGGTGCTCAAAGGGGGCGGCCACATCGAGCCGCTCTACGTCGCCGAGATCGTCGAGCGGACCCGGGCGACGATGGTGCACTTCGTGCCGTCGATGCTCGCGGTCTTCGTCGACGTCGTCGGGGTCGAGCGCATCTCCCGGATGGACTCGGTGCGGATCATCTCGCTGACGGGTGAGGCGGTGCCGCCGGCGGTGGCCGCCGACCTGCGTTCGGCGTTGCCGGACATCCTGTTCTACAACTTGTACGGTCCCACCGAGGCCGCGGTCGAGATCACCTGCGAGAGCATCGAACGCGCCGACGCCACCGACTCGTCGGTGCCGATCGGTGTGCCGGTGTGGAACAGCACCTCGCACGTTCTCGACGGCAGGCTGCATCGTGTTCCCGACGGGGTGGTCGGCGAGTTGTACCTGGGCGGGGTGCAACTGGCCCGGGGTTACGCCGCGCGTCCGGATCTGACGGCCGAGCGGTTCGTCGCTGATCCGTTCGGGTCGGGTGAGCGCCTGTACCGGACCGGTGACCTCGTGCGGCGCCGCGCGGACGGGGTGCTGGAGTACCTCGGCCGCACCGACTTCCAGGTGAAGTTGCGGGGCCAGCGAGTCGAGCTGGGTGAGATCGAGGCGGTGATCGCGGCGGCACCGGGTGTGGTGAACGCGGCGGTGATCGTCGCCAAGGCGCCCGGCGGCGGTGACTACCTGGTCGGCTACGTCTCGCCTGCCGAAGCGGACGTTGCCGCCGTCGCGTCGTCGGCACGTGCGTCGCTGGCCGAGTACATGATTCCGTCGGCCTGGATGACACTCGATGAGTTGCCGCTCAACAGCGCGGGCAAGATCGACCGGCGCGCGTTGCCGGCACACGATCCGACGTTGCTGCAGGAGGCCTACGTCGCGCCGGAAGGGCACTACGAGAACATCGTCGCCGCGATCTTCGCCGATGTCCTCGGCCTCGAGCAGGTGTCGGCGGCGGCGTCGTTCTTCGACCTCGGCGGCAACTCGCTGTCGGCGGTGCGGGTCGTCGACAGGCTCCGCAAGGAGTTCACCATCGATGTGGGGCTCGCCTCGCTGTTCTCCGATCCGTCAGTCCGGGCCGTCGCGGCTCTGATCGAATCGGGGGTGCGGGCCAACAACGGGGTGCTGCTGGTCCTGCGGACCCAGGGGAGCCGACGGCCGCTGTTCTGCGTCCATCCGGCCGGTGGTGTGGCGTGGTTCTACGGCGGTTTCGTGCCGTATCTTGCTGACAGACCGATCTACGGCCTGCAGGACCCGCACGTCGTGGCCGACGAGCCGGCTGCGACCGACGTGGTGGAACTGGCCGAGCGTTATGTCCAGGAGATGAAGCAGATCCAGCCGGCGGGTCCGTACAATGTCCTCGGCTGGTCGCTCGGCGGCACGATCGCCCATGCGGTCGTCGCGTTGTTGCAGCGCGAGGGTGACACCGTCGCATACCTGGGTGTGATGGATGCGGTGCTGTTGCCCGTCGATGATGAATCTCAGAGCGCCGATGAATCCGGGAGCGCCGATGAATCCGCTGTCGGCACGGACGCTGTCGTCGGCGATGGGGCTGACGTGCCCGGGAGCGACATCGACGGCGTCACCGGGCAGGAGGAGGCTGCGGGGGTCACCGACACCGGGATCGCGGCCGATCTGCTCGGCGGCTGGCGCGAACTGTTCAATCTCGACGAGAGCACCCAGATCAGCTCTGAGGAGGATCTGATCGGGATGATCCGTGACCAGATCGCCTCGCTGGGACTGCTCACCGCCGACGAGGTCGACCGTGTCGTCGAGGGCTTCCAGACGGCACCCTCGCTGGTGGGCGGGTACCGTCCGCTGGATTACACCGGTGACGTGCAGCTGTTCGTGGCAACCCAGGACAAGAGTGACCCGAGGGCGCTGGCACAGGCGTGGCGTGCCTTTGTCACCGGGGAGATCCGCGAGGTCCTCGTCGACACCTACCATCTCGGGATGGCCGACCCGCAGTCGCTCGAGGTGATCGGGCCCGAGCTCAGCCGTGCACTCGATGCGGCCGACGCCGCGTTCCCTGCCGGTCCGTCCACGGACCGCTGACGCCTACAATATGACCCTGAGAGAAGGAGAAAATGGATGACCAACCCCTTTGACGACGAGAATGGCCGATTCTTCGTGCTGGTCAATCACGAGAATCAGCACTCGCTGTGGCCTACTTTCGCCGACATCCCGGCGGGGTGGACCAAGGTTTTCGGTGAGGACAGTCGCGAGGCGTGCCTGAAGTATGTCGAGGAGAACTGGACCGATCTGCGGCCCAAGAGCCTTATCGACGCCATGGAGGCCGATAAGGCCCAGGGCTGATCGCACTCTCCGCGGGGCGCCCCCGGCCGGCATCCGCCGGCGGGGGCGTTTGCCTTCTCGACCCTCGGTCGGCAGTCGCTGATCTCTGTCGACGCCGGGTCCAGGGTGCATATCGTTCCGCCCCCGAAATGGGGGGTCGAGATAACGATTCGACAACATGACGTGAGTCACTGGAGTCATACTGGCCACTCAACTTGCGTTGCGCCTCAGCTGTTGTTACGTCGTGATACCGATTTGTTACAGAATCCGCCGTATCTATTGATGAAGCAACGTTAGTCGGGCAAACTTGTAGTCGGCGGTATTCCCGTCGAACACGGGAGTTGAAGGGCAGGAGGTAGGCGCCATGCGCACCGATCCCGAGATCGTAGACGTCATCACCGACATCCGTCGGCGTGCTCAAAGCACGCCCAATCTGGTTGCTGTCCGGATGGCCGGACGGGCCATCACGTACCGGCAGCTCGATGAGGGTCTTGCGGGGTACGGCGAAGTGCTGGAGCGTTACGGCATGTCCGACGGCTCCTCGTTCGCCGCCGCACTCATGCACTGCGCGCCAGGTCTTGGACAGGACGCGGGTGAAGCCTGTGCCCGGCGAATCAATGATGCCGCACTGTGGCTCGGCCGCGGTTTGGAACCCCCCGCCCAGCGCGGTCTCCGCATCGTCAGCTGAGACAGGATCCGCACCACAGAGGTGATACGAAGCAAGGTGCACCCACCGCTATGGGTTGGGGGCACCTTGTTCCGTCTGAGTGGTCAGCGACTGCTGGTCACTGGAGGTCGCGCTCGATCTTCGGCCAGGTGGTGTGCAGGTCGTCTTCCCAGTATCCCCAGGAGTGCGTGCCCGTGGGGCGGTAGTTGACCGTCACAGGGATCTTGAGCTGGTGTAGGCGGTCGACCATCTGATGGGTGCACTGGTTGGTGACGGCTTCGATGAACCCGCCGGCGACGTACCGATCCGACCAGAAGAACGCGTCGTTGAGGTCGTGGATGTAGTCGATCTGATCGTGCTTGCCGGGGATGCCCGTTCCAGAGGTGATGTAGATCTTGGTGCCGCGCAGCTTGGCCGCGTTGATGTACGGGTCGTTCTCCCGCCAGCCCGGGCCGTTGAGCGGACCCCACATGTTGGTCACGTCGGCCTTGCCCCGCTGCTCGACGACGTACTTGATGTACTGCTGGCCGAGCGGGTCGCTGGTGCGGGCACATCCGCTGAAGGCGGCGATCGAACGATACAACTTGGGCGCCTTGAGCGCGAGATTGAACACGGACGTGCCGGCCATCGAGATGCCGGCGACGGCGTTGGCGCCCGTCGTGCTGAACTGCTTGGCGATCAGCGGGGGAAGCTCCTCGGTGATGAAGGTGGCCCACTTGTTGCGGCCCAGGCTGCGATCATCACGCTGCCAGTCGGTGTAGTACGAATACTGACCGCCGACGAAGGACACCACGTACACCTGCTTGTCGGTGAAGTACTCCTTGAACTTGGTCTGTCCCGCCCAGCCGGAGTTCATGATGCCGCCGTTGGCGCCCTGCAGCAGGTATAGGACCGGTGCGGCCTTCTTGCGGTCCTTGGGCACCAGGACCGAGACGTCGATCTTCTTGTCCATCGACTTCGAGTACACCGATAGGGTGACTTCCCGCGGGTTGACGTCGGTGACCTTGGTGATGCTGCTGGGCTTCTCGGGTGCCGCGACCGCCGCACCGCCCGAAGCCAGCGGCAGAATGGCCGCGGCAGCGGCTGCCACCGTGACGGTCAGCAGCCGTGTGCGCAGGCCCGGTGCGCGCGTCTTCCCAGAAATCATCAACCGTCTCCGTTCTTGTCGCGCAGTGGCACGACAACCCCCGGGGCACCGACTGTGTCCCGAATCCCCGCCTCACAGTAGCTGTGGCAGCGCTTACGTCGAGCGGCGGCATAGGAATAACCGCTCAGCGTCAAACTTGTACCATTATCGTCACCAAAAGGGCAGACGTTAGCCCCCAAACGGTTGATTCGGGCAGGACGACTGATCGGACAGGCCCGGGCGGGACCGGATCAGCCTCCGTACTGCTGACCGAACGAGGCGAGCATCTTGACGGCGTCGGAACTCAGTTTCCACTGGCCGTCGATCTTCGCGTAGTTCAGCTTGACGTCGACGGGCATCGGCGCGTGCGGGCTTTTGACGGCAATGGTGGCCTCGGCCTTGTCTCCGGTGACCGCCACACTCTTGACCGTGTAGATGTCGGGGGTGTAGCCGGCGGCGTTGGACGCCTTCGCGTATGCCTGGACCATCATCACGGTTCCGGGGATGGTGGTGTCGACGACTTTCTCGACATCCTCCTTGCTCGACTTGGCATCGACCGCGACGCGCAGGATCTGCTGTGCGCTCTCGCTGGTCAGCTCGGAGGCGGGGGTCTCGGCGCCGGACTCGTCCGCAGGTGCCGACCCGGATGCGGGAGCCGAGGCGTCGGCGGCCTGCGAGGTGCTCGCCGAGGTGCTGGTGTCGTCGGCATCGTCGGAGCAGGCGCCGATACCGAGCACCACCGCGCCGGCGATCGCCACGGCCGCGGCGGACTGTCGAATTCTCATCTGTCACTCCTCGTATTCGGGTTGGCCACCATCAATCTAGCCGCATCGAAAGTGGTCTCAGGGCAACCTACTAAGCCCGTCAGGCTCCCAGGTCGACACGCAGCTTGGGCCAGGTGGCCTTGAGGTCGCTCTCCCAGTAGTCCCATGAGTGGGTGCCGTTGGGACGCAGGCGCAGGTCGAGTGGCACCTTGAGGGCACGTAGCCGGGCCGCGACCTCGCGGGTGCACTTATTGACGGCCGCCTCGATCAGTCCGCCCTGCACAATCAGGTCGGCGAACACCAGCGGGCTGCCCTCGACCCGGGGATTGTCAAACCGGTCGTACGGCCCGGGCAGACCGGTACCGGCGGTCAGATACACCTTCGTCCCGGTGCCGCGCAGCTTGCCGGCGTTGAGATAGGGATCGTTCGCCTTCCAGCCCGGACCGTCGAGCGGGCCCCACATGTTGGTCACGTCGGCGTCGCCGCGGAGTCCGATGACGGTCTTGATGTACTCCTGCCCCAGTGGATCGCTGGTTCGGGCGCAGCCGCTGAAGCCGGCGACCGCCCGGTAGAGCCTCGGCGCCGCGATCGCCAGACCCAGCACCGAGGTACCCGCCATCGAGATGCCGGCGATGCCCCGGACCTTGCTCGTGTTGAAGGTCGACTCGATGAGCGGGGGGAGTTCCTTGGTCAGGAAGGTAGTCCATTTGTTGCGGCCGAGCTGGGGGTCGTCCTTCTGCCAGTCGGTGTAGTACGAGAACGCGCCGCCGATCGGGGTCACCACATAGACGTTCTCCTTGGCGAAGTACTGCTTGTACTTGGTCCTCTGGTCCCATTGCGCGCCGTCCTCGCCGCCGCCGGCGCCGTTGAGCAGGTACAGAGTCGGGCTGGGCCGGTTCCGGTTGCGCGGCACCAGGACGGTGACCGGGATGTTCTTGTCCATCGATGCGGAGTAGACGGTGAGTGTCACCTGCTGGTCGTCGACCTTGGTGTTGTAGACGATGTGGGAGGGGGCGGCCGCCGCAGCACCGGCCCCCGCGATCATCGCGAGCACGGTCGCGAAGACGGCCGACAGGGCCGTGACGACCGTGGTCAGCGAAGTACGACCCGGCTGGTGCGGGCGTGGCCGGGCGGTGTGGAAAGTCATCTCGCTCCATCCTGGTGTGAGCGGCCCAGGTGGTGATGCGTCGTGGCATGGCCGCACTGTTGCGCGATTCTAACGGTTCGCGCGGACACGACACATCGGCTGCATGTCTTTGTCACCGTGGTGGAGCGGGTTCACTCCTGTGTCGTGTCCACTTCCTCCGCATCGCCGAAGGTCATCTCCAGATGCCCGACGGAACTGGTCATCAGGGCATGTTTGCTCAGCTTGAGCCCGCGCAGTTCCTGGGCGATCTCGTGGTCACCGACGGTGAGCGAGGCGCCGCCGATCCGGGTGCGGGTGTTCGCTGTCGCGGTCATCCGCCACGGTGTCGACCGCAGCACACCGTCGAGTTGCGAGTAGGCATTGAGAACCGTCTCGCCGGTGGTATCGGGGACGGGCACGCCCTTGCGGACGGACAGGTCGACGATCAGCTGGCCGTCGGCGCTGACCCGGCCGTGTTTGGTGGGGGAGTCGTGGTCGACGTCGAAGTCGGCGAGGATCTTGGGAAAGCCCCAGATGCCGCGGCCCGCGGCCATGGTGAACTCGCCGTCGACGGGGAGCCGGTGGATGAGGGCGCGGGCATCGCCCTTGGCGAGCGAACGCAGCGCGGCCAGCCTGGATGAGGGCGGGTCGGCGGGATCCTCGACGAGGAAGCACACCCCGAACTCGTTGTAGGGTCCGAGATCACCGTCGATGTAGTCGACGAAAACGAGCATGCACATGGTGCGGCCGGGCCGGATCTGCAGCGGGCGCAAGCGCGCGGTGCCGTCGCCCGCCCGTGCGATCGCCGCCGATGCCGCGTCCGCGTCGGCGGTGAATCCCGCGACGAAGCAGGTGGCGTGACGGATGTGGACAGGCATGGTGACGGTCTGGTCGAGGACCTTGTGGGTAGTGGGGGTCGCCGGCGGCATCGGGTCAGCTCCTGAGTGATCGGGAAGAAAACTAGAACATGTTCTCTTTTGTTGATGATGCCATGCGCGGCAGTTTCCGAGTGGCCGATCGGACCGGCGCCCCAGGGCACTAAACTCCACACCCATGACGGGGCTATCGGGCGACCGAGTACTGCGGGTCGGGATGGTCGACGACCACCGATCGCCGATCTGGGGCATTGAACGGCTGCTGGAATCGGAACCGGACCTGGAACTCGTGTGCGCGGCGAGCACCGTCGACGAATTACTCGCGCACTCGCAACTGCAGAACGAAGGTCTGGATATCGTGATCCTGGATCTGCGGCTCGGTGACGCGTCCACTCCCAGGGAGAATGTGAACCGTCTGACCGACGCGGGGATCGGCACGGTGGTGTACACCTCCGGTGAACACCCGGCGCTGCTGCGTTGGGCGGCCAAGGCAGGCGTGCTCGGAGTGGTGCTCAAGTCGGCGTCGGAGGCCGAGATCATCGGCGCCATCCGCGCCGCCGCCCAGGGCAACGAGGTGCTGACCACCGAGTGGGCCGCCGCCATCGACGGCGATCCGGAACTGGCCGCGGTCGACCTCAGCCCACAGTTGCAGAAGGTTCTCGCCCTCTACGCCTCGGGGGAGACGTCGGTGACCGTCGGCCGCGAACTCGGCGTCACCGCCGACACGGTCAACGAGTACCTCAAACGGATCAGGCAGAAGTACGCCGACGCGGGCAGGCCCACCCGTACCAAGGTCGACCTGTTCAAACGTGCCGTCGAGGACGGCTGGCTGCCGGTACCCGAACGCGGATCCGACAGGCTCGCCGGACCCGCCGACGGCGACCGTTGACCGCAGGACACCCGCCGGCAGGGTGGCGGGAGCGGCAGACGATGCTGCGGGCGCGTGTCGCCGAGATCCTGATGCGCCCGCGCACCGATCGCAAGAGGATCGTCGCCTCACAGACCGCGCGTCTGCAGGTATTCGGCGGCTACCTGTTGCTCAGCGGTGTGCTGGTGAGTCTGGGGCTCGCCATCCCGGCGATGCCGACCGAGCACGCGGCGGCATGGTTCGACCCGGTGGCACTCGCGCTGCTCACCGTTCCGACCATCGGTGTGGCGATCGCGGCGTGGAATCGCAACATGCGCCTGCTGGGAATCGGCACGAACGGCTACGTGTGGGCGTACTTCGCGGACATCGGGCTGTGGTTTGCCGCTTGGGACGGTGTGCGGATTGAGGACACGCCGGTCAACTGGCTGACCACGCTGGCCGGCATGGCGGCGTTCGCGACCGTGATCACCCGATCGTTCGGGAAGGCGATGCTGGTGCTCATCGCCAGCATCGTGGGGTGCGTCTGGATGAACGCCGCGACGGCGGCGGAGGGGTTGAGCCGGGAGTTGATCGCGACCGGGATTTGGCCCTTGATCTTCGCCGGACTGCTGCTGTCTCTCGCGTACAAGACCCTGGAGACGGTCCGTGAATACGACGGCGCGCGGGCGCTGGCGATCGAGGAGGCCGTCATCGAGGCGGGACTGGTCGCGCGCAACCGTGAACGCGCCCGATTTGACGCCCTCGTCCACGATCGCGTCATCGCCACGCTCATCGCGGCCGAACCGGGTCCGCAAAGCGACACGACCATCACCCAGGCGCGGTCCGCGCTGAGCGAACTCGACAGGCTGGCCTCGGGCGGAACCGATGGGGCAACGCTCGGCGGGACCGAGGCCCTGGCCCGGATGCGCGATGCGGTGTCCGGTCTCAGCGACCGGGTGGAAGTGCGAGTCGAGGCCCAGCTCGGCGCGGATGCCTCTCGCGGTCCCGATCCGGAAGTTCCCGATCTTGAAGTTCCCGGTCTTGAAGATCCCGGCGCTGACGATTCCGGACCGGTGTCCTATCCGTCACCGGTGGTCCATGCGATCACCGAGGCCATGGGCGAAGCGGTACGCAACAGCCTGCGGCACGCCGGTCCGGAGGCGAACATCGCCGTGCTCATCGAGATGAGGTCCCGGTTTGTCCGCGTGACGGTGTCCGACGACGGCAAGGGTTTCGATGCGGACGCCGTTCCTCCTGAAAGGCTCGGTATCGCGGTCAGTATCGGTCGCAGGATGGCGCTGATCGACGGCGGCTGGGGCAGGCTGCGCAGCGTCATCGACCGGGGTACCACGGTGCAGGTCGGCTGGAGCGGCTCATGACGTCGATGCTGAGACAGCGCTACCTGCTCGATCCGGGCCGACACGGTCTGATCGACGCGATGGGCCTGCGGACGTACCGGTTCGCGCTGCAGGTCATGTTCTTCGTGGTCATGTGCGTGATCATCGCGGCGGTCGATCCGACGCCGGTGAATTGGTGGATCTACGTACCCGGCCTGATGCTGGCGACCATCGGTATCGAGGTTGCCGCGCGGGCACCGGGTGACCCGATCGAGACCCGGAGCGCGGCGCTCGCCGCGGGGCTGTCCATGACGACGTATCCGGCGATCCTCCTCGCCTATGACGGGCAGGCCTGTATCGGTGCGCTCACCCTGATCGGCGTCGGGTCACTGAGCGCCGTGTTGTTGTTCCTGCGCGGAGCTGTGGTGCTGACCTGTGTGGCGATGGGGGTGCACATCCTCGTGGGCTGGTCGGTGGCCACGGTCGCGGGTATCGACCCGGTGCCGCAGTTGGTCCAGCACTTCAATCTCGCGCCGGCCCTGGCGGTGGTCGGCCTGTGCGGGATCATCGCCCGGCCCGCGGTGTCGGCCGTGATGGACATGCGCACGCAGATCATGCAGGAGGCCGCCGCGGCGGCGGCGCAGGCCGCGGCATTGCGGGAACGCGACGCCCAACTGGGCAGGCTCGACGACGACACCCGCGACATGCTCGAACGGATCGCGGCGGGCGAGGAGTTCACCGCCGCCGACGTCCATCGCTGCCGGCTCATCCAGGCCCGGCTGCGGGACGGGATCCGGGCGCCGAGCCTGGACACCCCCGAACTGTCCGACACCGTCTGGGCGGCGCGCGATCGCGGGGTACGGGTGACCCTGCTCGACGACCGGTCCGGTGGGGGACAGGTCATGCGGGACGCGCTCGAACGGGTGCACGAGGCGGCGATCGAGGTCATCGCCGGGGCGGACAGCCCGGACGAGGTGACGGTACGGATCCTGCCGATGGGCCGCGAGCACCTTGCGACCGTCGTCTCCCGCTCGCCGGACGGTGGTGTTCGTCTCGAATTCGGTGTCGACGGCTCTCTGACCTGAGCGTTTGCCGGTTGCGGCCCCGATGACCCTATTTCTGGGTCTAGCGTCCAAGTTCGCCTGCCCGATAGCCTTTTGGCCACATGTGAGACCACCCTCCCCGGTGTCGTCTCTCATAAAGACTCAAAGCCGATCCGTAGGGGGTTAGGACATGGGATTTGATGGCAGGGCTTCGGCCCGCGCGGTGCGGCACAGCACCGCGGGAATGAACCGGGCGCCGCTGCGTCGGGACGTGTCGGGCGAGGCCCCGCTCGCGCGCCTGGCCGACTACCGCCCCGACTCGGTGTTCGGTCAGCTGACCAAACCCGACCTGTCCGCCCGTGAGGTCGAGGTGCTGCTCACCTGGCTCGCGTCGGAATCCAAGGAACAGGCCGCCGACACCCTGTTCATCTCGGCGTCCACGGTCAGTACCCACCTCGCCCGTATCCGGGCCAAGTACGCGGCGGCCGGCCGTACCGCCCCCACCAAGACCCACCTGTTCGCCCGGGCCCTCCAGGACGGTTACACCAGCCTGGATAGATGGTGAATTTGGTTTCTACCTGCGAGTCTTCTACACTTGACGGGTTGCCTACGGCGCTGCGTGCGTCGTGAATCGGTTCGCGAACCCCCTCCGGCTCCTCACCTCGGTGATTTCCGGTGGCAGGCGCGTGTCCGGTGGCGACAGACCGTGTGCGTCGGGTCGGAAATCCGGCGCACATAAAGTTCCAGGTCAAGGAGACTACGCACTGTGATTCAGCAGGAATCGCGTCTGCGCGTCGCCGACAACACCGGTGCCAAGGAAATCCTGTGCATCCGCGTGCTCGGCGGATCGTCGCGACGTTACGCAGGCATTGGTGACGTCATCGTCGCCACTGTCAAGGACGCCATCCCCGGTGGCAACGTGAAGAAGGGCGAGGTCGTCAAGGCCGTCATCGTCCGCACCGTCAAGGAGCGTCGCCGCCCGGACGGCAGCTACATCCGTTTCGACGAGAATGCCGCCGTCATCCTCAAGAACGAGAGCGACCCGCGCGGTACCCGCATCTTCGGCCCCGTCGGCCGCGAGCTGCGTGACAAGAAGTTCATGAAGATCGTGTCGCTGGCACCGGAGGTGATCTGACATGAAGGTGCACAAGGGTGACACCGTGATCGTCATCTCGGGCAAGGACAAGGGCGCCAAGGGCAAGGTCATCCAGGCCTTCCCGAAGCAGCAGCGTGTCCTGGTCGAGGGCGTCAACCGAATCAAGAAGCACACCGCCGCGTCGGCCAACGAGCGCGGTGCCTCCTCCGGCGGCATCGTGACTCAGGAAGCCCCCATCCACGTGTCCAACGTGATGGTTGTGGACTCCGACGGCAACCCCACCCGCGTCGGGTACCGCATCGATGAGGAGTCCGGCAAGAAGGTCCGGATCTCGCGCAAGAGCGGGAAGGACATCTGAGCATGACCACCACCGAAAAAGTCACTCCCCGCCTGAAGACCCGCTACCGCGAGGAAATCAAGGCCGAGCTGAACAAAGAATTCGACTACGCCAACGTGATGCAGATCCCGGGCGTGGTCAAGGTCGTCGTCAACATGGGTGTGGGCGATGCCGCCCGCGACGCCAAGCTGATCAACGGCGCCGTGGCCGACCTGGAGCTGATCACCGGTCAGCGTCCGGAGATCCGTCGCGCCCGCAAGTCGATCGCGCAGTTCAAGCTGCGTGAGGGCATGCCGATCGGCGCCCGCGTCACCCTGCGTGGCGACCGGATGTGGGAGTTCCTCGACCGTCTCGTGTCGATCGCGCTGCCCCGTATCCGCGACTTCCGCGGCCTGTCGGACCGTCAGTTCGACGGCAACGGCAACTACACGTTCGGCCTGAACGAGCAGTCGATGTTCCACGAGATCAACATCGACAAGATCGATCGTCCGCGCGGTATGGACATCACCGTCGTCACCACCGCCACCAACGACGACGAAGGCCGTGCGCTGCTGCGTCACCTCGGCTTCCCGTTCAAAGACAACAACGCCAAGGAGGCCTGACATGGCAAAGAAGGCTCTGGTCAACAAGGCCGCCAAGAAGCCGAAGTTCGCCGTGCGCGGCTACACCCGGTGCAACAAGTGCGGCCGTCCGCACTCGGTGTACCGCAAGTTCGGCCTGTGCCGCGTGTGCCTGCGCGACATGGCTCATGCCGGCGAGCTGCCGGGCGTGCAGAAGTCCAGCTGGTGACGCCTCCGGCTCACTGAGCCGGTAACGACATCCGACGACCCCACCTTCGATGCAGTTGAAGGTGGGGTCGTCGCGTTTCGATTCTTGATGTTCGCTACGCATCCGGATGGTTCGACAGTCAGACCGAGGACCTCATTCTCTGCAGGGTCACACACACCGGTTTGCTGCGGCTGTTGTCCAATCCGTCGGTGATGGGTCGAGCAGTGCGCGCCGGATCCAAACTTGCATCGTTGACCCGGTAGACCGGCGTAATGTAATTTACATCACAGAGAATTGTATTCTCCATCCGGGGTATCAAGGTTCCGGAGTGACCTCGGTGGGCAATATTCGTCGTCCGGCCTGCGTCGGCGAGCTCGAAGTTGTCAGTTGATCATCAACCAGCCCAAATGATTTCGGAGGCATCAGCCCGATGGATGTGCAGCAACGTCACAGAGTGGTCCAGTGGACCACGGGCAAGGTCGGTTCGTTGAGCCTACGGGGCATCCTCGACGACCCGCGTCTCGAACTCGCCGGGGTGTACGCGTTCTCACCGGACAAGGTGGGCACCGACGCCGGCGTCCTGTGTGGACGGCCGGAGGTAGGGATCGCCGCGACCGACGATATCGGGGACATCCTCGCGAGCGACGCGGACGTCGTGCTGTACACCCCGCAACTGGCCGACCTCGATCACCTGACGACCCTGCTCGAGAACGGGCTGGACGTGGTCAGCACCAACCTGCTGCTCAACGTCGGCGGTCTGCGTGGTGAGGTCTCCGAGCGCCTGCGCAAGGCGTGCGACAAGGGCAACAGTTCGCTTTACATCAGTGGCGTCAATCCCGGCTGGATCAACACCGTGACCGCCGCGATGACTGCGGTCTGCCGCGATGTCCGCTCGGTGACGATCTCCGAGTCAGCCGACGTCTCGGTGTACGAATCCCCGGAGACCTGGCAGATGTTCGGCATCGGCCAGCCCGAGCCACCCGACTCCCATGACATGGCGCAGATGGCGCTGCTCAGCTTCCGCGACGCCGTCGAGCGTCTCGCGGCCTCCCTGCACACCACCGTTGACAGCGTCGACTTCACCATCGAATATGCCACCGCCGCAAGCACCGTCGATCTGGGCTGGATGACGATCGAGAAGGACACCCTTGCCGCGCTGCGCGGTGGCTGGACCGGCGTCACCCCCACCGGCGTCGTCCTGAGGTCCGACGTCGCCTGGTACCTGACGCCGGATCTCAACTGCGACTGGCAGTTCCTCGACGACCACTACCGCATCACCGTCGACGGCGAACCCGGTCTGGACACCCGCGTCCGGTTCCTGCCGCCCGACTCCTGGGGCAACCACGACTGGGACACCATGACCGCGATGCCCGCGGTCCACGCCATCCCCGCGGTCCGCGCGGCGTCCCCCGGCATCCTCGGTCTCGACGACGCGGGGCTGTCTGCTGCGCCCGTAGGTCTCTGGTCGCGTTGATCTGAGGCGCTGGGGGTTTTGCTGTCTGCTGCGCCCGTAGGACTGTGGGTCCGCAACTAGCTACTCGACCTAGGCGAAAACCTTGCTGCCGGTGCTGGATTCCGGAACCGACAGCAAGGTTCACGCGTTGGGTCCGGGATTCGTCAGGTGCGGTCTTGTTTACGTATGACGAAGGCCGTGATCAGGGCGGCGGCCACCGCGAACGCACTGAGCAGGGCCAGGCCGACGGTGTAGCTGTGGGCGTCGGCGTCGTAAGTGGCGCCCATGACTATCGGTGGGAAGAAGCCGCCGAGTCCGCCTGCGGCACCGACGATTCCAGTGACCGATCCGACTCGTGCGGCGGGCGCAACCTGGGCGACCCAGGTGAACACTGACCCTGATCCGAGGCCCATGAACAGTGCCATCAGCACAAAGTTGATGCCGGCGGGGATTTCCAGTGGTGGTTCGGTGAGCATCCAGATGGCCAGTATCGCGGCGCCCGCGCAGGAGATGAAGGTGATCAGGCGCGGCCCGAACTTGTCGGCCAGCACTCCACCGCAGGGCCGGGCGATCACCGCGGCGATCGCGAATCCGGCGGTGCGGGTACCCGCACCCTGCGCGTCGATGGCGTACACATCGTTGAGGTAGGTGGGCAGGTAGGTGGAGAAGGCGACGAACCCACCGAACGCTGCCGCGTACAGGAATCCCATCTCCCAGGTGATGGGCAGTTTGGCGGCGCCGGTCAGCTTGGGGATCACCGGGTCATGATTGGGTGACCACCGCGGTGAGTCGTGCATGAACATCCGGCAGATCACGGCGACCACCACCAGGGCGACAGCGATGATCACGTGGGTGGCGAAGTACCCGAACCAGTCGACGAATCGGGGCGTGAAGAATGCCGACAGTGCGGTACCGCCCATGCCGGCGCCGAAAACACCGGTGGCGAAACCGCGTCGGGCCGGGTCGTACCAGGCGTTGACGAACGGGATACCGACGGCGAAGGTGGTGCCGCCTACGCCGAGGAAGAATCCGATCACCAGGAGCATCGCATAGCTGTCGAGTTCGCCGGCGACGGCGATGAGCAACACAAACGGCACCGTCAGCAGCAACAGTGCCGGAAACATGGTGCGGCCGCCGTAGCGGTCGGTGAGCGCGCCGGTGATGATGCGGCCGAGCGATCCGACGAGCACCGGAATCGCGACGAGTATCGACTTCTGGCCCGCGGACAGGTCGAGGTCGGCGGCGTATCTGATGGCCAAGGGTCCCACCAGGTTCCACGCCCAGAAGCTGATGGCGAATGCGAGTGTGGCCAGGGCCAGGTTGGTGGCCTGGGCGCGGGCGGTGATTACCGGGGCGGGCGTTTGCGTGGTCACTGGTCGCGATCCTTCACTCCGACGGGAGCCCAACCACGTCGTGCCGGCCGAGCGCCCGGGGCGGGCATCCGGTCGCGGCTGCGGTAGACGATGTAGGGCCGGAACAGGTAATGCAGTGGCGCGGTGAAGATGTGGATGAGACGGGTGAACGGGACAAGGCAGAACAGCGCCATCCCGATCAGTACGTGCACGTGAAAGCGCAACGGGGCCTCGGACATCGCGTCGATATCGGGGTGCAGGTAGAAGATCGACCGGAACCAGGGGGCGACGGTCTCCCGGTAGTTGACGCCCTCGCCGTGCGGGTCGACGGCGCCGACGAGGGTGATGAACGTGCCTGCCAGCAACGCGGAGACGAGTACGACGTACATGAGTTTGTCGTTGCGGGTGGTGGCCATGAACACAGGCCCGGTGCGTCTGCGCCGGTAGATGAGCAGCGCGCAACCCACCACGGTCGCGGCGGCGGCGATGAGGCCCGAGATGGCGGCCGTCCAGTGGTAGAGGTCCTCGGAGATGCCGAAGAATTCGGTCCACGATTCGGGGATCACCAGGCCGATGGCGTGGCCGGCGATCACCACGAGGATGCCGTAGTGGAACAGTGGTGAGGCGATACGCAGCAGCCGAGACTCGTAGAGCTCGGACGAGCGTGTGGTCCAGCCGAATTTGTCGTAACGGTACCGCCAGATGGTGCCACCGATCACGAGAAGCAAGGTCACATAGGGGATCACACCCCACAGAACGATATCCATCGGTTACCTCCGGGCCGGTCCGGCCACCGGGTTCAGCGGCAGCAGGCGGGGGTCGTAGGGTTCCAGGCCCACCGTCTCGACCGGAATCTGCGCCGGCGCGGGCGCGAACGTGTCCGGCGCCTCCGGCAGGGTCAGCGTGAGGGCGGTGAGGACGTCGGCGTACCCGCTGCCCCGCTCGCGCAGGGCCCGCCCGATCTGCTCGAGCGCGGTGCGGTATCGGCCGAGAAAGGCGACACCGCCTTCCGGGTCGGCGCGGGCGCAGAACTCCAGGACGATCGGCAGGTGGTCGGGCAGTTCGCCGCGCAGATCGGTGACGAATCCGCTGTCACGGTAGAGCTGTTTGACCGCGGCCAGTGCCTCACCTCGCCGCCGGGTGTCGCCGTCGGTCCAGTACGTCAGGTACAGGGTGTGTTTGCGGGACAGGTCGAACACGTCGACGTAGCTGTGGCGCAGATCGTCGGGCGACGTGGTGAGCAGTGTGTCGACGACACCGGCCAGCAGGGCCACCGGCTCGCTGTCGGGCTGTTCGTCGAGGGCGGCGCGCAGCGTCGGCAGCAGTTCCAGGAGCTGGTCGTCAGGGTAGCTCAGGCACCACGACGCGACCTGGTGCACCACCCGCCAGTCGGTGGCCGCGGGTTTCCGTTGCAGCACAGGGATTCTCATGACCGTGACTCCTTGTCGGGGAACAATCCGGCCGGTACTCCGTTGCCGTCCCAGTTGAGAAGGTTGGTGCGACCGGCGAGCGCGGATTTCCCGGCGGCCGAGTCGCTGGTCTGCCGCTGTTTCAGCGCGTGGAAGGTTTCCACCGATACCGGGGCCGGACGCCCGCTGGCTTCCCCGAAGATCCCCGAGTCGAACATGCCCGGTCCGCCGTCGAAGTCGAGCGAACACGCCGCCTCGTCGAGACCGCCTGCCTGTTCGCTGTGCGCGGTCGGAATCACGTAGCGGTCCTGGTATTTGGCGATGGCGAGCAGCCGGTACATCTCGTACACCTGCTCCTCGGTCATCCCGACCGCGGCCGGGATCTCGGGCCGGGTCTCGCGGCCTAGGGTCACATCACGCATGTACGACCGCATCGCCGCCAGCTTGCGCAGCACCCCGTCGACGACGGCGGTGTCACCGGCGGTGAACAGTTCGGCCAGATACTCGACCGGGATCCGCAGCGCGTCGATGGCGCCGAACAGGTTGGTGTGTGATTCGGCGTCGTGGCCCTGATCGGCGAGCAGGTCGACGATCGGGGACAGCGGCGGGATGTACCAGACCATCGGCATGGTGCGGTATTCCGGATGCAGCGGCAGCGCCACCTTGTACTTCTTGGCCAGCGCGTACACCGGTGATTTGCGGGCGGCCGCCAGCCAGTCGTCGCTGATGCCGTTCTCCCGCGCGGCGGCGGCGACCTTCGGGTCGTCGGGGTCGAGCAGCAGGTCGAGTTGTGCCTGGTACAGGTCCTTCTCGTCGGGTGTCGACGCCGCGGCCGTCACCGCGTCGGCATCGTAGAGGAACACCCCGAGGTAGCGCAGCCGGCCGACGCAGGTCTCCGAACACACCGTCGGCAGCCCGGCCTCCACCCGCGGATAGCAGAGGGTGCATTTCTCGGCTTTCCCCGACTTGTGGTTGAAGTAGATCTTCTTGTACGGGCAGCCGGTGATGCACTGGCGCCAGCCGCGGCACTGGTCCTGATCGACCAGCACGATGCCGTCCTCGCTGCGCTTGTAGATCGCTCCCGACGGGCACGATGCCATGCACGACGGGTTGAGGCAGTGTTCGCAGATGCGCGGCAGGTAGAACATGAACGTCTGCTCGAAGCTGAACTTGATCGCCTCCTCGGACTCCTTGCGGAGCTTGGCGACGATCGGGTCGAGGTGGCCGAGTTCGCTTGTGCCGCCCAGGTTGTCGTCCCAGTTGGCCGACCACGAGACCTTCATGTCCTCGCCGGTGAGCAGCGACTTGGGCCGGGCGACGGGGAAATCGTCCCCGAGCGGTGCCTCCACGAGTGTCTGGTAGTCGTAGGTCCACGGCTCGTAGTAGTCGTCGATGGTGGGCTGTACCGGGCTGGCGAACAGGGTCAGCAGCTTCTGCAATCGTCCGCCGGTGCGCAGCCGCAGCTTGCCGCGCCGGTTGAGTTTCCAACCGCCGCGCCACTTCTCCTGATTCTCGTAGCGGCGTGGATAGCCCTGGCCGGGGCGGGTTTCCACATTGTTGAACCACACGTACTCGGTGCCCGCGCGGTTGGTCCACGCCTGTTTGCAGGTGACCGAGCAGGTGTGGCAGCCGATGCATTTGTCGAGATTCATCACCATCCCGACCTGAGCCATGACGCGCATCAGTAGGTCACCTCCTGGTTGCGTTTGCGGATTGTCGACACCATGTCGCGCTGATTGCCGGTGGGTCCGAGATAGTTGAACGCGTACGAGAGCTGGGCGTAACCGCCGATGAGGTGGGTGGGTTTGACCAGCAGCCGGGTCACCGAATTGTGGATGCCGCCACGCCTGCCGGTGGCCTCGGACTTGGGCACGTCGATGGTGCGTTCCTGTGCGTGATGCACGTACACAACGCCTTGGGGCATCCGGTGGCTGACCACGGCCCGGCACACCAGCACCCCGTTGGCGTTGGTGCATTCGATCCAGTCGTTGTCGGCGACGTCGATGGCGGCGGCGTCGTCCGGACTCATCCACGCGGTGGGGCCGCCCCGGGAGAGCGACAGCATGAACAGGTTGTCCTGATATTCCGAATGGATCGACCATTTGGAGTGCGGGGTCAGGTAGCGGACCGTGATCTGTTGTGCCCCATCCGGTCCCAGTGTGGGTTCGGCGAACAGCTTGTGCATGTCCAGGGGCGGGCGGTAGGTGGGCAGCGATTCGCCGACGTCGATCATCCAGTCGTGATCGAGGTAGAAATGCATGCGGCCGGTGAGGGTGTGAAAGGGTTTGAGCCGTTCGATGTTCACCGTGAACGGGGCGTAGCGTCGTCCGCCGGTCTCCGACCCGGACCATTCGGGGGAGGTGATGACGGGTACCGGCGCGCGCTGGGTGTCGGCGAAGGTGATCCGCTTCTCCTCCGATCCGCGCGCGAGGTCCTCGAGCAGGAATCCGACACGTTTCTGCAGGGTGCGAAAACCCTGCACGGCGAGTTCGCCGTTGGTGGTGCCCGACAGCGTCAGGATCGCCTCGGCGAGTTTGGCGTCGGTGTCGATGGCGGGCCGGCCGTCGGCGGCGCCGCCGAGCATCACCCCGTTCGCCTTGGCGAGCTTCTCGGTCTGCTCTTTGAGGTCGAAGGTGACGTTCTTGACGGTGAAACCGAGTTTGTCGGCGAGCGGCCCGACGGCGGCCAGCTTGTCGGCGATCGCGGTGTAATCACGTTCGGCCACCACGAAGTTCGGGGCGTTCTTGCCGGGCCGCACCGGGTGGGCACCGCCCTGCCAGTCCAGGACCCGGCCGTGTGGCTGCGCCATCTCGCCGGGGGTGTCGTGCTGCACCGGCACGCTCACCAGGTCCTTACGCACCCCCAGATGCTTGCCGGACAGCTCCGAAAGGCGCTGCGCCAGTTTGTGGAACAGGTCGAAGTCGGACTTCGCCTCCCACGGCGGGTCGATGGCGGGGGAGAAGGCGTGCACATACGGGTGCATATCGGTCGACGACAGGTCGTGCTTCTCATACCAGGTGGCCGCGGGCAGCACCACATCCGAGAGCAGAGTGGTCGAGGTCATCCGGAAATCCGCCGACAGCAGCAGATCGAGCTTGCCCTCGGGCGGATACTCGTGCCAGGCCACGTCGGTGGGCCGCGGGGCGTTCGGGTTCTCGGTCCCGAGCACGTTGTGGTGGGTACCGAGCAGCGTCCGCAGGAAATACTCGTTGCCCTTGGCCGACGAGCCGAGCAGATTGGACCGCCACAGCACCAGGGTGCGCGGCCAGTTCTCCGGGGCGTCGACGTCACTGATTGCGGGCGTCAGCGTCCCGTCCTGCAGCCGGGAGGCGACATAGGCGGCCGGGTTGTCGGCGGCACCGGTGTCGACGGCTGCGGTGGCCTCGTCGGCGACGTCGAGGGGGTTGCTGCTGAACTGCGGGTAGAACGGCATCCAGCCCAGCCGTGCCGACTGGGCGATCGCGTCGGCGGTGTGCCGGTCGCCGAGCGCACCCGTCGCCAAGGGAGAGGCGAGCGAGGCGGTGGAGTAGCCGTCGTTGCGCCACTGCCCGGTGTGCATGTACCAGTACGACGTACCGGTCATGGTGCGCGGTGGCCGCGACCAGTCCAGCGCGTTGGCCAGCGAGATCCAGCCGGTGATGGGCCGGCACTTCTCCTGCCCCACATAGTGGGCCCAGCCGCCGCCGTTGCGGCCCATGCAGCCGGTGAGGAGCAACAGGGTGAGGATGGCGCGATAGGTGGCGTCGCCGTGGAACCACTGGCAGATGCCGGCGCCCATGATGATCATCGACCGGCCGTCGGAGTCGACGGCGTTCTGTGCGAACTCGCGGGCCACCCGGATAGCGGCCTCGGCGGGGACGCTGGTGATCTCCGCCTGCCAGGCCGGGGTGTAGGGCGCGTTCGCGTCGTCGTAGCCGGTGGGCCACCGCCCGGGCAGGCCGTCGCGGGCGACGCCGTACTGGGCAAGCATCAGGTCGAAGACGGTGGTGACCAGCCGTCCGCCGACGCGGACGGCGGGCACCCCGCGGGAGGTGACCACGCCGCTGCCGTCTGGGGTGTCGAAGGCGGCGAACGACACCGGAACACGTTCGGCACCGTCCCGCTCGTACAGCGTGAGCGCCGGCGTCACCCCTTCGAGATCGAGGTTCCACTTGCCGTTGCCGTCGTCGGAATAGCGGAAACCCATGGAGCCGTTGGGGATCACGGTCTCGCCGGTGGCCTCGTCGAGCAGCACCGTCCGCCACGCGGCGTCGTCACCCTCCTCGCCCAGGTCGTCGACGGTCACGAATTTGCCAGGCACATAACCGGAGTCGTGTTCGTCGAGGTGGATCAGGAACGGCAGATCGGTGTAGGTGCGCACATACTTGTCGAAGAACTCGGTGCGGGCGTCGACGAAGAATTCCTTGAGGATCACGTGCCCCATCGCCATCGCGAGGGCGGCGTCGGTCCCTGCCTGGGCGGGCAGCCATTCGTCGGCGAACTTGGTGTTGTCGGCATAGTCCGGGCTGACGGTGACCACCTTGGTGCCGCGGTAGCGGACCTCGGCCATCCAGTGCGCGTCCGGGGTGCGGGTGACCGGAACGTTGGACCCCCACATCATCAGATACGTGGCATCCCACCAGTCGCCGGACTCGGGGACGTCGGTCTGATCGCCGAACACCTGCGGGCTGGCCACGGGCAGGTCGGCATACCAGTCGTAGAACGAGGTCATGACCCCGCCGATGAGCTGGATGAATCGGGTTCCCACACAATGGGACACCATCGACATCGCGGGAATGGGGGAGAATCCGGAACAGCGATCGGGGCCATAGGTCTTGATGGTGTGCACGTGCGCGGCGGCGGCGATGTCGATCGCCTCCTCCCAGCTCACCCGTACCAGGCCACCCTTGCCGCGGGCCTGCTGGTAGGCGCGCCTGCGCAACGGATCGCCGACGACATCGGCCCAGGCGAGTACCGAATCACCCAGTCGCGCTTTGGCTTCGCGGAACATCTCCACGAGAACGCCACGGGCGTACGGGTACCGGACACGGGTGGGTGAGTAGGTGTACCAGGAGAACGCCGCACCGCGCGGGCAGCCGCGCGGCTCGTATTCGGGCCGGTCCGGGCCCACCGACGGGTAGTCGGTTTCCTGGGTCTCCCAGGTGATGATGCCGTCCTTGACGTACACCTTCCACGAACACGAGCCGGTGCAGTTGACGCCGTGCGTGGACCGGACGATCTTGTCGTGGCTCCACCGGTCGCGGTAGAACACGTCACCGGCGCGGCCGCCTTCGCGGAACACGGCGCGTGCGTCGTCGGATTCGTCCCAGCGCGTGAAGAACCGGCCGAGGTCGAGGAGTGCCGTCGCGGCCTTCCCCTGAACATCAGATGAGCGGGCCATGGGCTCACCCTACGAGCGATTACTACCGTTTGTCGGACACCGTTATCCGGGTTCGGCCTCGTGAGAGTGGTTGCGGTGAACTGCATGCCAGTAGTCTCTGCCTGCACGCGTCAGGCACAGTGGCAAAAGTCCCGAATTGGTCCTACCTTTCACCCTATGGATCGGCGAAATCTCGAGCGTTGCCCAGAAAATTGGTAGGGAAGACTCGTATTTCACATCTATTTAGACGCGTCTGTGAGGTGTATTTCGTTCCCGACACAATTGAGGGGTCGCGTCTCCTCTGTCCGCGATCGGGACGAGATCGACGCTGTCAGCTCCGGAATCCAGATCCTGCAGCATGTGTGTGGGTTGGCGATGCCTTCTGAGCTGAGCGAGTGATCCATCCTCGGGTCATGGGCCGAGGAGTGCGAGTGGCACCACGGCGATCCCGTCTGGGCGCCTATAGGCGGTCGTGCCCGTTGTGACGACCACGAGATCAACCACGCGGGCCATGCGGTCGCCATACGAGTGATTACTACCGCTTGTCGGAGATTGCTTTCCAGGTGCTGGCGACGACGGGTGTCACGCCACGCCAAACGTCGCGAAGTGTTTGGGTCGATCCCGCCATTTCGGTGTCCAATATCCCTTCCCGAATCAGCCAAACTACCTGTGGTTGACGAGGACTCGGGCGCTTCAGGCGAAATACCAACCGTGACAGCGATTTTGACGTGATTGTGAGGCCGATTTCAGTACCGACACGATCGAGAACGGACTGCCATCGTTGTGTGACTGCACCGTCAATAGCCAGGGCCTGGACGTAGACCGCCACCTGGCCGGGTCCAACAGGTCCGTGCGCCGGCAGGCGGCCTTAACGACCGTGACCGTTCCGATGATCCTGCCGGTCCAGTCCGGGACGGCCGGACAACCCGCGCCCGCAGGATCGGCGTTGCGACCTGCGAGCACGGGTTGCTCAGGTGACTGCCAGGGTGTCGGACTATGCCCGGATCAGTGTGGCCTGGGTGTAGCCGCCGCCGGAGGTGATCACGGAGAACTGATCGTCGAGATAGATGAGGCCCTCGAAGTCGTCGGCGCCGATCACGAAATCTGTCGCGTTCCCGTCGACATCGAGGATGTGGACGTACACATTGCTGCCGGCGTGATAGGCGATCGCGAGGTACTTGCCTTCGAAAACCCGGAACTCTCCGTCGTAACTCGTACTGACGCTGATCGGTGCGGATTGTGTGTCCGTGGTCAGGTCGAGAACGCTGAATGTGTTGTATCCTGAGCCGTCGTTGGTCCGGAGCACAAACATGTGCTGCTGATCGGCGGTCACCCAGCCGACACCGTCGGCGAGGTCGTCAACCGACCCATCGGCACTTACACGGTGGATCGTGTACGTGTTCTGGGCGCTGCCGGGATCCGCGACCATGAGGTAGACGGTGCCGTCGGCAACAGAGGTCATAGCTGCCACCTGGCCGGACGGTACGTCGGTGACGATCGTGTCGATCTCGTTCATCGCCTGATCGAAGACGTGAACCTTGACGGCACCGAGAGTGGGAACGCCCGCGACGACGCTCACATCGACAGTGGTCAGGTAGTAGTTCCCGGCATCATCGAAGGACGACCACGACAGTTCGGGAACGTTGCCAGCAACCGCACCGGGCACGGTGACGCTGATTGCATTCCCCGCATCGCCGAACGGGGTCCGGGTGACCTGCGTGGAGAACGTGAACGGGTCGAGTACATAGGTGTACAGCGCAGAACCGTTGGCGTCGATGGCGTACGCCGAGGTCGGTGGAACCGCGATCTCCGTGATGGTTCCGGTGGTGAGCTCAACGACGGTAACGGACGTCACCGGGCTGGTTGGGTCGGCAGTGACGCCGTAGGCGAACTGACTGTTCGGATTCACAACCCAGTCGAACGCCAGATCGCCACCGACAACGGTTTGCTGGAGAACAGCGAAGTCGGTGACGGAGATGGAGGTGACCGTTGTTCCATCGGCGAGCAGCGCGATCCCGGTGCTGCCGATAAAGGTGACCGTGGGCGTTCCGGTTCCGTTCTGGGGATTGGCGGTTGACAGGGCAGTTCGGTCACCGGTCCGCGAATCAGCAAGGTACACGGTGTAAGTACCGTCCGTTTGGGTGGCCACGATGATCGCCTGATCGCCCTCGGCTCCAATGCTGAAATCGGCTCCGGTGATCGGGCCGTTATCGACGAAGCTTGCCATCACAAAACCGGAGGGGGTGCCGCCGGTCCACGCCAGGGACTTGGTGCCGTCGCCGTTGTCGGTGACGATGTAGGTGCCGATGACCTGGTTCGTGGTCAGGTCGATGACGCTGACCGTCGAACCGCCCGAGTTGGTGATGTGGGCGTAACCACCGTCCGCACTGAAGGTGACCGTCGAAGTGTTGTCATGCCCGGACGGCAGTGCGATGGCGTGGCTTTGCGCAGTGGTCCGGTCCACAACAGTCAATATCGGGGTGCCCGAGGTGTCGGATACGCCGTAGGAATAGCGCGGTGAATCCGTTGAGTTCAGGCCTGTCATGTCGATGACGACCAGGTCGATCGGGTCGATTGGTACGGTGACGGCGATGGCTCGGGGCGGGTTCACGCCGTCGTCGGCGAGGATGACGAACGCCTGGGTGGTAGGGCCACCTCCGCCCGCCCAATACTGGTCTTCGCCTTCCGGAGTGAACACGAAGGTTCCCGATGAATTATCGAAGACGACGGTTCCGCCGTCAGGAGTGAGGTAGCCGCCGCCGGTGGGTGTGCCGCCCTGCACCGAATAGGTGGTTCCGGCCTGGTGCCCGTTCACCACTCCGTTGACCGCACCGTTGCTTCCGGGGGTGACAGTCACCTCCACCGGGGTTTGCGGGATACCGTCGTCGGAGAGGATAGTCCCGTCATTGAGGACGATCTGGCCGAGCAAAATGGGTTCAGCTCCTCGGGGAGCCTGCAGAAGGATGATCTGGTCCCAAATGAACGGGGTGCTGCCGGCGCGCGGCGGAATCGTCGCGGACGAACCCGATGCGATGACGAGCGCCTCGAACGTGGCGGGTCCTCCGGCATTGAGGGCGGTGACCTCGTCATTGGTGATGGACCACAGCATGATCGGGTCGGAACCGGTGTTGTTGACGATGATGTTGCCCGTCTCGTCGACGTGGTAGTCGACAACTCCGGTGGGGTTGACGATGGCGGGGATCGTGGTGAGGAAGCCCGCGTCCGACGGATCCCAGAACTGGTTGGTGGGGTCGATGTGGTGGTAGTACATGGGCACGGTGTCGACGGTGATGGTGACGTCGGTGGTGCTGCCGTGCCCGTCGTCGACGGTGACGGTGAACGTGTCGGTGAAGGCCCGGTTGGCGCTGTCAGGGGTGTAGGTGAAGCTGTCGCCGACGATGGTGACGGTTCCGTTCGCCCCTTGCGTGGTCACCGAGTAGGCGAGGGTGTCGTTGTCGGCGTCGGTGGCGATACCGGACAGTGACCCTGTGGTGTTGCCGTAGGTTGCGGCATTCATATCGCGGTCGATGGTGCCCAGTGGCGACGTCGGTGCGTTGCTCGCGACGGATTCGTTCGCCGCGAGGATGTCGAGGGTGAAGTTCTCGGTGTCGCTGAGGGTTCCGTCTGATGCGTTGACCGTGACGGTGAGGGCTTTGTCGCCGGGGGTGGCGTTGTCAGACGCCGCGGCATGCCGGGCCGTGTACGTGGGGGTGAAAGTGAAGGCACCGGTGCCGGTGTCGTAGTCGATGGCACCCTTGGTGGTGTCCCACGTGTAGGTATACGTGACGGTGTCGCCGTCGTGGTCTGTCGCGGTGGTGGTTCCGGTGATGACGCCATCACTGCCCTGAGGGCTGTAGTCGATCGCGTCGATCACCGGTGCGCTGTTGGCGGGTGCGGCAGTGCCCTCGGGGATATTGACGGTGACGTACGTCGAGTGCGGATCGTGGCCGGTGAACAGGCCGATAACTGTGGCCAGACCATGCAGGTGGGGGCCGTTGTCTGAGACTTTGATGGTGAATTGGTCTGCCGCACTGCTGTTCTGGTCGCGGGTGTAGGTGAAGGCGCCGTCGCTGTTCTTGACTACCGTACCGTGGGTGGGTTGGTGGTACACGGTGGTGGCCACAGGATCGCCATCGGCATCGTCAGTGGTGAGGCTGATAGTGTAGCCGTCGGTCACAGGGTCGAGAACCGAGGTGGCGGTGGGGGTTTGGTTGTTGAGGAGGGATTGGGTGCGCTGGATCCACCAGAGCAGGGTCCAGGGTGCGGGGCTGGTGGCGAAGGTGGTTGTGGTGGAAGGTCCGCCGGTTTGGGGGAGGCCCAGGAAGGTCAGCAGGGTTGTCAGCGGGGTGCTGGTGTTGGTG
>WBZQ01000054.1_pt2 | contig 59289 bp, 50 predicted proteins | sample 5204251 | NCBI WGS metagenome assembly WBZQ01 (sample SAMN12412402, study PRJNA552823) | activated sludge metagenome | isolation source: activated sludge from nitrification reactor of wastewater treatment plant... | place: USA: Virginia | collected 2017-09
GCCATATGCGATGAACTCAAGAATAAGGGACTGAAGGGATCTTGCGACTGGGATACAATCATGATTATTTCGATCGCCACCAACGACGCCGAAATCAAGGCGCAGTCATCAGCCGATACCATCGTAGCACTCACAGCGATGAAGATTATCCAGATTAAGTCGATGCTTGCAATTGGGTGCCCGCTGCTCAATGTCGAATCTTCATGGGAAAATCTCCTGATATGCGGAATACATCAAGAAGATACCACTAGACGGAAACAACTCAATTTCCCGCCGGGAACACCCGTCGAGATGGTAGACTACGTCTGGAAGAAAGAAAGGGTGTCCTCGAAAGACAAGCCCGCCGCATCGCCATTGCCACTCCCACTCAGGAAACCAACCATTTAAAATCGTGTCCTTCATGATACTCGTCCGTTCGCGCTTCAACAGGAGAACCACTCTCGGCAGTCCCGAGCCAATGGTTCTCCTCTTTTTTATATAGTTTTAGATCAACTTGGCGAGATCGAGTTCCTCATCGATACGAATCTGCGCTACAAAGTCTGGAACATGCGAGACAAAAATCATCGCACCCTCATATTCATCAAGTGCTTTGGCAATCACTGGCAGATGGCGAAAGTTAATGTGATTGGTTGGCTCATCAAGAATCAACAATTGCGGTCGAGTCAACACCAATCGAGCAAATAGGAGTAATCCCTTCTGTCCTTCTGAGAAACTCGCCACCTTATTATTCAGCAATTCACCAGAAATCAAAAAACTTCCCGCGGTTCGAAAAATATCTTCTTTCGTCCCTTCTTCCATCACCTCTTCCAATGCCTGAAAACCAGTCCGGTCAAAATCCAGTGTCGAAAAATCCTGCCGATAATAGCCAACTTTGATTCCCGGCGTGATTTCAGCTCGCTCGGTATTTCCGGAAGCGATTTCTTCCAAAAAAGTGCTCTTGCCGATACCATTCGGTCCTGAAACAATCAGGTGCATCCCTCTTTTCAGAGTCAAATCAACACGCTTGATATTCGCTCCGAATTCTCCCACCAGTGAAACCGTTTTCAGATGAATGATTGGTCCAGCGACATCAGGAAATGGAATACGAAAATTCGGCAGTGTTTTGTCCTCACGACGAATATCCACCTTATTCTCTTCGAGTTCTTCAGCCAAAGTGCGCATACGCTTCGCTACGCCACGAAGCTTTCCTCCCTTATTCGCAAAAACATTCGCCTGCTCCTTCTTCTCTTTAATCGTCCGCTCTAGACGGACATTCTCACTTTGTTCTTTCTCAATACGCTTTTTGATTTCCTCGACGACGTCATAATAATCACCGGCATACTGTTCCAGTGTATGCGTATGCACGTCAAGATACAACACGCCCGCGGTAAAAGCATTCAAAAAATCAGCATCATGCGAAATCACAAGCACGGTTTTCTCATACTCAATCAAGAACTGGGTCAAATGAGCAATGCCTTCGTAATCCAGATTATTGGTCGGTTCATCAAGAAGCAAGATATCCGGATTCTGAATCAACGCTGAAGCCAGGAGTAAACGCGCCTGCTGACCACCTGAAAACTCACGCATTTTCTTTTCGAGCGGTGGCATAGGCAGATTGACCGCGTTCAACACGCTGGCAATCAATTTTGGGAGATTCCACTGCTTCTCCGAGAAAAACTGCCCGAAGAACTCTTCAACCGTAAACGCGAGTTGCTCCCGAGGGATAGTCTGTCGGCCAATAGCCACCGTTGCCCCTCGATCAAGCGAAATACGTCCGCTCTGTGGCTTCAACTCTCCCATAATCAGCTTGAAAAGCGAACTCTTCCCAGCGCCATTTTGACCCATGAGTGTCAGTTTCGCGCCCGTCCGAATCGCAAAGCTCACCTCCTCAAGCAGAGGCTTCTTGTGCTGATATTCAAATGTCACCTTCTCAAACCGGAGAACGACACTATCCTTAGCCATACAAAAAAAAGAAAAATACTCAAAAAAATATCCGCCCCATGGCAGGAACCATTGTGACACACAATCATAGCTCTTGCAAGCCTCACGTTGACAGTACTCTTTTTATTTGCTATAATATATGGTTCAATGGATTCTTGTTTCAACACATCCTCTTGAGCAAGTTTTGTTTCTTTACAACCCCGACCCAAATAACCGGGTCACCAAACAAGGAGTTCTCGCATGAACAACGCACAAGCCCGCATCCTGATTGCCAATGCACGGGCGTTACAAAACTTGCAGTACAGGGACAATCCGGAGTTCACCAGCAATGCAATGAGGTTGGTGACGGAGATAAAGGTTATCTTCGACCAACTCCGAGACAGTCAACCAGGGCTCACGAAAGCCCTAACGGTATTCTGTCAGAACCTGGAACTGGTGATCGCGTCGCTGCCGACGCATAACTCGTACACGATTCCAGATCCCCTGTCGCTAAGGAGCAGTGTCTGCAACGCGATCGTGGAGCTCGCCAAGCTCGCGGACGGATAGGAAAACATCGTGAGTGAATACATCATCCTCCAAAACATCCCGGGACAGGCAACGGCTTTATTTCTGGATGTAACCGATGGAACCGCCGACGCCATCAATCCAGATGATACTGTCATCATCTTCGCCGTTGAGAATGGCACTGTTGTCCGTCAACCATGGGACGGCGCGATTGCACCCACACCCAATCAGGTATTCTCCGCCACGGGCACTCGATTACTCGGAATCATGACCGAGGAATTCCACGATTGTTCCGTCTACAAGGTCAACCGCCAACCTGATGGGAGTATCTCATTTGGAGACAGGGTTATCGACCCAAGCTCCATCTGAGCAGCCTCAGAATCAAACGCCGCCAATCCTTCGGGACGGGCGGCGCGTTTTTTTATCCTTTTTTCTTTCACTCCTCCCTGTCTCTCCGAGAATATTAGAGATCATTGCCTGAATAGGAGAGGTCAAAGCTTTTATTGATGAGAGGGAAATCAGGTACAATATCACGCGTCAGAGCATGCGGCACCACTTGCCAGTTAATAAATGACGGGTCACGTACTTTAACGCGAGAAAATGTGCCATCCACACCTGTCGCAACAAAAGTCACGATATCGCCACGCCAACCCTCGACCATACCAAGCGCCATTCGATTGATTGGGAGTGTCCCAATAGGGGTCTGACAGGCTGAATGTTCAAAAGGCAACAGTGCTAAGACCTGATTCAAAATGCGAAATGACTGATAGACTTCTTTGATACGTACCCAGAAACGAGCATGCACATCACCGTATTCTTCCGTGACCACCGAAAACTGCACCGCCTCATACGCCGCATACGGGAAATCCGCTCGTGCATCAATACTCTTCCCCAGTGCTCGGGCTGGGACACCGACCACACCGTAATCGTGAGCAATCTGCCGATCGAGACGACCGGTTTCTTTCAACCGGTTGTACACTGAATCAGAATCTTTCGCAATCGTCACCACTTCTTTGAAATCCGTCTCAAGTAACTCAAGATCATCAGCCAAAGCATCGGCAAGCTTCTCATCCATATCCCGACTCACGCCACCAAATACGATCATTCCTCGAAGAAAACGATTCCCCGCGATACGCTCATTCCATTGCATGATACGCTCACGCAAACGCGCTCCATGACTTCCTCCAAAAGAAAATCCCGTGTCCAACATGATGAATCCGATATCGTTGAAGTGATTGGCTAATCGCTCGAGCTCGGCGCACACCATGCGAATCAGCTTGGCTCGTTCTGACACAGTCACTCCTGCCAATGTTTCAACTGCCTGGGCGAGAGCCAGCGCATGATGTACTGAACTATCACCGGAAATATGCTCTGCCAAAGACAATGATTTTTCAAGTGGCACGGTCTCAAAAAGTTTCTCCGTTCCTTTGTGTACATACCCGAGCTCCGCCTCAAACTTGATAATTTCTTCTCCCAAAGCACTGAAACGAAAATGCCCCGGTTCGATAATACCAGCATGTACTGGTCCAACGGGAATTTGATAAATCCCCTCCCCTTCGACACCTTGCACTTCCGTAATCGTATCTTCCGTCTGCAATGGAAATGTAGTATTCCACGCGAATTCTTTCCGAAGTGGGTATACATCTTTCGGATAATGCCGATGAAGAATAATTCGGGATGGATCTGGATGACCAACTGGCTCAAGTCCAAAAAAACTCTTTATTTCTTGTTCGTACAAGGCGAAAGACTGGCTCACAGAGACCAGCGAGGGGAAGGTGGCAACTGATGGATCAACTGTTAATTCTACTGCCAAGAAAAGCATTTCCTTCGGAACTGAAAAAATATATCTGATGATAAAACTTTTCTTGGTACTTCGCTCATCGGTCGCCACCACTGTTTTGAGATCGAGATGTTGTTCTGCTAGTAAGCCGTTCACAACTGAGAGAAGGTCTGCTTCTGGAACGGAAACGATAAGCATGTTTGATTCTTGTCGAGACGAAAACCGTTCGAATCCAAAACGAGAGAGAAGTGAGTGTGTATCATGCATAAAACCAGTACGAAGAAATTATTTTGAGCTGATCATATCGGCTGCGTCATGAAGCATAGCCAGCATTGGTTCAGGAAAGAAAAAGCTGATAACTATATACGTACCCATCAAAATGCACAGCGGAACAAGGGTCGACAATGATGCTTCGCCACGCTCAACACCCTCGGTCAGCGGACCAAACAGCATCGGGGATACATGCCGGAAAAAACCATAGAAAGCCACCGCAAGAGCAATGAGCGCCATCAGCATCACTCCGATATGTGACTCTGCTCCCGCTGAGAGAATCAAGAATTTAGAAAAGAACATACCGAATGGCGGCAATCCAGAAATCGCCAAAAAGCCAGCAAGAAAAAGTCCGCCCGTAATAGGCAGAGCCTTCATCACGCCTGAGACATTTTCAAATTTCGTCGATCCAAAACGAAGCAGGATATTGCCGGATGCGAGAAAAAGCAATACTTTTGACAACGAATGATAGAGCATGTGAAACAGAGCTGCCAAAGTACCGACACCCCCCAAACCAATGCCGAGCGTGATAACACCCATGTGTTCAATACTCGAATAAGCCAGCAGTCGCTTATAGCTTCGCTGGGTGAAGATAATCAATGCGGCCACGATAATCGAAGCCAGCCCAAAATACATCAACAGTGTTGAGGAAAATTCTCGGCCGATAGAGAGGTCAACTAATCCCTTGAACCGGAGTACGGATATAAGGGCAACGTTCAAAAGTACTCCTGAGAGCAAAGCAGAAATCGGTGATGGCGCCTTACCATGAGCGTCTGGAAGCCAGGTATGCATCGGTACCAATCCGACTTTCGTACCGTATCCAACCAAAACAAATAAGAATGCTACCTTCACTACCACTGGATGAAACTCTGATGCTGCCACACGAAGATCAGCCCAAGTCATAATGTCTCCACCGATAACTCCTTGCGGCAAAGCGAGGAAAAGGAGTGTCCCCAAAAAACCAATCAGTAAACCGAGTGAATTGATAATCAAATACTTCCAAGCGGCTTCCGTTGCCGTCGGTTTATTGTAAAAACTAATGAGAAACGCGGTTGACAGAGTTGTAGCTTCAATAGCGATCCACATCAACACAGGATTGGCAGCATTAGCCGCCACCAACATGGCGAACAAAAAAAGCTCAAATAAAATAAAGAATTGTTTGACCCGACGTGGACCAATAATCTGTTTCTTTACTTCCTGTCGTAAATACCCGATCGCATAGAAAGCGACAACGCATCCGACACTCGAGATAAGAGTCGTGAGGAGCAAAGAGAGAGCGTCCAGCGCAAGATACTTCCCAACCACCTGTATCGACCCAGACTCAAAGGTCATGAGGATATTCGCACATAAAACCGCGCCAACAAGGGCAGCTACTTGTACAGCGCGCTCAATCGAACGACTCTGAGTCGGTTTCAGAAATGCCACAAAGAGTGCGGCGAGAAACGGCGTGGCAATAAGGTAAGCGAGTAGCATAGGAAAAACCATTATTCAGTAAGACGTTTCATATCTTCAGTCGAGAGGGTTCCGAATTGACGATAAATCATCCCCAAGAAAAAAGAGGCAATCACCATCCAAATTACGATATCAAAAATCATTCCTATTTCAAGTGGGAGTGGATGACGAAGACCAAAAAAAGCCGCAAAGAGAATGATACTATTTTCAAGTGACAACATACCGACCATTTGCGCAAAAACCCCTCTCCGATTGATAAGCAGAAAAATAGAAATCAGCACCAACGCGATATTGAGAGCAACTGAAACGAAAGCTTGCGGGTAAAGAGCAGAAAGCGGCAAAAATACCTTCGAGTAAGCAAACAAAACGAGTCCAGTGAGGACCAAGAGCGTGAGAGGCGTATTGAGATAATTACTTGAACTCGAGGATCCGCTCAATTTGTGGAGAATTTTCCCAAAAAAGACGGGGGCCATCAACACTTTCACAAAAAAGAGAATCGAGGCCACTATCATCAGGCTCCGATCATCTCCGAGAAAACCGAGCAGAAAAAAAGTCATGGAAACCGCGAAAGACTGGAGCGCGTACAGTCGGACCAGCGAGCGAGAACGCTTCACAAGATGCATAAAGACCGCCGCCAGAAACGCGACAATATCCAACAAGAAAAATATTCCCAAAAGATTTTCAGACATAGGCGCCAACATAAATACCAATAGCAATCACCGAGAGGATAAACGAGGTAAATAAAACATCAGGCAAACGGAAAATACGGAATTTTGCCATCAGTGATTCTATCAAAGCAATCACCAAAGCAAAGATCAACACCTTCACAATGAAAATCGGAAACGCGAATGTCCACTCTTCCCCGAAGCCAGATGTCATCGACACTCCAAACGGGAAGAAGAGATTGGCGCCCAGCGCAACAAAAATCATCAACTTATTCGCGGCTGCCCACTCCATCAACGCCAAACGTTTCCCAGAAAGATCGAGAATCATAGCCTCATGAATCATCGTAAGTTCGAGATGAGTGGCCGGATTATCAAAAGGAAAACGAGCATTCTCCGCGAGTAATACCAGAAAAAATCCGATGAAAGCAATCAGCAAAGGAAGAAGGGCGAGGAGTGGTAAATTGGTCATGCCAGAGGAAACCATATCCATGACATTCCCCGTCTGAGTAGCAATAGAAACCGTAAAAAGAGCGAAAAAGAAACCGCCTTCGGCAAGCGCGGACACCATCATCTCTCGGCTTGAACCAAAACCGCCGAAAGCACTACCTTGATCCATTCCAATCAAGACGAGTAAAAATGTAGCCAAAGCAAAGAGGTACACAATCACGATAAAATCCGAAAGAGGAGCCAGCGAAAAAACACCCCATTCTCCAAGAACCAGCTCAGGATTGACGGAAGTCACCAGCGGTACCGCTGCACCCAGAAGAACGGTGATTGCAAAAATCAAATAGGGAAAATATCGTGTCACCCATGAAGCTTCATTCGAAATAATTTCATCCTTCTGAAAGAGTTTTCGGAGATCTCGATATGGCTGCCAAATATCAGCTCCAACGCGATTCTGCATCAGAGCCTTGATCTTTCTAATCACGCCAATCAGGAGCGGCGAAATCGCTGGAACGGCAATAATTTGTAGAACAAAGAAAAGTATATCCATACGCGGTTATTGCATCGTGAGAATAAGGAGGACAATGAGGGTGATGAAAACATACAACATATACACATTCACATTTCCACTCTGAATCCTCTTTACCCGATCAGAGAAATACCCGATAGCCTGAGCGATTGGGTGAAACACATAATTTCGGTAGACGTCAAAGAAATCCGTTTTCACACTCTGAACTGACGTAAAGTAGCGCGTCTCAGCATCACGATACTCCACATCACTTTGTTTGGTTGGACGAAGAATACCCCGAAAAATAATCACCAGTGAACGAGAAAAACTGGTCGCGGTAATCTGCATTTTTGAAGAAAGTGGCATCCCACAATCCCAAGTCGGAGCCAAAGTTACTGTGCGCTTTCGAGTGAGCCACCCAACCAAAGCCCCAATAACGGCTACAAATACAACCAAAGAGACCGCGGTTCCATGAACCGGAAGAATACTCGAGAAATTTTCACTCATACCCATAAATTGCAAGTATGGGAAAACAAGTGTTTCTCCTCCCGTTCCAAAAACAAGACTCGCGACAATGCCCACCAAAAAGGAAACCACAAAAGGAGCTCCAATTCCTAAAGCAAGAGTGAGTATTGCGAGCACACCCATTGGAAGATGCACAAGCCAACTCATTTTTTCCTTCTTGGAAGTATGCTCCATTGAGACAGATTCTCTCCGTCGTCCCAAAAAAGTGATACCAAAAGCTTTCGCGAAACACGCCATAGCCAAACCACCCGTAAACGAAAGACTGGCGATACTCGCAAGAAAGGTCATTTTCACCACCAGACTCGATGCGGCTACCCCTACAAAGAGTGATTGAAACACGAGCCATTCACTCGCAAATCCATTGAACGGAGGGAAAGCAGAAATAGCCATCGATCCAATCAAGAAGAAAAATGCTGAATATGGAAGCACGCGAATCAGCCCACCATACGCCTCCATATTTCGTGTTCCAGTCACGCCAACTACCACACCTGAAGTCATGAAGAGAAGTGATTTGAAAATCGCGTGATTGGCCGTGTGAAAGAGAGCGGCGACAAGAGCAAAAACGAAGAAATCCTGTAAACCATACCCCGCAAACACAAGCGCCGCGCCAACACCAAGCAAGATAATGCCAATATTTTCCACACTATGATATGCAAGAAGTCTTTTGATGTCATGCTCTGACAAGGCATACAAAACGCCCAGTAGAGATGAAATAGCCCCAAGAATCAGGATAACCAATCCCCACTCCAATGGTGCACCTGGAAAAAAATCAAAGAAAAAACGAATAATCATGAAAATAGCTGTCTTAATCATAACGCCCGACATCAATGCCGAGACATGAGAAGGAGCAGCCGGATGCGCCTCAGGGAGCCAAATATGAAGCGGGATAATACCAGCCTTGGTCCCGAAACCAATGAGAACTGAGCCAAAGAGTACTCCCTGCCACACCGGTGAAAGAGCGGCAAGCCCCACTGATCGCCACACATCAAAATCAAATGACCCGGTCGCCTTATATGCCAAAAAGAGGGCGCAGGCAATAAAAACGGTCCCCAATTGCGTCATGAGTAAATACAAGAACCCAGCCCGAATATTTCGAGTATCTTCCCGATCAAAAATAACCAGGAAATAAGAGGCAAGAGACATAAGCTCCCAGGCAAACAGAAAAAAGAGTGCCTGATTGGCTGATACCGCGAGTACCATACCGAGAAGAAACGCATTATAAAAGAACCCAAAAAATCCGAGATGATATTTTCCAATAAAATGCTTTTGATAACTCACTCCAAACCAAGACGCGAGCACAGCAATACCGCCGATCAATCCCAAGAAAAACGCCGCCAAACCATCAATACGAAAAGCAAAAGAAATACCCGGAAAAGGAGACGTGAACGAAAGCGCTTTCCCTTCTCCATCCAAAAACACTCCGACTGAGAAAGCCAATAACAAGAGGGAGGCAAGACAAGCACCAAAATGTGCCACTCGATTGGCCGTTTTTCCTCCATCACGTACTTGCCAGAAAGCAAACAGCGAAAGGATGGCTGCTCCAGCATACAAAGCAAGTGCTGTTACAAATGTCTCCGTGTGAAAAAATATCTCCATAAACGCTCTCAATATTGGGGATGAACAGAATCACGAGAACCTTCGTCCTCTCCTTTTTGTTCTAAACCATGAAACAATGCAAGGAGTGATACTAAGATGCGTCGTGGTGAAGGAGGATCACCTGGGATACCAAAATCAACCGGGATGATATCAGAAACCCGATTCACAACCGCGTATGAATCTTTAAAAACACCCCCTTCAATCGCACCATCTCCCAGAGCAACCACCAGTCGTGGTGTCGGCATAGCTTCATACGTATGCCGTAAACCCTGAATCATATTCCGTGAGACGGGCCCAGAAACAAAAAGCGCATCCGCGTGACGCGGAGAAGCGACAAAACGAATACCAAAACGTTCGATATCGTAGTATACGTTCCCAAGTGCCGTTAATTCTTGTTCTTCAGCATTTGATGAACCAGCAGCCACACTACGAATTGCGAATGACCCCCCGAAAAGCTTTTTCAGAGAATCTGAAACCTCCTGACCGATAACTTCAAGCGGAACGTCCTCTAGTTCCTCAAGAGAGAAGGCGAGACGAGGAGTCTTGCGGATTTTATTCAGTATCTGAAACATACCACAGATATCAATCGTGCAACCAGAATACAAAAAAAGAAAAATGCTCCCTTCACAGAACATTCAATATAGTACACCTCTCTTCTTTTTTGTCAAAACGACACTCTTTTTCCCTGTCTCCATCCATCCAGAATACCCCCTTCAACACAACTACTCCTCCGTGACTACTGCGTATGTCGCTCCTTCCAAACATGCCATATGGCTGGCAAAAAGGAGAGAACAATAATGCCCAATACAACCGGTAAGAGATAACGATCAACATCAGTAATCAGACTCCCGAACAGGTACCCTCCCACAGTAAGCCCAACCGTCCAAAGCACCGCACCCAAAACATTGTACACCAAGAAACCCCGATAATTCATCTCCGCGATACCTGCCACAATCGGTGCGAATGTCCGAACGATTGGCACAAAACGCGCAAGCATAATCGTTTTAGCTCCGTGCTTTTCATAAAACAACTGTGCTTTCCTCACATGCGCCTTACGAAAAAGCAATGAATCATCACGTTCAAAAAGCTTTGGTCCGACTTTTTTGCCAAACCAGTATCCCGTCATATTCCCCGTAATAGCTGCTATAAGAAGCACCCCAATCAAAACCGGCAAAGGAAAGAGTCCTTGTGCCGCAAGCAATCCGGCAACAAAGAGCAGACTATCACCAGGAAAAAAGAACCCAAGGAAGAGACCTGTTTCCGCGAAAACAATGATAAATAATCCGACTAATCCGACTGTCCGAATCAACTCCCCCAAGTCAACGCCTAAATAATGCATAAGAATATAAACTCTTTAATCTTAGAGGGTACTATTTCACCCTACTCACAATCACCTGCTCACCCTCTTGCACCCCAGACAACACCTCAGTCAACCCATCATCGCCTTCGACCCCCGTTTCAATATATCGACGCTCCGACGATACTCCGCTCTGAGCCACCTCTACAAACACACGGGCGCCCTCTCGTCCCAGCGCACGATAAGGAACCACAAGCACCTGCTGCCGCTCAGAAATCATGACATCGATATCCGCACTCATACCTTCTTTCAATCTTGTATCCTGCTCCGGCAGATCAAAAGTAACCGTATAATAAATAACATCCTGAATCACTGTCGAGGCAGGCTCGATAGAGATAACGGTCGCTCTGAATTTCTCATCAGAAGACAATGCATCAAAAGTCACTTCTGCCGATTTCCCAGGTGTGATTTTGGCAATATCTGCTTCAGGGACATCAGCTTTCAAAATAAAACTTTGTGTTCCGGACACCCTCCCAATTACCTTACCAACAGTAACCGTTTCGCCGACTCGTAAATCTAACTTCGAAAGCGTCCCATCAATAGGGGCCACCAAACTGCTTTTCTCGGTTTCTACTCGAATCGCTTGGATATTTTCTCGAGCCTGCTTCGTGGTCAATTTTTTGACTGACTGTTCTTCCGGCTTCAAATCATCCCAGCTCCGACGAGCTAGCCTCTCATTCTCTTCTGCTATCGAAAGCGCCACGCGTGCCTTCCTTATTTCTGATTGCAAAACAGCAGTATCAAGCACTGCTAATACATCTCCCTGCTGTACCACTCTGCCTCGCTCAACAAGTATCTTATTGACCGTTCCAAGAGTCAAAAAGGAGAGATCCGCATATTCATTTGGCTCAAGCTTACCCACTACAGATACTGTTTCAAGTACATCGCCACGCACCACCGCCTCACTCACCCAGAGCGCCTTTGGTGGTCGTGAATGCCACCAATACCATATCCCGCAAATGCCAACCACTAAAATCAGCACACCAATAACTTTCTTTTTTCCTCCAAACATATTTTTGTATCTTAGAGATTCTCGAGGAGACCCGGCTGTTTCAAAACAAAGTCCATCGCTTTATTCGCTTCCGCATCAGCCAATGTATTCTGTTCTCTCGGTACGTGGACAAAAATGACTTCCCCGAAATCCAAAGTCAGATTCCACGCCTCAAGAAAGAGCGGCTGTAGTTTTGCATTTTCAATTTTATACTCATGATTCAACTGTTTGCATGCTAATTCACTATCCATACGCACTTCAAGAGAAGCGCTCTTGGCTCGTTCCTTCCCGATAAGTGATTTTACTTTCTTCAGAGCCGAAACAATCGCCGCGTATTCTGCCTCATTGTTTGTTTTCTCGCCTAAAAACTCGCCATAGCTTTTGCCAAGCGTCTCAATATGCACCCCAAGTGCTGATGGCCCCGGATTTCCTCGCGAGCCACCATCGGTATACAATACAATTTTTTCCATAAATATAATCTTACTCTACCATATCTCAAGATTTTCCTAAAGAAAGCTGCCCAAGGTTCTGGGCAGCTTACGTAGACTCAAATATCTCTCGAAAAAGTACATGCGGATCAGCCGGACAAATATTTGATAACCTGACCTGATATCGTCGACGTTGTGAGAGTACCTGACCATGGGCAAAGGCTTGCAAAAATGTCCGGGCGGAAGTTCGAGCAATCAAAAGACGAACAGGGTCATGCAGGTGCGGCTCGGAACCAAACCATCCGATACTCTCAGGAGTACTCACGCTGACTCGTGAGGCGCCTTCTTCCCAATGAACAGAGACCACTCTGGTGTTTGACCGATTCCCGAACCCCGGATTGTCCAGAATCACCCCCAGACACCATCGAAATCGTTGTTTGGTACATTTCAGTCTCACACAAACAACCTGGCCAACCGGATATAACTTCACGCCTACTCTCCTTTCCGATATATATCGATTAATTTCAGCTGAATGGACGAACGCCCATTCCATACATTCTCCTCCAAAGTGAAGGCAATATCAAGCCGATCTCCCTCAACAATCGACGAAAATCGTTCACCGAGAGAAAAACCGATGGCATCAAATACTCTCAACCCATCTGGTGATTCCAGGGTGAATTTCATATGTTTGCTTCCACTTCCGACAAAACGGACTTGTCTCACTCGCATATCCGACAGAGAAAATACTGGTTCGGTATTTCCTTCACCAAATGGAGCAAATCGGGCAATATCCGTCACCAGTTGCGGAACAATATCGGTGGGCTGTATTTCCATGTCTATCCATATTTCTGGCTCAGTTATCACTTCACGAAGATCACCCTCCACCAATGCGCTAAAACGTTCATAAAACGCATCCAAATTCTCATTTTTAATCGTCATGCCAGCGGCCTGACTATGCCCGCCAAACTTCACCAGCAAATCAGCACACTTTTCGATAGCCTCAATAATATTAAATTCAGGAATACTCCGAAATGATCCCATACTTTCAGTAGATCCTCGAAAGAGCACACAAGTAGGCTTACGGTACGTATGGGCAATACGTCCTGCAATAAGCCCAACGATACCGAAAGGGTATGTCTCACCTACCGCAAAAATAAACTTCTTATCCTGATACTTCGACAGAACCAGAGTCTTCACTTGCTCTGTCGTTTCAGTACTGAGTTTTCGACGAGCATTATTGTGATTTTCAAGATCGACAGCAAGTTGTCCGGCCACATCCACGTCTGATTCCATCAACAAATCATGCGCCAACATGGCGTGAGCCATACGGGAAGCGGCATTTATACGTGGCGCGATCTGAAAAGCAATGTCTCGAGCAGATGGTTTTTTGTCACCATAAAAAGGCATCCTTCCTACTCGAAACATCTCTTGGAATCCAACCCGTCTTGTACGAGAGAGCACAATCAAACCGTACGTCACCAATACCCTATTCTCCCCCACCAGCGGCATGACATCTGCGACCGTCCCTGTCGCGACGATATCAAGCAGCCATTTTACCTGATCCTCCTGTTCGGGCGCGAGACGTCGGAAAAGTGCCTGTGCGACCTTAAAGGCTGTCCCTGCTCCACAGAGCTCTCGAAATGGATATGTCTCACCGGTGAGCTTCGGATTGATAATCGCGTATGCGGATGGCAATATCTCAGGCACATGATGATGATCGATGATGATGACATCCAGCCCGAGCATATTGGCTTCATCAATCTCTTCATGATTCATCATCCCACAATCAAGAGTCATAATCAGTCGAGCGCCCTCTTTGGTGAAAAAATCAAGTGCCCGCGTATTCAATCCATGACCCTCGGTATCCTTCTGAGGAATATAGACTACAACACGGCCTCCGAGATTTTGTATCGCCTCTCGCATGACCACCGATGACGTGACACCGTCAGCATCATAATCACCGAAAATACCAATCGTCTCATTCCGTTTGAGGGAATTTCCGATACGCTCAATAACCCGCTCCATTTGAGAAAACAAAAATGGATCATGTAAATCACGATCATACTGAGGAGACAGGAAACGAACCTGCTCATCTTCCTGTATGTAGCCCCGCTGTTCCAGTAATAATGCAACTACGGAATAGAGAGAACCCGGTAGCGTTTTTCGCTCCGGTATACGAAATTTCCACTCGGCCATATATCACTCAAAAAAATCCTATTCAGCAATCAACTCAGCGTCAAACTGCTGTTTTTCTAAATTCCTCAATCGGAGTCGAAGTACCCATTTTCCGCCATCCGGTGTATTAAAATTTTCGTCAACACCGAGTTCTCGTGAGAGTCTTTCGGCATCCAAACTATGTGGATCAATATTCACACAATACTCTTTGTTCTCGAGAATACCTTTGATTCGATGCATCCCCTCCGTTGGTGTGACGATACTCTGGACAATAAAATCTCTCACACCGAGAGATTTAGCTCGGATCTCATCCTCTTCGCGCCCCAAATGTGAGAGGAAAACAATCGGAACATCGGCCAGAGCGACATTTTTTCGCAAAGCTTCAACGAGCTGAAACCCATCCATGCGCGGCATGATAATACCTGACACGATAATATCAGGTACAATCTGATTCGCCATCTCCAAACCTTCCAATCCATCATTCGCTTCACGGACATCGTAATGTTCTTCTCGTAACACATCCGAATACAGACCCCGAATATTAACATCGTCATCTATCAACAAAATTTTTCGCGCCTGATTACTCATAAGAAATACAGCATCATATAGAATATCAAATCACTCTCGAAGTTTTCTCTAGTATACCATGCGCAAGAAGCGAAAATCAAAAAAAATCGGGATTACTCCCGATTTCCTCGTTCTCCCCGAAAAAGGTCTAACTCCCTTCTTTTTGTCGAGTTATTTCAGCTAATTTTTCAATCAGTCGCTTCTCATCATGAGACACTTTCTTTGGTACGAGCAGTTTCACTGTCACGAGGTGATCACCCCGTCCATAGCGACCAAGATGCGGGATACCCTTCCCTCGAATCCGAAATACCTCCCCGCCTTGTGTACCAGCAGGTATTTTCATCGTCACGGGGCCCTCAACCGTCAACACGCTCAACTTATCCCCGAGCACTGCCTGATGATACTGTATTTCCAAAAAGGAAAGAACATCATCTCCGCGACGCTTCCATTCTCCATGAGGCTTCACATGCAACACAACAAACAAATCGCCAGACTGCGCGCCATACTCTCCTGCGGCACCACGACCACCAAGTGAAATCGCCTGACCATCTTGTACTCCCGCGGGGATATTTACTTCAATCGTCTCTGACTGTTGAGATCTCCCGACTCCATGACAAGTCTGACACGCTTCAGCGTACGTCTTCCCTTTCCCGTGGCATGCGTCACAGGTCACCACCTGCGCCATCACTCCAAAAATACTCTGTACCTGCTTCTGTATTCGGCCACGACCATCACACCGCTTGCATGTATTTTCCTTCGTTCCTGGTTTTCCACCTGTCCCCTGGCAGGTATCACAAACAGCAAGTTTGCGTAGCGAAATCGATTTCTGTACCCCGTTGACCATTTCCTCAAATGAAATCTCAACGTCTACCTGAATATCCTGCCCGCGCTTGGCTCGACCAGATTGACTCGCACCGCCAAAAACACCCGAAAAAATATCCTCAAATCCCTCACCAAAATCAAATTTTACATTCCCGTTTCCACCATACTGACCAAAATCCCAGCCACCAGCAGATGATCCGCCACCAGGATTCCCTCCCTGGAATGTTTGCCCAAATCGATCATACTGCGCTCTTTTCTCTGGATCAGAAAGTGTTCCGTATGCCTCGTTCATTTCTTTAAAACGCGCCTCATCCCCACCTGATTTGTCGGGATGATACTTATGTGCCAGTTTTCGAAATGCCTTCTTAATTTCGTCTTGTGAGGCACTTTTCGAGACACCCAAAATGTCATAGTAATCTTTCGCCATATTCTTTTCCATTTTTTTCAAAAACCTACAAAAACCAGCATACCTGAAAACAAAAAAATTAGCAATCAGTCTTTTTGAGTGCTAATTTGTAAGCATTGACAGCATTGTGCATACTCACAACTTTTCGGTTTCCACGGTCAGTTTTCTTTGAGGAGACTTTTTCCTCCAAGCGGGCATGGTTTTTTGCTCGAAGAGCGAAAAGAGCGAGGAGGAAAAGTGAGTGAGTCCGCTGGAACGAGCAAACGTACTTCGAGAAGGAAGCTGGTCGGGGAAACCGTACACAACACTCGAGAATCTAACAGGTAATTTTTATGAATTCTCGTGTAGTCAAACATTAATCATCCACTTGCTCCTGCATAACCGTACGCTTGGTAATAACAATCCACTGGAAAGAACGAAACAAAGCAATCCAAGCTGCGGCCACGACACCCCAAGCCGGAAAAAGAAGAAGTCCTATCGGCCACACGGTGAGGAAAAATAAGAGGGAAATGAAAAATGGCAATACCCGATCAGGGATACGCTCACGCACACGACTCCCCTCAAGTAAAGCAGATACTTTTGTCTGCAACACTTCAGCAAAAACCGCCCCTATTTGTTCATTCCCCTGCACCGGTCTCCCTGTAAGTTCACTCAGCTGTTTTCGACCGGTTACCAGAACATTCTCTTGTGCCACTCCCCGAACAGAAGAGAGGGCATCACCAGAAAATTCAACGTTGATTCCCTGAGCCCGAAGACGCCCCACCTCATCGTTCAATTGCTCAAATTGTTTGGTCTCGTCATCATTCGAAAGTAAGGATGATTCGTTTAAAGAGAGAAGATATTCATCCACTGTTTTTTTCTCCCGAATGAGAGACCCAAGTTCAGGCTGAACATACCCACCCCATTCAAGTATTTTTTCGATTACCCCCTGCCCGAGACGGAAACGTGGCTCAAGATCATTCCACGAAAGCGATCGGATATACGTAAAATATCCCAAAGAAAGAGCGAGAGAAAAAGCAAATACACTTAGTTGTTTTGATACTAACAATGTTCGTACTGCAGAAAATTTGATACGTTCTTTCTGCTCATGTTCGACCATAAGAGCAGCCAGATACAGAAACAGGACCACGACCATACCTCCAGGATAGGCTTGCCACCCTGTTGTCTGAAAAAAAATCGGCAGAGTAAAAACGAACGCGCCTATTCCCTTCATCCACTTTTCATTCCACAGGAGAAATCCGACGAACACCCAGGAAAATACGCCTGAAGCAAATATCAAAGTCGTCACCAGACGAAAAGTCTCCGGAAACTGTACGGTATTTGAAAAATACCTCCAAAATGTCCCCGAGAGAATACAAAAAATCACCAGATGAAAGGCCATGAGCTTTTTACGGTGTGTCCACTGCATATATTTTCTTACAGACCGTTTGCTGATTTATTCTGCACGTGTTCCTCAAAAGTTTTCGCAAAAATAGTTTCACCCGTCTCAGGATTGCTTAAAAAATAAAAATATTCGTTTTGTACCGGATGCAAAGTTGCCATTATCGCCGAAAGACCCGGATTTGCAATCGGACCAGGAGGTAAGCCTTTATTCACATATGTATTATAAGGAGAATCAGTCCGTGTTTCCGCAAAAGAATGCTGGACTTTATTCAGTCCAAGTATGTACTTCACTGTCGCGTCACTCTGAAGTGGTTGCCCAATAGCAAGTCGACGCAGAAACAAATCTGCCACCATCGCTCGGTCACGATCGCTTCGTACTTCAGTCTCGACAATACTCGCAAGAATAAGGACATCAAAAGCCTTCAAGGGAGTATCTGTCTCCAAAAGCGGCCAGGCTTTCTTCTGAAATGTCCCGAGAAAGGTTCGCACCAAAGTTTCGGCATCTGCCTGTCGATCAAAACGGTAGGTATCAGGAAAGAGAAAACCCTCAAGCCCACTCTCTGATGGGACAGAAAGAAGAAAGGGAAACTCCACACGCCACTTTTCTTCTGGCTGAGTCACAAGAGACAAGAACTCTTCACCAGGGAGACCGGCTTCCGTAAGTCGTTTCGCTATTTGAAGCGCCGTAAAACCTTCTGGAAATGTCACGCGAACATCCTGAGAAAGTGATTGTCCCGTAGTTATTCGCAGAGCGATTTCTCGTGATGACAAAGTAGGTGAAAGACGGTACTCACCCGCTACCATGCCACCATCCAGTTTTTTTAGTCGAGCAAGCGCATACAGAAAACCAAAGCGATTACGCACAATACGCTTATCTGCCAGATGTGTCGCGACCACCCATGCGTTCTCACCATATTTGACTTCGAACACCTGATCCGATACTGCTAATCCAGACTGACCCGACCAGAGTTCAAGCAAGCCAAGCGCGATGACACTGCCGACTGTCAGTATGAAGAAAAAAGAAAAAAGAAAAAGACGCATACGTCAAAATTATTTGCTCATCAATCACACGTTTCAAAGAGACAAGTCAAAACGACCTCAGAATCAGTGGCACAAAAAAGAATCCGGGAAATTCCTCCTTATACAGCTCATCCTCACTTCGTTTTTCAAAATAACACAGATGATTACGGATAGGCATAACCATTTTCCCCGAGAGCACGAGGCGTTGCCGAAAGGACGACGGCACACCATCTACCGAAGCGAGGACTAAAATGCGATCAAATGGTGTGTCTTCCTGAAATTCATCCTGCCCTTCACCCAAAAAACACTCGACACGTCCACTCTTAATAAAATCAAATTTCTCCAAATTGCGTTGCCCCAAGAGATGCAAATCTTCAATTCTTTCAAATGCAATGACTTTCCCCTGATGACCTACCGTATAGGCAATAAGTCCAGTCACCCAGCCAGACCCGCTCCCCACAACCAACACCCGATGTCCCTCTTTAATTTCGAGTAATTCCAACATAACCGCCACCAAACTCGGCTGTGGTCCCATCTGACCATGACCAATTGGCAAGGGAATATCCGCGTCAGCTTCATCTTCGAACTCCTGAGGAAGAAATTCGGCACGAGAAACAGATTCAAAAGCAGAGACCAATTCTTCTGAACGCAGGTAATTATTTTGTTTCAAGGTCTCTACCAGGGGTACCATACACGCAGTGCGTTAGATGCCAATAACCTGTATCAAGACATCGCGTTTGCGCGAACCATCAAACTCAACCGCAAAAATATTTTGCCGCTCCGTAAGACGCATTTTTCCTTTTTCTACCGGGATTGTTTCGCTGTTCCCCAAAAGAATCGCCTTACAATGTGAATGGCCATTACTCCGACCATCCGACGTGCTGTCTCGTTTCAACTCAAACAGATCATGCGTGTACTGATCATCTACCGGGACTATCTTGTAAAGAACGCGCATGAAATCCTGCAAAAGCATGGATTCATTATGATTAATAGCCACGCCCATGGTGGTATGTGGGACATAAATCAAGACCTGACCTTCTCGAATCCCGGAATGATCAATAATCTCCTGGACCCGATCAGTGATGTCCATAAATTGAATCTGCGTCTTGCTCTCAAGATCGATTTGCTCTCGATGAATTTTCATATTGGTTTTTATGAGATAGGCACACAGGAAATTCCTAGACTGCGCCAAGCTCTGTTTTCAATTTGTCTTTTGTTTGAACACCGACCAACTCTTTGACCACCTGTCCTCCCTTAAAAATCTTCAAAGCAGGGATAGACATGATGCCATATTTCTGAGCAACCCCAGGGTTATCATCGACATTCAGTTTGGCAATCTTGGCATTCGTAACTTCACTCGCCAGTTCATCAATGACCGGACCCATCATCTGACACGGGCCACACCATGGTGCCCAAAAATCCACCAGGACAGGCTTATCACTTTTGAGTACCTCTGCATCAAAATTTGATTCCGTAAGCTCTAAAGCCATATACATACATACCAATAATTACTTTTCTAGTATACCTTTTTTCATTTTTTTTTCCAAGAATCTCCAGGTAACTGCCTCAATACTAATTCTTCAGTATCGCAAGGAAAGCCTCTCCTGGGATCGAAACCTTCCCCTGACCTAACTCCTTAGCCTTCTTTTTTCCCCGTTTCTGTTTTTCAAGCAGTTTTTTCTTTCGTGAAAAATCTCCCCCATAAAGACCTCCCGTCACATCTTTGCGATACGCGGAAATCGTCTCACGAGCAATCACCTTAGCACCCACAGTAGCCTGAATCGCGACAGCGAAGTTTTGCCGAGGAATGACGAGCTTCAATTTCTCAGCGATACGCTTTCCCTCTTCTTGGAGGAGACGCTTCGGTATCATTCGGGAGAACGCATCAATGCGATCGCCAGCCACCAAGATATCCAAGCGTTCCACATCACTCTCCCTGTACCCAATAGGCTCATAATTCATCGAGGCATACCCCTGAGTTGCACTCTTAAGTTCATCATGAAAATTCACGATCACGTCCATCAGTGGTGCCTCAAATGAAAGCAACACTCGCGTCTCATCAAGATATTCGGTATTTTTATACGTCGCTCGAATTTTCTGAGACAAATTCATGACATTCCCCAGGTACTCACTCGGCGTAATAATCGATAGGTCAACATACGGTTCATAAATCATCTCGATATTTGAGGGATCCGGAAGACTCGAAGGAGAATACATCGAGAGACGTTCCTCCCGACCAATCAATTTGATCTCATACACCACGGAGGGCGTGGTGATAGTCGGCTCCATATCGAACTCGCGACGTAATCGTTCCTGAATAATCTCCAGATGAAGAAGCCCGAGAAACCCGCAACGAAATCCACGCCCGAGTGCCTCATTCGATTCTGGTTCAAAGACAAAAGCAGCGTCATTCAGTTTGAGCTTCTCAAGTGCGTCGCGCATCGATCCGTATTCATCACCATCCACGGGATACAAGCTCGCGTAAACAGTCGGTTTGATTTCTCGGTATCCAGGAAGCATCTCAACACCAATCGGTTCGCGATCCTTCGGCTTCCAAGTAATCGTGTCACCCACACGACAATGCGCCACTTCCTTGAGTCCGGTCGCGATATACCCAATCATACCCGCCTCAAGTATCGGTGTCGGTATCAAATTTGGTTTGAAAAATCCCACTTCCACCGTCACGCTTTCGTGTCCAGTTCCCAACATGTGAAGAATATCGTCCCGTTTCACACTCCCATCTACCACTCGTACACAGGCAACCACTCCTTTGTATACATTATAAACAGAGTCAAAGATAAGAGCGCGCAGTTTTCCTTCACGACTCCCTCCTGGTGCCGGTACCCGTTCAATGACACGCTCGAGCACGGCCTGAACACCCAGTCCGGTTTTTCCACTCGCTTCCAGGATATCTTCTTCCGGGCAACCAAGAATATGTACAATTTCTTTCTTGGTCTTCTCCACCTGCGCATTCGGCAAGTCAATTTTATTCACCACGGGTATAATAGTCAGTCCTTGCTCGATAGCCAGGTAGAGATTCGCCAACGTTTGAGCCTGTACACCCTTGGTCGCGTCAACCAACAACACCGCCCCCTCTACTGCCGCAAGTGACCGAGAAACCTCATAATGAAAGTCGACGTGTCCGGGCGTATCAACCAGATTCAATTGATACATCACTCCATCCACGGTGTACTGCATTTGTACCGGCTGAAGCTTAATCGTAATACCACGTTCTCGCTCGAGATCCATCTGATCGAGTACCTGATCTTTCATTTTACGATTCTCCACCGTATGCGTCAGCTCAATCAAACGATCGGCCAATGTACTTTTTCCATGGTCAATATGCGCGATAATACAAAAATTTCGAATGTGTTCCTGCTGCATAATACAGTCTTTTTTCCGTGTCAGTGAGCAAATACAACCCAAACCCTCTGCCCAAAAATGAGCCTCTCTCTCACACTACGGAAAAAAGCACTGAAAAGCAAGGAAAGGGGTATAAAAAAAGAGGCCGAAGGAAAATATTCCCCCGGCTCCCTGTCCTGCCATTACCTTCCTTATTCCGAATGTCCCTCCGCAAAAAAAGTGTCCATAACTTCCGAAAACTTCTCTCCTGGGAAATGATGCCCTACCAAGGCCTCGATAATACTCGGTTGGCGAGCAATCTTCGCTTGTAGCATGATGGAGCGCGGATCACCCGGCACAAAATCAACATCCCACAACACCGGATCCGCTCGACACACCATACCCCAGCGCAGTGGTCGTCTTTGAGTCAGCCAACACCTCAGCGCGAGATCAAAATCGTCCATGCCGGCTCGAGTGACCACTCCAAACCCAGGAACGGTAATCGTTCTTCGATCATTTCCATCGCAGTTCTCGGGAGAAAATCCGTTGATCGATTGAAGGGTCTCCACTGACCAGAGGCAGGCAGTGTTCTGCGCCAACCTCCACTGGTACAACAGCCAGTACCGCTTTCGATACACGCCCACGAAATCCAGACTGTGTCGCTCGAGATGTGACAACATGCGTGCAAGGATACCTCCCGTCATCGCCATTTCAGGATTCCATGACAGAATATACGATATCTCCTCCTGATCAACGGCAGACCGCCAACCGAGATTCAAAGCATGCGCACTGCCGGCATTGTTTCCCCATTTCCGATCGACGAGAATGTGAATCAAACCATCTTTGATCTCATCAGGAAACGTCCTCCTGAGAGCCATCGTAGTCGCTGTCTCACCAGCACCATCAACGTGTTCACCCAGACCAAAACGTGAATCGCCGTTCGAGACAATAACGATTTGCTTCACCGAAGCATCCCTGGAACTCAAAAAAGTCCGGAGTGGACGCACCAGGCGTGTCTCGAAGTCTGCTTCATCAAACAATTTTGACGCGCCGTTCTGCTTCGGATCAGGAAAACCGCAACCCGCCTGAAACCAACGAATCACAATCGCAATCTGAGGCGTAAAAAAAGAACCAATCGCGTGCATCTTCTTCTCCTTCACTCTTCATTTTTTTAAAACCGCTCCAAGCAGCGAACAAAATATCTCTTTGTTTCAATCAATTCAAGATTGAAAGCAACTCTATCGGTTTAGAGACAGAATGTCAATACTAACAATGCTCAAATCCCTCGAATAAGAGCCAAAACCTGCACGAAACGCAACCTTGACTTTTTCCATTAGAAAGAGTAAAATATACCGTTATGTGTAAAAAGCGCATAACATCGTATTCCCGCCTCAAAAGCGGGATTTTACAACCAGGAGCCTCGAAGGATTTGAACCTTCTTGGCCTACCGACTGGAGGTATCACCATGTTGTTGCACACGAAAAAAGTTGGCGCTCTCCTGCGCTGTTTCGCCCGCGAGCCGAAATTTTTGGCAAGCACTCTTGAAGTCACTTTGGCGAGCATCGAAAAAATGCTCTCCGTCAAGGTGAGCGGTATGCCGTTCGTCTCGCGCATCGAAGTGCTCGTCCCACGGGATGAGTCCTATGTCGAACATGACTTTGGCGGCACAGCAGCAAGCTTGCGCCAAGCCATCGCTTCGCGCGGATGGAGGAATGTATTCGTCTCCGAGGTCAAGTATGGCGATATCTTCGTCGGCTTGCTCAACTACGGAATGGCGAAACTCCTCCGGAGCGGGTGCGACTACGGAGTCATACTCTCGAAGGAAGCCGAAAGCTACTTCACACTCGAGGCGGCTGAAGATTTTATAAGAGCAGCCGAATCCGGTGCGTTGGTGGCAGGACTCGCCATCAATGAGCTCACTGAGAGCATCATGCAGGGCCGTATCGCGAACACGTTCTCGATGTGGCATCTCATGTCACTCGTCCAAGTCGGCTGTTTCGATCTCAGGAATGCCAAGCCGAAAAAGGAAACCCCTATCCCATCTCGAGCAGAAACCTGGGATGCGCAAAAAGGCCTCCTGCACTACGACTGGGCTGGGGTCGAGGAAATCATCCCGCTTATCCGGCTGATGAGGACGTTTATCGAACAACCCTGCATTGCACCGATACTGCCACGTGGAGATGGCGTCAGGGTCTGGAAAACTCCTGACCCACAAGTGGATCCGGAAGGCTTCATTCGGCACATCAGTAAGCTTGGCACGAAACGTGAACGGCAGAATCACTTCGCCGATCAAGAGCACGCGGACTTGAACTTCCTCCAGGGTGGGGTCATGGTAGCCTATCGGCACCCGGACTACATCAAGTAAATCCACCCGCCACATAACGAAACCGGCAGCGCGCAGCACCTTGCGCCTGTCGGTTTTTCTTTTTTTAGCCACAAATGAGCATCTTCTGAAAGGGGTTGACAAAATGTCACGAGAGATGCATACTTTCCCCATAACTGCTTTGACCAGAGAATGTATCCTCCGGACAAATTCAGTGAAACCCACGCCTCAAAAACGTGGGATCGTCCCCTCGCTAACCAAGCGGGGTTTGAAAATCGAAGGGTTCCTGGGAGATACTCTCATACCTTTCACTTTGTGGAGAACATCATGAAAGTGATTATCGCAAGCGACCAACAGGGAGCAGTGCTACGCATTGCCAACGAGGATGTTGACAGCTTCCTTCGCACACAGGGCATTGCCTGCGGCCAGAACTGCGATGGATGTCCAAATGCAGTCGAAGGCTGCGGAGCACCGACGGAAGGCGCTGGCGCCGCAGTCAATCCCACGATTCACTGAGACGATCTGGGCGCAACACCACGGAGGAGAGGAGACGCTCCCCAAACAAAAATAATAAAGCTATCCATTTGAGATAGCATTCGAAAAAGCCGGCAAGACGCGTAACAACGTGCGCTACCGGCCTTTTTTTATTCTCCCAAACTCACACGGGTCTCCTCTTGAGGATTCATGTGTGCCTCAAGTACAGCCTTAAACTGAGCTGCCACTTGATGCCAGCCACGCGCTTCTGCACGACGACGACTCTCTCTGCCAAAAGAGCGCAGTCGCTCAGGTGATGTCGCGAGCGAAGAGAGCGCATGCGCGAAAGCCTCTGTATTTTCAGGATCAATAAAACACCCATTTTCTCCATCTGTCACCAGCTCTTGCATACCGCCGGTTCCCGATACCATCAGAGGAAGCCCACATGCCAGAGCCTCGAGTGCTGAATTACTCATACCCTCATTCTTCGAAGGTAAAACGAAAACATGCGCCTGACGATAATGCTCTGTGAGCTTCTCGTGTGCAATCCGCCCAAGAAAGACCACTCGATCGCTGATACCAAGCTCCGTGACTCTCGCTTCCAAAAGTGGTTTCTGTTCACCTTCTCCAATTAACCGAAGTTCAAGTGGAATCTCTGTTTCCTTGAGAGCAAGAGCAAAGGCTTCAATCAGAAAATGAATTCCCTTGCGTGGAGTCAAACGCGACGTAGACAAAAACACAATTGGGGTGCTTACTTGTGCTTCATTCGCGGGAGAAAAAGTCGCTGTATCGACACCGTTCTCGATAATCTGCATTGGCTGCTCAGGACTGGTCTTGTGAGCAAGAGCGCGAATACCCACACTATTTGGGACAACTGCCCGAGCACGTCGCCACAAAAAACGCACCAACGGCTTGGCGAACAGATAGAACGTATCGTATTTTTCACTAAATCCGGGTACATCCGCCCCGCGCAATGATACCACAAACGGAATACCAAATCGCCGTTCAATCAGATATGCCAGAAACCCACAAGGAACAGTGAAAAAAGCGAGTGTGATATCGAAAGGCTGCTTTTGATTCTCTCTCTCTATGAAGGTTCGAGAGAAACGCCACGCTCGCCATGAGTACCAAAGAATATCTCGCATGGATTGAGAATGGAGTTTCAAAGCATCTTTTCCAATTGGCATTCGATGAACAAAGACCGAACCACCAAGATCTATTCGCTCATATTGCTCCCCTGTTCCGGATGTGATGAGATGCGCCTCCATGTCTGCATCCTCTCCCCAAGCCTTGAGTATGGCTTCGGTCGCGGTACTGGCCCCGCCCCCAATTGGCGGGTACTCATAATTCAAGAACAAAAGCTTCATATTTCAATCATACCCCTACCCCATAATACTGGAATCCTTCTGCTTCTGCTTCCGCGCGTTCGAGGACGTTTCGTCCATCATAAATAACGCGTCCACGCATCTGTCGCTTGAGTTCCTTGTAATCTATAACTCGGAATTCATCCCACTCTGTCGCGATGATGAGCGCGTCAGCTCCATGGAGTGCGTCGAGTGATTTGGTCGTATAAGTCAACTGTTTATGTTTAAACTGACGCTTAGCATTCGGGACAGCCACTGGGTCAAAAGCCTGAACACTCGCGCCTGATTCCAAAAGCAGCTTGATATTTTCTATGCCCGGCGATTCTCGGATATCATCCGTTCGTGGCTTGAAAGCAATACCAAAGACCGCCACCGTCTTTTCCTTCAGGGTGTCACCAAATACTTCTTTGAGTTTCACGAAGGGCTTGATGCGTTGCGCCTCATTGATCTCAGACACCGTTTCAATAATATGAAAATGTGAGTTATACTCATGCCCTGTTTCAATGAGGGCTTTCACATCTTTTGGAAAACATGATCCGCCATATCCAATGCCAGCATACAAAAAACGATTGCCAATACGCGTATCACAACCGATGCCACGAGCTACTTCTTTGACGTTGCCACCAGCCACGTCACAAAAATTCGCAATCTCATTAATGAACGTGATTTTCATCGCCAGAAAAGCATTGGCTGCATACTTGATGACCTCAGCACTCTTCACATCCGTAAAAATCACTGGTCGACCAGCCCGATTCAGTGGACGGTAGATTTGCTCCATGATTTTCCTCGCCTTAGCTGACCGGACACCAATAATGACGCGATCTGGGTTCAGAAAATCCTTGACCGCCGCTCCTTCCCTGAGGAACTCCGGGTTTGAAACAACCTCAAACGGATGTTTCCCATTGGAAGCCTTCTTGATGATATCCGAAACTTTGTCAGCCGTCCCAATCGGAACCGTCGATTTATCAACGAACACCTTGTATCCATTCAGGTGTTGACCGAACATCTCAGCAGCCTGAAAAACATAGGTCAAATCAGCTTGACCGGTCAGCTTATCTTCGGGAGTCCCGACACACATAAAGACAACTTCGGATTCCTTGATTGTCTCAGCAATATTGGTCGTGAAACGCAACCTCCCTTCCTGAACATTGCGTTCAACGACTTCCTGGAGACCGATTTCGTAGATTGGGATACCTCCTTTTTTCAGAGTTGCGATTTTCTTGGCATCCACGTCCATACAGGTCACATCGTGACCGATTTCTGCCATACAGGCGCCTGAAACCAAACCAACATACCCAGTTCCGAGAAAACTCAATTTCATATATTTGTACGTGTTATCGTTTTATGATGTCCCGAATCGTATAATTCATCCGATGTCGCGACTGATAATAATTCCTCACGACAATATCCGCAAGCAATCCTGAAATAAAAAGCTGGACTCCAATCAGCACAAAGAAAATACCCATCAGTGGCCAAATCCGATCAGCAATTGGTGATTGAAAGACAATTTTTTCAATAAACATCCAAGAGAGCATCACGCCACCAAATCCAATCAAGGCCACTCCGACACCTCCAAAAAGATGCAATGGCCGGTGGGAATATTTTCGCCAAAACCAAATAGAAATCATATCCACAAAACCCTTCAATCCACGTTTCCAATTGTACTTGGTCACACCATGAATACGCGGATGATGACTCACTTTGACTTCGGCCACCCGAAAACCCTCCAATTGAAGTAATGCGGGAATGAAACGATGCATTTCGCCAAACAAGTCGATGTCCTTGAAACACTCTCTCCGATACGCCTTCAAACTACACCCTGAATCATGTATGTCATCATGAATCAAGACCTTGCGAAGGAAGTTGGCGATACGAGATGGAATTTTCTTACTCCAAGGATCATGACGCTTATGTCGCCATCCTGACACGACATCGAATCCCTCATCAATCTTGGCCAGCAACAGAGGAATATCCGCGGGATCATTCTGAAGGTCTCCGTCAAGCGTGATGATAATCTCACCCCGAGCCTCCTTAATCCCAGCATCAAAAGCCGCTGTCTGACCAAAGTTCTTGCGAAACACAATGAGAGTAACCGGCTTACAGCGCTCTGCTTCCGCGCGCGTCTTATCTTTCGAGCCATCATCCACAAAAAGAATCTCAAATGGTTTGCCGATTTTTTCGAGGGCTACATGGATTTTCTGATGGAGAAGTTCCACGTTTCCTTCTTCATTGTACAGCGGCACCACAATCGAGAGGTACGGCATCGGTTCAGTCATACATGAGAAAATAAATTATAAAACTCGCTTATCATAGCACACTTTCAGACCTCTCTCGAACACCGGATCACTCATCACTCGGGAAAACAACACCTTCATCTCCGTCATATCTGCCCTTCCGTTCTTCAATCACCAGAAAACCTGACTGATCAAAACTGACTGAGAGAGCCGAAAATCCATCCAGAGACTCGGCGACTGGAAACATGTCTCCCAGAGAATAATACACCCGATGACCTGAAATGTCTTCTGACCGCATCGGCAACGACACTCCAGTACCAACGACTATATCTGCTCCTGCTTCAACGAGACGCTCCACGAGCAAACGCTGCTCAGCAATCCGGTCTGTACTGGCTACCGAAGGAATTGCTTTCTTCCAAGCGACATACACAATGAGCGCATCAGCTGACTTCCTTGCCTCCGCCATCTCAATCAATGTCTTCTCCAGACGCTGTGGTTTCCCTTCGTCATACCCAAAAAAGCGTACTGTTTTTTCTCCCAGTATTTGCGCCACATTTTTCCCAGAAGATCCAAATATATCAGCACTCGTATCCTGTAAATTCGCTTCAGTTTGCGCGAGCAACTTTGTGGCCATAAGATCGTGATCAGGAAGACCCGCCACACTCAAAAGACGGATATTGTTCGCTGAAAAGATATTCGTGAGACGCGAAGGAAGCGATACCGGACGCACTGCCCGAGCCGCGGGTACCGGATCATCGGCATTCAGTATCGGCAAGGCAATATCAGCAACTACTATATCGTATCCACGCAATTCATCTCGTATCTGTCGAAAAAGATACTCATCTCCTTTCTCTGCGACGTGATTCCGAACAAACGGCGTCCAGGACAAGGTCCCGAGGAGGAGAATCTTTTTTCCGTTCCCAGAGAGCGGCTGCTCCACCTGGCGCCATTCCTCCTCTGACACAATCCGCTTTGCATCGCGCCACTCTGCAAACCACCGCGTCATGTTTCCAAGGAGAGAAAACTGACACGCAGGCAATCCCTCCACTCGGGTCTGCATATCTACCAATCGCCCACGACTCGCCGACAATACCTCCTGAAAAACTCGGCGATTCTCATCATATTTGATTCCTTGTCCCCTCTGCTCCAAAACATCGATCGCTAATCCTGCCTCATCAGAGGTCACTTCGAACGCACGATTCGCGGCAGCGTCTCTGCCAAGAAAAAAACAAGCAAACGAAGAACGTCTCGACATCTCATCAACATACTGTTCTATACGCGAAAGAGCCACATGAAGATTCTCTGCAGATTGTCCGAAACGTTCCCGTTCATCACTGATCTGAATCTCATCATACGCCTTACGCTCCTCTGCGGCCGCCAAGGTACGACGAGACAGCTCTGCCTCCGAAAGCAGTAACGGCGCCTGACGCTTCGCTTCCCATTCCTGTTCCCGTGCCTCCTTCTCCGCTAAGGCCCGAGATTCTTCTTCTGTTAAAACTTTGCAACGCGGAGCAATATCACCCTTCACATTACTCTTGTAGGTATTCCCTTCAATACGAAGCGAGTTGAGAAAATAATCACCAGCGAAAGGCCCGCCGCCTGGTATCCGACAATCAATGCCGTAGTTCGCACTCCCCTCAATCGTATTGTCCTTGATTCGGACGTCACCCGCACGATCTTCACCAAACAAGAACTGAGTTGCAATGCCGCTTGAACCATTATCCTTGAAGATATTCGAATGTATGGACATCTTGGAAGCACCCAGGATAACCTCGATACCCGATTCTTTATTATTCCGAAAACGACTCTCGGTAATACTCCCCGAAACCTGATTTCGGATATCTGCTCCTTCCTCACGATTGGAGGACACCTCGGAGTCTTTCATGATGATCTCACGTCCCTTTTGAATATACAGGCCCTTACGTGCCCCTTCAATCACAACTTTGTCTATCGTCAATCGACCATCTCCTGGCTCAGCATTGATGCCAATAGTCGTCACATCCTTCATGCGGATATTTTTAATAACCACATCCGCACTACCTCCAACGACGATACCACCCACCCCAGTAAATGCCAGGTTTCTTACTTCACTGTCATTCTCCATGCGTATCTTCTGCTTCACCCAGATATCATCCCGATCGCCCTCACCCACGAGAGACACACCTTTGGGAAGAGTAAAGGCTTCGTCATACTTGCCTGCACGAACCAAAATAGATTTCCCCCCATGCTCTACAATTTCTTCCACCGCTTCCGCAATAGATCCAAACGGATCAGATTCCGAACCATCTCCGTCCTTTCCTGCCTCAACAACATAATCCGGAGAAGCAGCTCGTACCGATTCGGCTGATGTCAAAACTAAAAAACAAAATGCAAAAATAAGTATCCACCAACCCACCCTCCTTCTTCTGTGTATCATAAACTTGTTTCTTCAGGCTCATCGAGTACCCTAAATACGCTCCGTTTCAGCACGTATCTTTCTTCATTTCTATCATAAAGAACCTATCTGACACAACCGCAAGACTCAAAAATACTTCATCTTTGTAAAACACGGCATTTCCATCTTTACCGGTTCACCCACAAGCCCTTTTCTTTGATGAGTAACTCAAGCCGATTGATAGCCTCGGCCTCTGGCACATCACGTTCCACCAATGCCTTCTTCCAATACAGGTTAATCATGCCTGGTCGTCCACCAACGTATCCAAAATCCGCATCAGCCATTTCGCCGATTCCGTTCACGATACAACCCATCATCGCGATACGCACCCCGACCAAATGATCCATCCGTGTCTTGATTTGATGAGTCACACTTTCGATATCATACAAAGTCCGACCGCACGATGGACAAGAGATGAATTCCGTTTTTGTTATCCGCCGTCGCGTCGCCTGTAAAATGCTGTAGCAAACCGGAATTTCTCGCTCGGGTGCTTCGGTCAAAGAAACGCGTAGCGTATCACCAAGACCATCAAGCAGAATAGTGCCAATACCAATGGTCGATTTTGCCCGCCCATCTTCCGCGCTCCCCGCTTCCGTCACGCCGAGGTGGAGAGGATAGTCCATATTTTCAACCCGAAGTGTCTGTGCGAGCAAACGATTTGCTTCAATCATCACCAATGGATCAGAAGATTTCATAGCCACCACGATTTCATCATATCCATATCGATGAAATATACGGAGGTATTCCATTGCTGATTCCACCATACCAAGAGGAGTGTCGCCGTAGCGAGAGAGAATACGATCCGACAGCGATCCATGATTCGCTCCGATTCGAATCGGTTTCGCGAGTCGCTTGGCCTCTTCAATAAACGGGAGCAAACCCTTTTCAATACGCTTCAATTCTTCTTCATAGGCTCCAGATTCATATTCCAAGGTCTTCTGAAGCTTGGCATCGAGCAAGTTCCCTGGATTCAGGCGAACCTTATCAGCCCATTTGAGTGCCTCAAACGCTGCCGCTTGCGAAAAGTGCACATCAGCAATCAAAGGAACGCTGATTCCATAGCGTGTTGTGAGCAATTTCCGAATGTCAGCCAATGCCCGCGCGTGCTTGGGTGTCTGAGTCGTAATGCGTATGAGTTCAGCCCCCGCTTCGACACAACGCACCGTCTGCGCTGCAGTCGCCTCGATATCGAGCGTGTCTGTATTAGTCATGGTCTGAACACGAATCGGCTCATCTCCTCCAATACCGATATCACCGACTCGGATAACTCGCGTTTTTCTTCTTGACTCTAAGGCTTGAAGACGCATACTCGTGAGAATACAATTTTCCGAATTATGTCAAAAGAATGCAAACTCCAACACCTCGAGAGCACGGCACGGAGCACTCTCACTCCGCTCCTTCGTCTTCCAAGTTCTCACTGTCTTCTGTTGTCACGTCCGATAGGTTGGGAGAGAGAAACTGTCGGAGTGTATAGCGTGGTGGTGCCTGAGAACGACTTGCCTTGATTGTCGTAAAATCCTGTCGTTCACCGATGATACTTTCGGGTTTCGGCAGCAACTCAAATACCGTCAATGTACCAAAGGCAACCGCATTACCTATCGTATAGGCAGAGCGATATTTCTCTAGGCCTGCTTCATGATCTGATTGGGTACGAAGAATGACAAACGAAATGCTTTGCTGATATGCCTGATTCGTTTTGGGACTAATACTCTCAATCCCTCTCTGGTCGAGAAGATATTTCAGTGCCCGACGATACTGCGGTTCACTACTCATATAGAGTGGCACATTCGCCTCACGAGTCCGTTCCGCAAGAAAATCCACAATGCGTTCTTGCTGTTCTCGAGTTACCCGTACACGCTCTTTCAAAATACGATCTGGAGGGCTTTCGATAGCTTCACTCCCTGCCAAACGGAGCTGTTCAAAACGATTCGCCAAAAAATACAAGTTAGAAGCCACGAGACCCATCACTACTCCCCAAAACACAACCGTTCCCAGATGATACCGCCTGGGCAGTATTTGAGACAAAGCTCGCCACAAAAATCCAAACAGCAAGAAGAATACCGGCGCATTCAACAAGAAAAAACGAGGCGCGATACCATAAGCAAGCGGCAAGAAGAGGACAAAAGTCACACCAAACCAGAGCAAAGAGAGCAACAAAACATCCTCCTTACGCCGATCTGTCTCCCGCCACCACAGCCATAAGAGAGACAGGGACATGCAGAAAAGTAACACGAGGGCCACGATGCCATATGGCTTTCCTTGATCGCATCGACCTACACATACTGATTCAAATGTGCCATTCTCAATCACAAGAGAAGGGAGAGTCGCTCCCTCGAATCCCGTCAACAACACGAAACCATGCAAGGCGAACTCACTCGTATTCCGCACTGCTTTTTCGATCAATGGGTGATTCTCCTTGGTTGATTTTTCGGAGATGGCCCCGATAAATTCATGCGTGTTCATGCCACCGGTTTTGATCTCATTGAGTATCATCGGAACATAGAGCACCAAAATGATTGCTCCTGCTCCCAACCAAAATCGCAGCGCAATCCGTGGTCGTCGCCACAGAAGAAATAAGCCCGCTATAGCCGGGAGAGCGAGAAAAGCCAAGAAGTGCATATGCGTTGCAAGACCGATAGCGAAGGCCGCCACCAGAAGCCAGCGTCCCATATACTTTTCGTGACGATCAACGGACCGCAATAATGCGTACATACCAAGCAAACTGAAAAAGGGAATCAGGTTGGGATTCCACGCGAAGCGACCATACAGCACCAAGAATGCCGACACCGAAAAAAGCAGCGTCAATGCTACCGATGGCGCTGCAGAGAAAAATCGACGCGCGAAGAGATAAAAGAGAAAAATCGACGCGATTGAGCACAGAGCCACCACCCAGGCACTTCCCAAAACAGCATCACCCGATACCCAGGCACCGAGATATTCTAACCAATAAAATCCCGGTCCAAGACGAAGAAATGTCCCGCCGGCCTTCGGTCCCAACAACGGCAAATCAAGCGGACTTCCGAGGAGAGCCGCATCAATTACCAAGGCATCGCGCGCCTGATCAAGTTCAAAATGAAGCCAATCACCCAGGCAAAAGAGACGTAAAAAAGCCCCAAATAGAAGAATAATTGCCACCGCGAGCAGAGGAAACCACCATCCGCGTAACCAAGGAACAGGTTTGTCAGACGATCCCATATACATATATACTCAAAACAATTGGATGCGGAAAATAAGCCCTCATCGAATCGCTTCCATTGTATCCTACCCTATGAGCTCTGTCGATCAAAAATGGTATCTCTCTCCGCTGTTCAGGTTGGCAAGTCTGAGTATTTTTTGGTGTCTTGTTTTCATTCTCTCTTTCAAAACAGATTTCAGATATGTCTTCGGTGACAAAATCGCGGTTCTTATCTGCAGTCTCGCTTACGGAAGCCTCGCTCTCTGCTCCTGGAAAACCGCTCAGGGTCACACGCGAAGAGCGCTCATATTCTTCCTCTACGCCCTTGTCCCGCTTCTCCCGATTCTCTTTAGCATGTTGCCATCCGAGGAACCAGCCCTTCTCCCCTGGCTCGTATTGGACTTTTGGTTTCTCTCAACGGGAGCATTACTCCTCATGCGCTTCCTCCCTCTCACACCGCTCACAGAAACAACGACTCCATCTACGCATGTCTTGCCTCGCCGAAAAAGCATCCGAATCATAGTCGCGCTCGCAATCACCTTCTTCTTTTTCACCGGAGCGAGTGGTATCGGGAAACAAGCCATTATCGATGAAGCGCTCTGGACTCACGAACGCATCCCTCGCTTCTTCGAAAATATCCGTGAGGGAGAATTTGCAAACACCCGCGTCAGCGACAAGCCAGGCGTCACCATTCTCTTAGCCAGCGGTGCTGCTCTTTTTGGTTTCTCACCAGATCCGATACAGGAACGCCAGTACGATCCAAAAGCAGAAATCATGTCTGCTTCTTTCCGGCTCCCGATTTTCTTGACCGCCACTCTCCTTCTCTTCTTCATATTCATTTTTGTGTCACGCGCCACCAATCCATCAGTCGGCGCGCTCACCACACTTCTCATCGGAACATCACCCGTCCTCATCGGTATCTCACGTATCATCAATCCAGACGCACTGCTTTGGGGTTTTTTCTCGCTTTCTTTTTTCGCTTATTTTGCTTTCCTCTCAACACGCCAGCAGCAGAATCTCCTCTGGAGTGGATTCTTCTTCGGCATGGCACTTCTGACAAAATATGTCTCCAACTTTCTGATGGTTTTCCTTATCGCTCTCACACCGCTTCTCATGAGCGGCACGTGTTCACTTCAGACAATACGCCGAAACCTCCTCGAGCGTCTGCAGCCAGTCTTCATCCTCTTCCTGATCGGCATTGGGACGCTCTTTACTTTGTATCCTGCTACTTGGACCCGCCCAGATCGACTCTTGAAGGCTACCTTCTTGAGCGAGGCCTCTCTCACCATCGGACTCCCATTTCTGGTCTTCATTGCTCTGGCTTTCGCTGACGCATTTTGGTGGCGGCATACCCTTCTTCACTCACTCATAGCCACTATCACCCGATACAAGACATATCTTTTCCGTGGCATCGGAGTGGCTTTTCTTCTCTGTATAGCACTCGTCCTTTCCAGTGTCTGGCTTGGAATTCCGTTCATTGACTTTCCCGAGCTCCTCTCCTCGCCAAAATCATCTTTCAATTTCGAGTCCGTCACCCCACTGACATTTTTCCTGGCTAACTTTTATCCCCTCCTCTTTAGTCAAACTCCAATCGTACTCATTGGAATCATCTTAGGCACGTTCGTCTTATACCGTCACGGTGACCGGGCTGCCTTCGCGTTACCTCTCGTGAGTGGTTTTCTTTTTATCCTCTCCTACTATATCGGTGCCACTGCCTCTCAGGTACTCTCCATCAGCCGCTACCAAATTGCCGTCTTTCCGATTGCCTGTTTTATTGCCGCTATCGGCGTGGAGACCATCGTGAGCACTCTCATGTTCAAATACCCTCAAAAACTCAACCTGATCTTTCTAGCAAGTGCTCTCCTCATCGGAAGTCTCTCAGCCTCCGCGACGCTACTCGCTTCACCGCATTATTCAAGTTACAGCAGCCCTTTGCTCCCCCATCGCTTCATCACCGAATACACGGACATGGGTGATGGTCTCTATGAAGCAGCAGACTATCTCAATAATCTTCCCGATGCAACGTCACTCACCATCTATACCGACCGGGCACCCATCTGCCGATTCTTCGTAGGACATTGCCTTACCGGTTTTGCCAACACGAAACTTCTCAAACAACCGATTCAGGAGCCTTATGATTACATCGTTGTTCATTCAAACAATCGGTCACGCACCAGTCGATTCATTACTCCTTCAATTGCGAATCCTCGTATCATCCGTTTCGACCGCGCTTATGACTTTACTCACCCAGAAAAAACCATTCTGATTAATGGACGACCCGGGCAAAACATTAAAATCATCCGAGCTGACCAACTTTCTCTCGTAAATGATGGACAGGAGTAAAATAACTCTTTCCTCCCTTATTCGATGATTCAAAAAACATGAAATCTCACTCCCTCCTCTCACGCGCACGCGCGTTTCGACCACACCTCAACCAACGCGCTCTTTCCATTGTCATACTCATCGCCTGCATGGCTATTTTTTTCGCTTTCGGTATCTTTCATCTCGGAACATTTGAAACCACTGATGAGCATCTCTGGAAGTATGGGCGCATCGGACAATACTGGAACGCCATCGCCGAACGCGACTGGGAAAAAACCTATATCAATGATAAACCAGGTGTGACCGTCGCCCTTATTTCCGGCATCGGACTGCTCCGTGAGCCACATCCCGAAGATACCGTTCGTCGCACGCAACCAAAAGGAGAATCTAGTCTCTTTGAGGCATACCAATCTGACCGGTCGGCAAGCGTCAATACCACATTCCGTCTTCCTATTCTGGTATTTTCCGTCCTTTCTCTCCCGGTCTTTTTCTTCCTGATCCTCAATGCCTTCGGTTCGCGACTCACGGCAATTTTCGGTACGATCCTCATCGCCACCAACCCGATTCTTATCGGTATGGCACAAATTATTAATCCAGATAGTTTCTTCTGGATTTTTGGAGGACTATCACTCCTTGCCTGGGTCGCACTAGAACGTACCAACCAAACCCGATTCCTCTTGCTCTGCGGCGTATTCACTGGGTTTGCATTACTCTCCAAATATACTGCCTTCACATTGTTTCTCTTCTACGGACTCTTCTCAATAATCGATATCATTTTTCGATATTCCACACGGACCGATCAAGAGAACCTCAATACGCTCCTTCGACTCGGAAGCCGACTCTTCATTGTCTTCTCGCTTGCCGCGCTTTTCTTCGCCATTTTCTTACCCGCCACATTTTTACATCCCGCTTATTTCTTCAAAGGTATTTCACAATTCTTCGGAGCTCATCGTCCGCTCATATTTCTTCTTGGAATAGGTCTCTCGATACTCTTACTCTTTGTGGCACGTCATGCTCTCAGATCCGTATGCTCCTTCATTGCGATCCGCCAACGCATATTTGTTCTCGGTATTCTCACACTCTTCTTGATTCTTTTCATTGCAGCTATCTCTAATGCCTGGACTGGAGAGCAAGCTGTTCCTGTCAGTCAGCTCCGTGATCAAGCATACGCCAATGAACCAAAAGAATTTAATTTTAAGCCGCTTCTCGATCGAAAAGACGGTTCCATACAAACCGCCCTTTCACTCTTTCTCTTAGAAGCATATCCACTCCTCTTTTCGCTTCCCTCTTTCATCATCTTGCTTCTCTTTCTCCTCTTCATTCGTCTTCGATCTCACGCACTCTCAGACACTCACATTTCTGCATTTGTCTTCTCAGCACTCGCGTTCACGCTCCTCTACATTGGCGCGACGCAAAGCGCTCACGTGGTCACCAACGCGCGCTATCTCATCATCCTCTATCCGACTTTCGCCCTCCTCGGTGCCGTCATACTTACTGAGCTCCTGACCCATACACGCTCAAATCGAAATGCCTGGCTCCGATGGCTCCCATTTCTTCTCCTTTTCTCAGGAATTCTCCTCCTCTGGTCCATCAAACCTTTCCAATTCAGTTATACGAATTTCTTTCTCCCGCGCTCACTCTCTGTTCACGACTCCTGGGGGCACGGATCCTACGAAGCAGCACAGTATCTCAATAGCCTTCCTCAGGCTTCGGAAATCATCATCTGGTCAAACAGCGATACTGTCTGTCGATTTTTTGTTGGCCGCTGCCTCCGCTCTCGGCATATCGATCTCGCTCAAGTCACTCCTCATTTTTTCGTCATCTCCAAACGAGGGGCCATCAAACAAGGGAATCAATTTACTCTGCTCAATAATCCCCATCCAGAGCGAGATGGTGATTTCTATTTCCAACGACTTGAGAAAAACGCTATATGGGAACTACTCATTGATAATCGACCAAGCAATTTTATTAAAATCATCCCATTTCAACCATGAAACCATTCCTCCTGACATCGTCCATCTCTTCCCTGAGCCATGCATTTGCCCGCCTGAGACCATACGCGATACCCATAAGCCTCGTGATGATCCTCATCATCGGCGCTTCACTGCGACTGACTGATTTTTCATCGTTGACAAGATTCAATGCCGATCAGGTTCGCGACGCACGCATCGTCGACGCCATGGCCGATGGGAGCGAACTGCCACTCCTCGGTCCAAAGGCCGGAGGCACAACATTTCGACTCGGCCCAGCTTTCTACTATTTCGAATACCTCTCCGGAAGCCTCTTCGGACATCATCCGGCCGGCAGAGCATTCTTTGTCCCTCTTCTCTCTCTCTGCTCAATTTACGTTCTCTTTCGTCTACTCCGCTTCCTGTTTTCACCTTGGCTCTCCCTCTCTCTCACGCTGCTCTACGCAACTTCCTTCTACACTATCAAGTACTCCCGATTCGCCTGGAACCCGAATCCTATTCCCCTCTTTGTTTTCACTTATCTCTGGCTTCTCATGCTCATTACAGGACCAGAAAGTCGGAAACAACCTCTCTGGTACGCGCTCATTGGTATCGTGACTGGTATCGCCATCCAACTCCACACCACGCTTCTCGTTCTCCTTCCAGCGTTTTTCGTACTCGTCCATATTGTTTTGTTCTTCTCCCAAAAACGTCTTCCTATCATGCGCATTCTCTCTGCTACCTTTATCATCATTCTTTTGCAGATACCAAGTATCCTCTTTGATATTCAAAACGAATGGAGCAATACCCGCGCCTTCATCACTGGCATCACGACAAAAACCGAAAAAAATACCACTCTCGCACGAAACCTCATCCTCGACGTTCAGCTTTTCGCTCAAGGAAGCACCTACGTTCTCTCTGGCAAAGAACCAGATGAAAAATGGATACACCCCATCAAGCTCCTTCAATCTCGACAAATACCAGAAATCACTCTCTTTACCTTTGGAAGCCTCCTCTTGATTATCGGGACTCTCTTGACTGTTTCGCGCGTCAAAAAATCCGCACCTGAAACAGGAAGGCGATTCCTGATACTCTTCTTCGGATTTTCCCTTCTCTCATTTTTGCTCTTTCTGCCCATTGGAAACGAACTCAACCTCCGGTTTTTCATTCTCCTTCTCCCGCTTCCATTTGTCTTCCTTGGCCTCATCATCGAACGACTCCTTGCGACAAACATCCACTCAACTCTTCAAAAAATAGCTCTTCTGATTGGCTTTCTCGTGCTCATCGCCTCCAATCTGCACTCATATCTCATGACGTATGATCTTCAGTCATATCAAGCGAAAGACAGTGCCTACGGTGGCATCAGTCTCGGTGAAGCAGAAGATATTACCTCGTTCATCGAAACCACAGCAAAAGTAGCCCCTCATGAAACGGTTCAACTCTTGCCGTTCGAATTTGAGCGAAGCATCAAATACCTCGCTGAACAAAAAAACGTTTCTCTCAAAACCATCGACGCTGACGCGCTCACCATCGGTACCACCGTTTTTGTTATTCTCTCAAATTCAAAACCAGATACTCATCTTCCTTATTTGACATCCCACTTCGAAACGATGAAGCAAAGCACTATCGGACGATTCTCTGTCCTCGCTGTTCGTGTGCAATCAGAAAACTAAAAAAGAGGGTATTTTTTCTGTCACTACAGCATCTCGGAATCATTCCACTTTGGATGTATTGGTAGTCCGAAAACGCAGATATTGCGGTACAGCAACAAAAGAAATGAGCATTTGCAGAAATCGAGAGAGAAGCGCAGCCGTGACGGCTACCTCAGGACTTACCCCTACAAGAGAGAAAAAAGTAATGTAGGCCCATTCTTTGATACCAATATTATTGATAGAAAGTGGTACCGAAGATATAATCGTCACCAAAAAAATCACACTCAAAAATACCGGGAAGCTAATAGGGCTTCCAAGCGCGTGAAATAAAGTCCAATTGGATAGTGCGATACCTACTAAAGCAAAAAGAAACGAGTACAAACTCCCGACTGTCCAGATGCCTTTCTTGGTGAATCCGATGACCTCCTGAATAAGACGTCGAATCCGAAAGGGAAGCCATCCCAGTAAGCGATGAAACCAGGGCTGGAAATACGCGTAAGTAATAAACAAATCCCCCAGCAAGAAAACTATCAGAAGGAAAAGCGTGATTCGAAAAGCAGTGTCAACAAAGAAATAATGCCACAAAGGGAAAGAACACAAGACAGCGAGAAGAGCAATCGTCCAGAGCCCGATAAATCGATCAAAAACAACCGTCGAGAGAGAAGCTGCCTTGGCGCCCGTTTTCTGTGCGAGCCAAAGACCTCGGTAGGCATCCCCACCAAGTGTCGACGGGAGAAAATTATTGATAAATGCTCCAGTGAGATAGGCAAAAAAACCTTCCCGAAGAGTAAATGTCAGCTTCTGATGCTTATGCGCGGCAATAGTCTGCCACTTTTTCGCTGAGATAAGATTCCCAGCGAGCTGAAACACGATGTACAGAGCAAGAAAGATTGGTGAAATATTCACCATCTTTTCAAGCACAAGAAGCCAATCTACTTTTTCGACCAGCCAAAGAAGGAGCCCGGCACCGATGCCGAGCTTCACGAACCATATCCAGGACTTCCTCACTTTTTTCATACTTTTTTTCAGTATACCTCGCCTCAAAATCCCCCGCAATAAGCCCTTTTCCAAAAGAACAAAAGTCGGTATACTGGAAATCAAGGAATGTCCTGATTCATTCTGTTTTGTTTTAGTATTTCTTTCAAATCTCATGTCGAGGGAAAACGAGAATATTTCGAGATGGAAACCTTGAAAAGCGCGAAAAGGCTATTGAGATAACCTGACAAGCTTTGAGAGGTTTACAGCCGAAATATTCTTGTTTTCACCGATAAGCATTCTTTTTTTGCTTTTCTTGTGCGGTGAGATTTGAGAGAGATACTTTATATACACATCTGACATGTATTCAAAAATTTCCGTTGTCATTCCTTGCTACAAAGAAGCTGCCGTCATTCAAGACACGCTTCTCACTGTCCATGCTTTTTTAAAGCCTCGTTTTGAACGGTTCGAAATTTTGGTTGTCACAGACGGGAGTCCTGACGAAACGGTGAGCGTTGTCAAAGATGTACAGATGAATCACCCCGATATCCCTATCGTCCTCTTCTCATTCAAAAAAAATCATGGCAAGGGAGCGGCAGTCCGAAAAGGTATCCTGAAAAGCACCTATGACCCAATCCTTTTCCTTGATGCAGATTTGACCATCTCAATTGAAGAGCTCGAATCTTTTCTGTCTGCTCTCAAAAATAACGTCGACATCGTCATCGCCTCACGACTGCTCTCGGGATCACACTTCGAAGAGCCGTCTCCTTGGCATCGCATTCTTATGGCGCGCATCTTTCATCTCCTTCAGAGCTTCATTCTCGGAAATTTCGAGTTTCCCGATACCCAATGTGGTTTTAAACTTTTTCGCCGTTCCGCCGCTCTCAACCTCTTCCGCAAGGCGACTATTCGTCGCTTTGCGTTCGACGCGGAGATTCTCTTCCTCGCCCGACAAAATAACTACAAGATCACGACTCTCCCCGTTATCATCAAACGCGATCCGCGCAATACCAATGTTCGCATCATTCACGATTCCCTCAATATGATTTTCGCGCTCTTCAAAATCCGCCTCAATCAACTCTCCGGCCGCTACCGGAAATAACAGCCAGTTCTCCGAAGATAAAAAACAATACATCATTTACATAATACTCTATGAACATTCTCGTCACCGGTGGAGCTGGATTTATCGGATCACACACGGTGGTTGAACTCGCCCAGGCCGGACATACCCCTATCATCCTTGATAATTTTTCCAATTCACAACTATCTGTTCTCGACGGTATAGAGAGCATACTCGGATATCGCCCCACGCTCTATACGGGAGACTGTACCAACCAAACCTTCCTCGACTCCGTCTTTGAGCAAGAATCCATAAACGGTATCATTCACTTTGCCGCACTCAAAGCTGTCGGAGAATCTCTCGAGCAACCACTGCGTTATTATCAAAATAATATTGATTCCCTCGTTCATATTCTCGAGACCGCTCTTCGCCATGATGTACGAGTCTTTGTCTTCTCCTCTTCTGCCACCGTCTATGGTGAACCCGATATCCTCCCTATCCCCGAAACTGCTCCTCGAAAACCAGCAACATCGCCTTATGGCAATACCAAACAAATCGGTGAGGATATTCTCCGCGATACCACAGCAGCAGCTCATGGGAAGCTCCACGCAATCGCTCTCCGATATTTCAACCCGATTGGTGCCCATCCTTCTGGGCTTATCGGCGAGCTCCCTCTTGGTGTCCCCAATAACCTCGTCCCCTACCTCACGCAAACCGCAGCAGGAAAAAGAACGAGTCTCACTGTTTTTGGCAACGATTATCCCACTCCGGATGGAACTGCGCTTCGAGATTTTATCCATGTTGTAGATCTCGCGCAGGCGCATATTACTGCTCTTGAATCCCTCTTCTCAAAAACACCTTCTCCAGAAATCTATCGCACCTACAATGTCGGCACCGGAGTCAGTACGAGTGTCAAAGAACTCATCGAAACTTTTGAACAAGTCACGGGAGTTTTTGTCCCACATACCATCGGAGCGCGAAGAGCAGGTGATATTGTCGCTTGCTATGCTGATCCACGGAAAATCAAACAAGAGCTTGGTTGGGAAACCAAACTCTCAATTGCTCAAGCCCTCAAAGACGCTTGGCGCTGGCAGCAAAACTTGAAATAAGTACCCAGTGAATATCAAGGTTGATTCGAACCTATCTCAAAATCGTACCAACACGAATATCTCCCTACCCTCTCAAGAAAGTAAGTAGTCTCTCTATATCAACGTCCTGGCTCACGGTCGTATGATATACGAGAACATCGAGACGGGCTTGGGCTCCTAGACGCTCTCGAAGATCTCGGTCAGCGATCATACTCGAGAGAAATGCATGCCACTCCTCTTGCGTTCGTGCTACAAACCCATTTTCGTCGTTTCGGATACAACGCACAAAATCCCCTGTCGCCGTCGCCACTGTCGGCACGCCGAGTATACCTGCCTCAAAAAACTTAATAGCAGATTTCGCCTGACAGAATGGATTTTCGATTTCGAGTGGTGCAATATTGATATCAACCGAGAGAATAATATTTGAGAGCTCTTTCATCGGCACAAAACTTCTTTTCTCCACGCGAGACATGACCGAAGCAAAGGATTCTGGCAAATCAAGATGCCCAACAATCACAAGACTGACTTGTTCCTGTTCACGCAAGAGACGAAGTAACACATCTGAGACGCTCTCAAAATCTTTATTATGACTCTGCGATCCCGAGAAATACCCAATACGGATTTTTCCATCGCGCTTGTTCAGTAATGATTTTTGCGCGAATGCTTTCTCGGCTGCCGCCACCTGCACTTTCCCGATGGTATTACACGAAACAAACACCTCCTTATCTGGATACTTTTTCCGCATCGCCTCAGCCAAAAAATCCGTTGAGACGATACAACGTCTCACGGATGTATCTTCAAGTAGTTCCCGACCAATCCCGTTCTCATACCACGCTTTTTCTCGCGGCACCATATGACGGTAATATTCCATATGCTGAAGGTACGAAGGATCAAACACCAAATCATCTGTTTCGTACAATATGATTCGGCCCTGCTTTTTGATGGCAGTGACGGTCTGACTTAAGCGCTCATCCCACACCGCGCGTTGAAATACAAACACTCGGAATCGCTTCACCAGTTGAGCAAGATGTGGATTGTGTTGCGCTACTACCATTGCTCGCACTCCCAAGCGTGCCAAGAGCTCCGCTTGATGATTACAGCGATACTGTCGGGATCCTCCCGGACAGCCCGAGATATAAAGGACTTCACCAGGTGTAAAGAATACGCTTCTCATCCAAGCTCCATGCGCATATTCCCGTACGTACATCATCGAACGCCGAAACACACCAGATACACCGCGTTCATGCAGCACCTGCCATACCATTCGTACTAATCGCCTACTCTCACCCATACCAAATTTTCTTGCATCTTACAGACCACTTCTCTCTCTTATACGCGCCAGTCGCTGTATCTCCTCCATATAATTATACCGACTGGATTGAATACTTGTAGAATACTTAATTGGCTTTTCTCCCGAGATAACCTTTTCCAGCAGGTCCATTGAACGATTCCAATTCCACTCTTTTGCTGTCTTGTATCCACCATCAATTAATTGCTGGCGCAATGATTCATTTTGCATCAGTTTCTCAACTGCTCGCTTGGCACCAGAAACATTTCCTTGCTCAACCACAAGCGCATTTGTGCCATCAACAATATATTCATCATACCCTGTGACTTTGCCAACCACCACCGCACACCCGCAAGCCATTGCCTCCATGGGCGGCCCAAAGAATCCTTCCATGTAGCTCATCTTGAGGAAAATATCACATGAAGAATAGATATCCTTCATCTCTCTCATGGGAACATTTTCAAAAAACCGGTCATACCGCCATTCGCTCGGTGGTCGCCCCTGAGAGCTCACAATCCACAGCTCACACTCAAGAGCCTCCACCGCCGCATAGACATCACGCATACCCTTGAACCATGAATCAATTGGTCCTTCAAGTAAAATACGTATCTTTTTTTTCGGCTCTCCGATTGGTTGACTCCGGAAAAAGATTTGTGGATCCAAACCGTTGGGAACATAATATGCTTTGTGATGGAACTCCTCTTTGAGCCACCTCTGTATCCACAATGCCTCCGTCATATATTCCAAATCCATTTTATACGTTTCCGTTATAGCCGCCACTTCTTCCGCATTGTCTGGGTTAAAACGCCGTTCATCCGATTGCACAAAGTAGAGGCGACGCGGAGTATCCGATGACTCAACCCAAGAAGCAGTGCTCCAGTGTGTAGCGACCATCACATCAATATCTTTTTCCAGCTGCTTCAAATTCAAAACAGAGAATATCGGAACATGATTCGGAAACCAATCAATCTTCGTATCCAAAGAAAAGGTCAAAATTCGCACATCGTACCCCCGATCTTTCAGACGATTCACATGGTTCAAAACAATCGCCACCCCGCCCGATATTTTCACCCCCGGAATCACATACGCAATTTTTGCTCGCTTCCCCAAGATTACTTTCCGAGGAAACAGAAAGCGCTTCACTTGTGACCAATAGAGAGCAAGGCCGTCAAGCGCTTTCTCCAAGCCAAACATGTTCGCGGCACGCCGCACGATCCCCATCATCCCATTTCGTTGCCATTCTTTTCGAATATTTTTCAAGAGCCCACTCACCCTTGCTAGACTAATATTTCTGAAAAATGGCTGAACGATATGGCGCCAGATATACCATGTGCGTGACAAAACATCGATACATATACTTTGACGGCCCAGAGTATATTTCAAGATATCCTTGTTTTCTATATCCAAAAATAGTTGAGAAAATACTTTCTGCGCATCAAAATGCTGAGCAATAGATCTACTCGCCTGATCTGTGATTTGCTTCTTCGCCAGATCATTTTCGATGTAGAAGTTCACTTTTTGCAAAAGATCACTTGGGTCAGCATATTCGACATACTCCCTTCCCGGATTCAAGAATCTATTGGGAGTAATCTTCTCGCTCATCACAAAAGCTCCAGAAGCAAGCATCATCTGCATTCGTGGTTCCCAAGACACTTCGTCTTCCGCATGAGCATTCAAACAGATTTTACTTTGCTGCATATACGCGACCAAGTCTGCGCCGTGAATTCCATGCGCGATATGCAGAAAATTAAATCGATGCTTAAGCGGACCAAACAATCTTTCCCGATGTTCGGTAGATCGACCGATAAAGAAAATATCGTATTTCTTTGACTGTTCAACGGGCTTATACACATCTCGTGCCACCGGAAAAACAAACTCCCCAGAAATCTCTAATCCATCCCAGGCAAACAATGGAAGAGAGGCGGCGTCGTAATGAAAAACATAGTCAAAGCTCTTATGACGAATACTTCGAAATTCAAAATAACGTCTCCAGGAATCCAGCGTGTATTCCCATTTCCCATCTATCTTTCTTGGAAAAGGCTCGCTCGACAAAGCTATCTTTATACCCTTCAACTGACGCAATACCGCTTCAGGAAAAAACTCCCCTCGAAAGAAAATATAATAGTCCGCTTCAAAATTAACCAAATCTCGGAGCTCTTCTTCCGACATCCCGAAATGATAGGGAAATTCTCGAACCGCAAACTGCTCATCCAGAGCATGCTCGTAAATAAACCGAAAATACTCTGGCTGAGAAACAAACGCTATTTTTTTTTCTTTCTTATTTGCCCGGTCTGTTTCTGGAACAACAAAGAAGTTCCTTCTTTCATCTGGAATTGTGCTGAACGTATCTTTTATTAATGTGGTCCCCTCCTTTCGATCAATCTCAGCGAACTTTTCAAACAATTTTTTTAGATGGGTATATATTATCTCCTGGTACTCCTCATGTTTCCCGTAAAGATTCAGTGTTTCTAGAAACATTCTAAAATAATCGCAACCGTATTTTTTAAGCAACATATCTGGATTTTTATAAGAATCCCACCATATCCCACCTGCATGCCTACGATAAGCAGACATGGGTTCATTAATAAATCCAATTTTCCCAAATCTGGCATGATACAAGTGAAAATACCAATCTCCCGGCAGAATGCTCTCTCCTGGAAGATCCCGATATTCCACCCTCCTATACATCACTGAATTTGCTGGGATATAGTTACCTTCTAGTAATTTTATCAAAGTAAACTCAGCTCCATTTTCTGCGATTGGGTAAAATGATTCTTTCTCTTCTCCACTCTCAAAAAAAACTCTTACAGGGTGAAAGCATATCGAATAATCAGGATTGCCATCCAAGAAATCTACCTGTATTTGTAATTTATTCAGATCAGTAAAAAAATCGTCCCCCTCACAGAAGGCGATATATTCTCCAGTTGCACGTTTAAAAACATCGAAGAGGTTCCATATAGCCCCTATATTCTTCTCACGAAAAATTGGATGAATAATATTGGGGTACTTTTCTGAAAATTCTTGGATGATATCTTTAGTCTTATCAGAAGAATTGTCATCACCAATAATAATCTCAAAATCAAAATTCGTTCTCTGAGAGACGAAAGACTCCAAAGCTTGTCTGATAAACTTTTCCTGATTATACGTTATACATAGTATTGAAACCTTCGGTACGTTCTTCATGTGCCGCGTCTTAGTGATTCAATTGCTTCGCAAACAAAGTGGGCCTCATTATCGGTAATAGATCCATAAAAAGGTAAGCATAGCACTTCATCAACTACTCGATATGCGATAGGCAGAACTTTGCGAGAGTCTACTTGTTTATAATGTGGATACTCGGTACAAAGAGGATAAAAATATCGTCTTGTGTGAATATTGCGATCTTTTAATTTTTTCCAAACAATGTCTCTCGATGTACCAAAGTCTTTTTCAGAAATTCGGACAGCAAAATACTGTAAACTCTCCCGTGTCACTTGTTGATTTTGAATGGGTAAAATCACACCTTCAATTTGAGATAAGCTATTCTCATATATCTTTTTCACACGAGCTCTTTCACTTCGTTCCTTTTCTCGAACCTCTAAAACAACTAGACCAAGTGCGGCCTGAAGTTCACTCATTTTAAAATTCAATCCGCAACTCAAAATCTCTTCTTCTTTAATGCCAAAATTTTTCAGTACATCGAATTTTTCTTTTTCACTATTACGAGAAAAAACTACCGCACCACCTTCTCCTGTATGGAACAGCTTTGTGGCATGAAAACTAAATACGGAAGCATCTCCAAATGAAGCAACGCTCTTATGATTTAACTCAAGTTCAAAGGCATGTGCTGCGTCGTAGATGACCTTCAAATGATATTTTTGCGCAATTTTTTCAACTGCATCCACATCACAGGGCTGACCAAAAACATGAACGGCCAATATCGCAGAGGTATTTTTCGTAATCGACGCTTCTATTCGACAAGGATCAATGTTCATCGTACTCGGATCAATATCACAAAAAACAGGTTTCAATCCTGCCCAAGTAATGGCGTGAGCTGTCGCTGGAAAAGTAAATGGTGTTGTTATGATTTCCCCTTTCAAATCTAAGGTCTTCAAAACCCCAAGCAATCCCAGTGTCGCATTAGTGACCAAAGAAACATTAGGTACTCGTAATACTTCATCCCTAAGAATTTTCTCGAGTTTCTGGTGCTTAAATCCATTATTTGTCAACCACCCAGATTCCCAAACATCTTGCAATTCATGTTGAAACAAATTCAAATCAGCCAGTAACGGCTTGGTGATATACAGCGGTGACTTTAATGGTTTCATAAGATCGTCATCAAAGAATTGACAAGGGTTTCTGTACAATTACCGTATAGTGCACTGGCATAAGCCAACGATCCTCGTCCTCGAGCGCAGTTAACGCGAGAATTTCAAACTGGGAAAATAGAGCTCGAATTCCATGTTCTGAAAATCTCCAACAATCTGGCAATGGCCCATGTATACGAAAGTTGAACGGCACGGTAACCAACGCTATCCCCCCTTTCTTTAACAGCCTTTGAATCTCATCTACCGCATCAAAAGGACGCAACGTGTGCTCCAATACTTCAGTGCACACAATGATATCAAACCGCTCACTCGATATGAATTCATCATTATTTTTACACAAATCAGCAATATACGTAGCCCCTGATTCCGGAGTGATATCTAATGTTTCTATCTTGGATTTCAAAAAATGAGCGCGTGCACCTTCATGATCTTGTGGCGCTATATCTAAAACAAGACAATTATCCCGATCATACAGATTTCCACACCGTTCTAAAAAATCTGAAACGTTCTTCCGAATCATCTCATAATGCTTTGCATCTACTTCGCTGATTTCTTTTTTCATAAATTCATTTTTAATATCTCCAATTAATAAGACTTTCAACCATACTAACTTCAAAGACAGGGACACCTGTCACGCGCGCCACTTCCTCCCTCTCAGCGAATGAATCATCAATAAAAATCGATTTCTTTTCCGTAATAAATCGGCTCTTCGGAACTTCGCCAGGTACGTCAATTACTACATCAAAAATACCCACAAGCCTATGAGCGTTCAATACCGATTGCAATGATTGACCTGTCCTTTCTTGATGCCTTGAAAGCAAATGGAGTTTCACTCCTTGATTTAACGCCTGGAAAAGAAACATCATCACAAAAGAATTCACAGCGCCATTGAAAATAACAGTATCATCAAAATCTATGTACACGTGCTTGTAAGGAAGATCTCTCAAGATAAAACGATTTGTGAGAGCTCGATCCATCTGGACATTATATGCATTCGGAAGAATATTTACCTCTTTTCCGAGAGCATCAAAAATACTCAGAAGAGCAAAATTGATTCCTTTATTCCTATAGGTTGCCATACTTCCTGATACTCGAGGAGCTATCTCAAGAAGAGAGAATTCATTTTGTGCATTTTCCTTAACCTGAAAGAACCAGACTCCTCGAAATTGAAGCTCGGAATTAATAATCTCAGCGATTTCATTCAGACGACCCTCCTCTATAGTCTTTGTTGCTACACTGATACCATTATTTATTCGAGCCCTTTCGCGGGGCCCAACAAAACGCAATACCCCACGCGAATCTGTAAAACAATCCACCGTATACTCCTTTCCTGGTAAAAATTCTAGTATGAGCAGAGAAGGATCTTTTTCAAGATAAAAACGTACATCCTTTTCTGAGTCAGCTATAAAAACCCCTCGCGATCCCTGACCTATCTCTGGCTTTAAAAACACAGGCCAATTGGCGATTTCCTCCGGAGTCGCATACACAGAAGGGACTGGAATCTTTCCAAAAAAATACTCGTACGTTTTTTTCTTAGAGCGACAAATTTCAGCTGATGCCAGTGGTGAACTAATAACGGGGCATAGCAAGGTTTTCTGGTGCCTTAAAAGCTCCAAAATGACACTATCGTGAGCCGGAAATAGAAAATCTATCTCATATTTTTTGATTACATCATTCACTCTTTCTATGAAATCCGGAGCGCTCACATCGGGAATTCCCTCGATATAATTCTTATAGACGAATTTTCCGTGATTCGGAACTGTCGAGGCGCCGTATAATTCAACATGCGTCGACCATTTAAGTGCCTGGTGTAATTCAAGTCCAATTTCAGAACCACAGGGAAAAATAAGTACTTTCTTGCTCATACTTTTTCAAGATCAATCTTGATTATACAACTAACACATATATTCATTTAAAATTTTCGATCTCCTCCCGACTTGCTCTTCCAAGCTAAAAATCTCATAAAAACGACGTTGACCATTACTAGCTAACCGATACAGGATTTTAGGATCTGCGTGATAACGCGAGATGATTTTGGCAATATCTGAGGCGTCAGTTGTTATAAGCTGAATATCTTCCCTATCTTTTAAACATATATTCAAAGATAACTGATCAGAACAAAATACGGCTACCCCAGCGAAACCAGCTTCAATACAGCTACCTGTCGGGAAGCCATCGAAACTTCCTGGCAACAAGGTGTACGGACGATTCGGGGAAAGAATTATGTCCATTCCGGAATAAAACTCTCCGAAAAAATCCTTATATCGTAAGCCGTAAAAAGTAATTTTATCCTGCATCTCAGTTATGCTAATGTCATGCTCATTAAAAGCTCCCACAACATGAAACCGTATATCTTGAAATTTTTTCACTAATATTTTTGCTACCTCAACAAACACATCATATCCTTTATCTAAGCCTTTATCCATGTACTTATTCGCCACGAAACAGACATCAAACGTTTCTTTATCTTTTTGATAATATTTTTTTGAAATTTTATTTTTTTTGAAATAGTCTGATGGCAAAACACCACCATAAATAAACTCTATCTTATCTTGGGGACAGAAGTCGTTCTCTAAAAGATAATCCCTTGTATTACACTGCGTCACAATGACCTTTCTGAGGTATTCTGATTGACAAACGGTTTTAAGCTTATTGTTACTGTCTGCATCACCAATCCGAAATCCCCCACCGGGGTATAAAGTGAAAACAAATGGTATTCTTTGTCTTTCGATTATAGGGAGATACTCGAAGATATTGTTTAAAAAAATCGCATAAAGAAGCGAACCTTTATATTTCATCTTGGAATCCCCCCGGTGTACGTTTCCCGAAAACTCTGGATATACACTAACATATTCATCTCGATACTTTTCAAATTCCTTTGCAAAAGAATAAATTTCGATGTTATCAAACTCTCGTAAGTACCAATTATATTCTGCAATCCTAAAACCGCTCAATAAGTATGGGAAAATATCATCTAAAATAATAATCCTCCTCTCCTGGTGAAAAATATCGCGTAAAAATTTCATGGTCTTCATTTCCATTCATAATCTAAACCAAGCATGCCTTCGGTGATTTTGTTTGATATGACATTAAAATAACTTGATCGTTCAACAAACGCATACAACGATGATGATGAGAAATTCTTACCAACAACGCTTGCTTTCACGTAATATATATCATCTGATAGAATCACGTTCTTAAGATGAAGGTCGAAAAAACCTCGCTTGACGATCTCTTTAGTGTCTATTTTGTCTGCTACAGTACTTACCCCAAACAAATATTGATCTTGTCCATTATAAAGACCAAAGCCGAAATTAAATACTTTTTCATTCGCATGAATAATATCAAAAAATACTCTGACTATGATATCTTCTTTCAAAAAAAAGGCACTTTTTTTCTGTCCTTGGTTATTCAGAAATTCTACCGACTTAATTTGAGCGACACTTGAAATATTTTTAATTATTCCGCAATTATTAGCATCAGAAAGTCGGGCATCTGCATCTCCAATATTTTCACGAATATATTCATTACTTACTTCTTCCGCCTTCCCGATTTTAACCACTTTACCGTTGCGGAGGAGCATGGCTCGGTCGCAGTAACGCTGTATGGTGGAGATGTCATGACTCACGAGAATGACAGTTCGACCCATATCACGATACTTCGAAAATTCTTCCAGGCACTTGCTCTGAAAATTACTATCTCCAACCGCCAAGACTTCGTCCATGAGAAGGATGTCACGATTGGCGTGGATAGCGACGGAGAAAGCAAGCCTGACCTGCATGCCGCTACTGTAATTCTTCAGCTTCTGATCGATGAAACGCTCGAGCTCAGAGAACTTCATGATGTCATCAAATTTCCGATCAATCTGCTTCTTGGTCAGGCCGAGCACCGTCGCATTGAGATACACATTGTCTCGGCCCGAAAGCTCAGGATTGAATCCGATACCGAGCTCGAGAAACGGAGAGATCATTCCATTGACTGATACTTTGCCTTTATCGGGTTGATAGATGCCAGCCAAAATCTTGAGGAGTGTACTCTTACCCGAACCATTACGCCCAATAATACCAAAAAACTCGCCTTTTTTCACTTCAAAAGAAACATCATCAAGTGCCTGAAATTCCTCGAATGTCCGCTTCCCTCGAAACATTCCCACGAAAGCCCCACGCAGAGAAGACACCTTTTCATGCGGGATGCGGAAGGTCTTAGAGAGATGTTCAACTTTAATGGCAATATCTTTGTCCATTGCTCTATTTTACCCTATTTTTCGGGATTATTCGACCCATTGACCCAATAGCATATGCATGCTATACTGTATGTACAAATGGGCTTCGGCCTCCGAGACCTCGTCCCCCGTGGACGGGGTCGTTATTTTTTATACCGAGATTTCTCTGACCATCTTTCTTACTCGGATGAAGTCTTCTTCCGAAACCATCCCCAACTTCCGCAACAATCGTTTACTACTCATCACACGAATCTGAGAAAGTACCAGGAAGTATTCCCTTGTCTCTCGAATCACTTTATAAAAAAACCTTCCTTGTTTCGGCTGGCTTGTTTGGGGTAAGGCCAGGAAAAGATATCTGTTAAATTTTCTAAGAATCAAAACTGGTCTCTCAAAATGTTCATTTTCCCCATCCTGCTCAAATCCAATATTTACACCCAAAGCACACCACCAGAGCTCTCTCTCATTAAAATACGGTACGGATGTATCAGATTTCAAGTGGAGAGCTTCTTTCTTTTCACACCAACCTTGGAAATCTTTTTTCTCTTGTATGACTCTGTCTTTGTCCATATTTTCAACTAAATTTCTTCAGCAACTCGTGGAGCGAAACGACGATAGGACAACACGCTCAGTAGAGCCACTACAGCAATGGTTACGAGAAAAAGAGCGTTTTGCCAGAGATCAGGAAAATGGTTCGAGATAAGAGCTTCCTTGGTAAAATGAACGATAAAAGCAATTGGATTGATGAGGAGTATCTGCTGCACCCACACCGGCATCATTTGGAGCGAGTAGAAAACGGGTGTCGCGTAGAAGAGAACCTGCAATAATACCTCCCAAATCATAGACAGATCTCGGAAACGCACATAGAGTGGCGCAGTCAGCAGCGCAAATGAAAGGACAATGATATAGATAACCACAGAATAGAGGAGGAAGAGGAAGATAGATCCAAAGCTCGGAAGAAACTGTTTCCAGGCAAAAAAGACAAGCACTACAGAGAGGTTCATAATGTAAATCAATGCCGCGTTGAGCGTGGATGCTAGGATGAGCGTCCAGCGAGGAATATAGATCTTAGTCACAAGTTGAGACTTCGAGAGTAGCGACTGCATTCCAGCATTCGTTCCTTCCGAGAAAAAGTTGAACATGAGAATACCCACAAGTAATTGAAGTGAATAGTATTCCATCCCCTGCCCACGTGCCGCAAAAATCGACGAGAATACAAAATTGAGAATAGAAAACATCAGGAGCGGTTTCAAGAGCGCCCAGAGATATCCGAGTACTGAACCCTGATAGCGAAGCTTGAAGTCAGTCTTGGCAAGCATCCAAACAAGCTCGCGATAATTTTCGTGTGCTTTCCTCATATATCCCTCATTGTATCACAAAAAAATACCCCTCAAAAGTGGTATTTTATGTCATTTCAAGGGAAAATATTTCAGTGTGGCACAACAATATGCCCAATATATTCCCCGTATGCCTCATTCCAGCTGGTACCGTTCACATAGCGAGCGAGTGCCGTCTGTCGAGCTTTTTCTCCCATGTTTACCCGAGCTTGTTTGTCACTTATGAGGTGTCCGATTTTTTTCATCCATTCTTCAGTCCCATTCGCCACATAGCCATCCACCCCATCCTCAATCGCCTCACGAAAAGTCTGATTCGCAACCGCAACCGTCGGCACACCCACAATGCCTGCTTCAAAGAACTTGAGTTCGGATTTTGATTCACAAAAAGGATTATTGAGTTCCAGTGGAGCAAGGTTGATATCAAGCGTTGCGATATGCGAGAAAAATTTCTCTCGGGGGATAAGTGGCGCGCGTTCAATTTGAGCTTCATAAGCTGCAAAGGCAGGCTCAGTATCAATCGGACCAGTCAACACCAACCGCATATCAGGATACCGCCTAAGAAGCTCTATCAGCGCTTCGGTGATGGTTGCAAAATCCTTATTATGGCTCGGTGTGCCTGAGAGATACCCAACCCGGACACATGCGCCATCTCTCTGTGAGACATGATGCCAAGCGGCATCGGCGAGCTTTACATCATGCAAAGAGAGCTTATTAGGAATGATGAAGACTTGCTTCCCTCGAGCACGCAATTTCTCTGCCAAAAAACTCGTGGTAGTGGTAGCGACCTTCACCGCCGAATCAGCCAATATTTCCCCTCCGACACCATGCTCATAGAGTTTCCGCTCGAGTGAATTCATTTGCTGAAAATAGTCCATGTGAGCGAGATACTTCGGGTCATAGACGAGGTCATCGGTCTCAAAGATGACTTCTTTACTGAGTTCTTTCAGTTTGATGAACAATGCTTTGGCCTGCCCCGTATAGAGCACCCGATGAAACACAAAAACAGAAAACTGTTCCGCATACGACAGAAGAAAGGGATTGTCTTGTACCGTCACGGAAGTCTTATATCCTTTCAGCGCGAATTCTTCCGCGACATGTTCACAACGATAACGTGCGCTATCCCCCACTCCTCCCGAGATGAATAAGATATCACCCGGTCGTACCCGTCGAAACAGAGCTGCTGCCGCAGTGATCACTCGTCGCCCACCACGAAACAACCCTTCCCGCCTGAGCGTATGCCATGCCTTCCCAATTTTGATCAACAAAAGTTTCATAGATGTCTCTTCACTCACAATATTCTCTCAAGCACGGTGTCAATACACAATCTTGGTTTTTCCTTTTTCCGTCAGTATACCAGGTATCACCATTCCCGGCAGTTTTTGCTTGACGAGACGAGAGCTGACATCATCATCACTCTCAGTATCGGGTAATTCCCGAGAAAGCTTCATCAGACGAGTGATTTGTTTCTCTGAAAAATATTGTGTTTCGACCACATCTCCTGGAGTACGAAGAAAGGAAGAAAATCGAGTATACTTTTGGCTCCCGTCTCTTCGCCACTTATATTGGATGGTCGCCATCGGTTTTGTTATAACCCCGCCTGAATCAATTGATTGAAGCGTAAGAAAAAGACGGTTTTTTTGCTTTCTCACTTGATCGAAAGTAAGAAGAATACTATGACCAGCAGCATCAACAAGCGTCGCCGTGAGTGTGGTCCGTGTAGTAGGAAATGTGGCTCCCAAAAATTTCATCAACCATTTCTGCCATGCGGTAAGAATGATTGGCGTATCAGTCACCTGAACCGTTGGCAGAGGCATATTTTGATCTACGGTATCTTCCCCGATAATATCCAATCTTTGGGTTTCTAAATGAAACGAAATTCGCGCTTCAGGTGGAGTCATGTCAATCTGAATCAGTTGAGTATGAGTCGCCTCTTGATTCCCTACTTGATCGATAGAGCGGTACTGAAGAAAACTTTTTCCTTCATTGGTTAGCGTAAATGGGGCGGTATAGACAATCCAAGAATGGCTGTCATCCATGGAGTATTCCGTTTGCTTGATACCACTTTCTTCATCCTGAGCAATCAGTGTGATAGTCACCGAACTGGTATGCCAATCATGTTGACCCTGAGTACCCGAAAGGGATATCTGCGTCACCGGAGGAAAAGTATCTACCGGCTCATCTGGTACCACAGCAACCGCATCATCAGTCACGATAATTGATTCCTCTGTCACCATATCGGTCTGAGCGTTTCCAGAAAGAGTGACTATTGATTCCTCTGCTGGTTTCCCTGGTTTTTCGCTTTCGGAAATATGAGCGATTTCAATTCGATATTTTCCCGTGCCAGTCCCCTGTGTCAACACGCGATATTCCCCCTGCTCCGGATTTGGAATGGTGACAAATTCATTGTCCGTATGATAGCCAGTATAGAACGCACCAGGAATTTCATCATAGATACTTCCGTTCTCAAAATTTTTCCCCACGCGTTTCCCCGAAGGCGAAATAATCTGAATATCGATTGGGGAGAAGAGATTCAGATACAGAATATTCGGAGTATCGATTTCATGCACTTCGCTACAACTCTCCTTCCCTGATAATTCTTTCACTATGCTACACTGTGCTGCTTCAGGAAGATCACTATGTTTTGCGTCTAATGTTATCTTGGAATCTCCGAAGGCTGCTTGGGCACTTCCAAGGGGGACTGTTTGATCACCGGAAGAATTCTCTAGACCCTGGTCTGTTTGCTTATCCCCGAAATTTTCAGGCTTCCCATCTTTCCACTTTTCTCCTTCTGTCGTATTCGTTACCCGTATTTTTGTAATAGTTGTTTCACCCACATTTCCAGCTATCACCATTCTTCGCCGTATCCCACCAAGACTTGCTGAATTTGCAGCAAGCTGTTCCAAGAAAATATTCCGGGGATACCCCTCTGGATATGTCCTCATCGTGTGAGTTGTGGTATCAAACAGATAATTATCGATAGACAGTAATTGCCGTACCGAAGGAATTTTTTCCTGAATTAAAGCATGGATATCTGCATACCCAGATTCTTCGGCCTCTTGAGTGAAATGATGCTTAATTAACTTATCGGAAAGCGTAAAAAATCCCTCACCCGCTTCCCACTTCAAATATGCTTCAGGCGCACCCCTACTCGGAGTTCCCAGTGTTATCAATTGATCAATATACTGTGCCTGCCCATCCATCTCTGCATACGACTCTGCCACGAGGCCTCCCATCGAATGGGCCACAATATCAACCTTTTCCGATCCAGTCTCCGCCCGTATCTCAGAGATTTTTTGCTTCAGCAAAACAGCCGTCTCTTCGTTTTTCCGGTACCAGTCATACGGGAACGGAAAAAGATTTTTTTCTTCTTCGTAGCCATTCTGCTTTAATGAGGCTAATAAATCATCATATACATGCGCGATAGGATCCATTGCCCATGTGCCGTCGCTTCGCTTCTGCGATCCCATGATACCAGGGATAACGATAAGTGGGTCAACAATCAGTTTAGTATCTCGGTATCCAGCAAAATCAACATAGCCGAGCACCTGCTTTCCAAAACGCAAAAAGGCATCGTTGTGTGGTACATCCCCTTTTGGCCCCTTAATATCTCCATAATAATTATTCCGAAGCGTCACTGCAGATTGGCATATCTGGTCCTTTGGGCAGGACGGCCCAATAGCAGCCACAGCAATATTCGGCCATTCTTCAATTTCAAACGTATTTGACGGTGTTCCTTCAGCAATATGTTTCGGATATTCAAAATTTGAGTTAACAATAGACAACTGCGAAGTATATTCTCCCCATTGAAACGGATACGGAACCTTGACATCAATAGCTTCGCTTTCTCTCCAGAGGGTATTTTCGATCTGCAATTTACCTTCTGTAAACGTCAATGCTGCTTCTGCCGGAACGGTAGTCATATCACCTCCATCAAAAAATTGTTCCTGGTTTCCTCCATGTAAAAACTGCACATAACGAAACAATGACGGATGAGTATCTTCTCCTGTTCTCGACTCAAAAGAGACGCTATAACGATCGCTTTCGAGTACCCTATCAAACACAATAGGGTCCGCTTCTGTTCCGTTAGCCAAGACACAACCATTCTGCACGAAGAAATCACCCGCCGTGTCCCCAGAAGCACTCTTGGTGAATCTTACGTGTACTCCTTCTTCGATAGTCAGTTTGGCTCCGTTTACAATGACGGGTTTATCAAAAACAAGGTTTGACCCTTTCGTCCACGTTGTATCTTCAACAATAAAAACAGCACCTTCATATACTGGTTCTTCTTCCTCGTCTGGAAGCTCTTGCGCCCACGTAAATCCAGGGAAGAGAAGACAACCGCATATCAGTCCCATCAGTACCCTACTTGGCATAGCGCTTTTTCAAAAAGAGACTGACACAAATAATCAAGAAAAGGGTATTCAAATAGGGCCAATATTCTAGAGTGAAAACTACTATCCATTTGAGAGAGTAAATATCAAAAAACCTTGAACCGGAGTTAAGATAGACCATAGCATTTGCCAGCAGAGAAAAGAAGAGGATAGTAGGGCAAACCTGCTTCCATTTCCAGTAGATAACTCCGGCTATTCCAGCTGCCATACCGAGAAGCCACAGCATAATCTTAAGATCCAAGTCTGGGTCAGAGAAAAACATATGTGTTGGATAAAAAATAGAGTGAGACATTTCACTCTATCAGTATATCAAAGCGCACCCATTTTCAGAAATTGCCAACCGCAAAAAGAGCATTCCCGAAAAGATTTTCTCTCCCTTCTTATTTCGTCTTGATGATTGCGTGCGCGATCATGTGAATAACAGAAAGCACGAGAGCACCGAGAATCGCTGCCCAAAGTGTTTGCACCTCAAAGCCCTTGATAAATCCCCCCAACATGAAGAGCAGCGCTCCATTGATAACATTGTAAATCGGCCCTTCTGC
>WBZQ01000176.1_pt1 | contig 58994 bp, 51 predicted proteins | sample 5204251 | NCBI WGS metagenome assembly WBZQ01 (sample SAMN12412402, study PRJNA552823) | activated sludge metagenome | isolation source: activated sludge from nitrification reactor of wastewater treatment plant... | place: USA: Virginia | collected 2017-09
GAACTCTGGTGAAACGGCGGTGGGGCATTTACGGGCGCCGTCGGCCAGAAAAAGGGAAAGGTGGAGTTTGCGCAGGGGGGGACATTGTTTCTCGATGAGGTCGGCGAACTTCCCGGAGCCCTGCAGGTCAAGCTCTTGCGGTTCCTTCAGGATCACACCTTTGAGCGGGTCGGGGGACACCAGGCGATCGAAATGAATGTCCGGATCATCGCCGCAACGAATGTGAATCTGAAAGAAGCCATCGAGAAGGGACTGTTCCGCGAAGATCTCTATTATCGTCTCGGCGTGGTGCATATCAATCTGCCTCCCTTGCGCGAGCGGGGAGAGGATGTGTCGCTGATAGCCATGGCATTTCTGCGGCAGGCTGCCGCTCGCTACAACAAACGTCTGTACGGCTTCACGCGCGAGGCATTGGATGCGATGCACGCCTATTCCTGGCCGGGCAATGTGCGCGAGCTCTTCAACAGGATCGGCCGTGCCGCGGTCATGGCCGAAGGCACGCATGTGACACCGGCCGATTTGGATATTCCGCGGCAGGTCGTGCGGCAGGATGATGGCTCGATTTCACTCAAGGTGAACCAGCAGCGGATCGAAACCGATCTGATTATGAAGGCGTTTACGCTCTCGCAGGGGAATTTGAGCCGGGCTGCGCAGGAGTTGGGCATCAGCCGATCGACGCTGTATCGACGGTTGCGCCAATACGGCATGGAACGGTCCCTTGAGGCTCGACGATTTTCAGATGTGTCGTCGCGCGCGTCGGTCACGGAGCATTGATCCTGGACTCACGTATGTTGTGTGGGGAAGCGCGAAGCGGTTGTTCGTTGCACAGGCGCAGGTGGGGAGACGAAGGCTAAATGTGTTGACCACTTCTTACGTATTTGGTAAAAAATGGAGTCCTCACGTACCCGCTGGCTTGGCTTCTTCCTAGGCATCGTCAGCCCATTGGTTCCCGGTCCGTTTGTCGCGCGATCCGCGTGATCGTGCAGGGTATGCCTCGTGAGAAACGAAGAGCCCGCGCCCCACGTTCTCCGCATGGCGGGAGCCGAATTGTCCACCCGGAGCGAATTGATGTCATCGAATGCACCGTCCCTCTGGAGTCGACGTAGTTTTTTGCGCACTGTGACGGCGGGAGCGGCGCTGACGGTGGCACGTTTGGCGCTTCCTTCCCATGCCTGGGCGTCACGGCTTCCGGATGGACGTGTGAGCTTGTACAATTTGCACACCGATGAGCGCCTATCGGTGACCTACCGGACCGAGAGCGGCGAATACGACGAGGGTGCGCTCAGTGAGCTCAATCATTTTCTCCGCTGCCACCATACAAACGAAACAACCACGATGGATGTACAGCTCATCGAATTCGTCAACCTTGTTCAACGGCGAATCGGCGGGCGGCGCGATGTCTACATTGTGTCCGGCTATCGTTCTCCTGAGTACAACGAACAGCTGATCAAAATGGGCACTCGTGCGGCGCGACACAGTTACCATGTATCCGGGCAGGCGGTAGATGTGCAAATTCCCGGGGTGCCGTTACGCACTCTCCGAGAAGTGGCCTTGAGACTCGGCTGTGGCGGGGTTGGGTACTATCCTCGTGGCAAGTTTGTGCACCTTGATTCTGGTCCGTTCCGTCACTGGTAGGCACGCCGTTTCATCTGTCCTCCCGCTGCATCCAGTTCGTCATCTAGTGATTGTGCTGTGCCGGTTCTCTCTCTCCCGACATCCGGTGCTTCCCGTAATTCGCATGACTAGGCCGTCCTGCCATGGTAGGGTAATTCTGGAGGGTGGTAAGCTGTGCCCTCAATTTGATCCGGTTAAGGTCGAACAGTTCCGGTCGCGACAATTCGAAGGTATCTCGCCTGACGATGGCCTCCAATCGGGGCACGGCGAAAAGGAGTGTGAGCATGCTGGTATCCAGGGGAGACGTCGTATCTGTTGAATACACCATTCGTCTCGAAGATGAGCGGGTGATTGAAAGTACTGTCGGTGAGGATCCGTTAGTCTATACCCATGGGCAGGATGAGATTTTGCGTGGCTTGGAGGCCGGGCTCGATGGCATGGCGCTGGGCGCAGCCAAGAGCGTAACAGTTGCGCCGGCTGATGCCTATGGGGATGTTCACCCGGAGGGATTTTTCGAAGTTCGAAGGGATCGGGTTCCGGCGGAGGCGCAACGGGTCGGGGCGAAGCTGGAAACCACGGCGCCGGATGGACGAGTGGTATTTCCTTACGTGGCTGAGATCAGGCCCGAGGTGATTGTGCTCGATCTGAACCATCCACTTGCCGGGAAGACATTGGTGTTCGATGTGAAAGTGGTCGATATTCGGCGTGGAGAAAACCGGCTGGAAGCAGAGCTCGCGTCAGGAAGAGCGGTGGAGCGTTAACCGACCAGATCAGGATTCATCTTGGCCATAGACTGGACCGACGTGGCCTTGATTTCATTGTAGACAATCGCACGGCCGGCTTGACGCAGACGGCTGAACACCCCCTCAACCACTACGTAGTCACCCTCGCGCACATCTGCTTTGCCGAGCCCCACAACTTTTACGGTTCCTGCCGTGTCCTGAAGAAGAAAACCGAAAGCCGGTTGCCCTTCACGATTGGTCGCCAGTTGAAAGCTGGTCACGCGTCCGCTGACGGTGACCACTTGATGATCATAGTGGTCGGGATGGGCGAGAAGCTCGGTGACTTCCACCAGCGCCGCAGCGGAGAGCGATCCCACGGGTATCGTCGAGACGGCCAATACCAATGTGCCAAGCAGGAGTGCAAGGCTTCTCAATCGCGCTGGGCCAAACACGGTGTCATGACGTTGCAGCATGTTAGTTGGATTATACAAAATTCACTCCGGGCTGAGAAGGCGGCCGCAAAATAAATCTAGCGCGACTCTGAAGCTACGGCGTCAGCGCTCACTTGCGCCCCGTTGTCGATGTGTTCCCGACGTTCCGTTATCGTTGGAGATCGTTATGTAATTCGCCGATGAAACTCGTCAAGACATGTTGCTGCATCTGACCCATTTCTTCCTGCTTGGGTTGGGCGGCATCATCAGGCAACGCCAAGGCCTCCTTAGCCACGGGCGCCGTACGGGTCAAGAGTTCCTGCTCAAGCGCATCCGGGCTGGAATCAATTTCGGATAATACCGCCATCAACCGCTGCAGGCCGAATAGGGACCGAGTGTTCTCCGAGTGCACGGCGTTTGAGCTGGCGCCATGAACGAGCGACAGCCAGAACTTTGCTTCGAGATCCTCGCCGAGCGTTCCCCAGGCAAAGGTGCGGAGTCTTTCTACCAAAGCCTCTTCTGTGCGCTCCAGCCCGTCGTAGTGCGCGATTGATCGCTCCACTGGTCGCTGGCTCAATACTGTAAGGGTTTCCTTCCAAAGGTCGAGCGAGCCGGTCGCCGGTACGTCCTTGGGCGAAGTTTTCTGGAGAATGGTTTGAATGGCCTGAAGGTACTGGTGGAGATGTTTCACTTTTCGGCCGGCAAGACTGCCCGCCGGGATACCCCAGATGTGCCCGATCTCATGATCCTGCAGGGGGGCCGCATTGATCGATTTCCATTCCCGCTCCGAGAGTTCGAAGCGCTTCTTGTACTTATCCAATAGGCGAAGCTGAGTCTGAATTTCGAGTCCCAGCCTGGCCTCCTGGTAGGCTTCGGCAGAGATGTCATCCTCGTCCCATCGTCGATTCAATAACCGGATCGCTGGCTTGGGGACCGCCGCACGCGCTTCCTGCTTGATCGAGTTCAAGGCTTCGGGACTCATCTTGTATTGCGTAATCAGCAGGTCTGATGCCGCACGCACCATCCCCTCAGCCAGGGTGATCATCCCCTTCATGGACTCCATCTGAAGCCAAAGCCGTTCGCGTCGCAACCGGACTCGGCGGCGATATTCGTCCCGCCGGCTGGTCACATCCCGCAACGCGTCCTGTTTGACCATCTGGTGAATCGGTTTGGAGCCGGCCACGCACCGTGGATCAGGCCGGTCTGCCGCGATGTGGCTGATCTCTTCCGGCGTGATGTCGAAATGCTGCAACAGCAGCAGCTTGAGCATGATCCGGCCCTGGATCGGGGCCTGTTCGATGGTCGAGGCGATGAGTTCCGGGGTAAGCAATGCGGTCATGGTGTGGCCCCTTGTGCGATGTAAAAGGTTCGCTTAGGCCGTGCCCTGATGGCTGTTCTCAAGGTAGACCGCGACGTATTCACGAATTTGCTGGATGCTGCCGCTGACAAACAATTCGCGTGGAATTTCGACCCGCACCAGCTTGGCAGGGTCGACACCGCGATCGATGGCGTATTCTTCGTCGATATAGAGCGTTACGGAACCGTCGGGGAAGCGAATCGCGTAGACCGCGTTGTTTTCGGCCATGGGAGCTGCTCCGTCTGATGGTGTGGAACGGTATAGCTATTACTGGTAACACAGGCCCAACCCGAGTGTCAAAATGCGAAAGAGGCCTCGGATACCGGCGATCAACGCCGAAACATCTGCCGCCGCCAGAGGATATAGCTGGTAAAGGTAATGAGAGCGATGAGCAGCGTGTTCCGGATTCGTCCCGGTCCAAAACAGGTCAAATTGACGAGGGCATTCGTGGTGCCGTAGGCCGCATATACCAAATACACCAGGAGTGACCATTTCTTGAGGCGCAAAAATCCGTATCCGACCCAGGTGTGAAGAAACGGGGACAGGGCCTTCGTGATAAAGCCGGCGGCTCCGTCCAATTTGGTGCAGAAGAAGGGGAGGAGATATTCGGGGTTGTTGGCGATAATGATGGCGTCGTTCGCCGCGCTGACCAGAAAGAGGAGCCCGAGAAAGCGGATGTCATGCCCTTGCACCCAGGCCATGCGGCCCGTTCGAACGACATCGGAGCCGGAGGCGGCCGGTCCAAGTGCCGCGTCGTAGCTCTGGAGCGCCCACCAGGGAAGCGCCAGCAGCATGAAGAAAAAGACCTCAGCGGCTCGTCCGGAGACTCGCCCGAGAGCCATACTGAGCAGGACGAGCAGGATCGTCAGCGAGGCATAGGAGAGTCCCGCCCGATGGCGGCCGCGGACAAACTGACCCAATCCGGGCAGGAGGGCGGAGTAGACAGCTGCGCGATGATCAGGGATGGGTCGGGAAGGAGCGTGAGCGGGCATGGATGTGAGACGTATCGAGTCGGGTAGAGTGCCGGATTGGAAACAACACGGCCTTCGATCACTGGATCGAAGGCCGTGCAAACAGTCCGATGCTTACTCGGGCTTAGCCGCCCAGGGTGTCTAACGCTTCCTTCAGGCTCTTTCGGATGCAGGTGAAGATCGGCGTGTCTCGCAACGTGTACCGGCTGCCTTCGGTTTCCCGAAGCGCCATGACGAGATCCAGGAAGTCTTCCGGCTTATCGCTTTCAAACGCCACGACCCATTCCTGGTCGTCGAGACCGAACGAGTAGGTGGTGTTCAATTTGACCGACGGGAAGCGATGGCCGACTTCAATGTGCTCGTCCATCATACCCTGTCGCGCGGCCTTGGTGAGCAGGAACCACTCGCGGGTTTTCACAAAGGGGTACACGAAGATGTACTTTGCCTTCCCGGGGACGACGGTCAGCCGTTTGCTTTCCTGATTTTCATGGGTGTGATTGTCGACGTAAATGGAGCGTTTGGTGATCGCGAGGTACGAATAGGGGTTGAGCAAATACTTGCCCAATCCGGACGCCAGGATCTTGGTGCTCATTTCTTGGAATAACTCGAGCTCGTAGCTGATGCGCCAGAGCATCAGGTCGCAGTCGCCGCGAATACCGACGGTCGTGTACGCAATGACGAGCACTTTGCCCTGGTATTCCTCGACGGCACGCAGAAACTCCTGCTTGCCGCGTGTGCGTTCATCTTCAGGAAGCCGACGCCAGGCCGGATCAAATTTATAGAAGGTGAAATTCACGTACTGACGGCGGGGCGCTTGTTCGGGGCTGGACATGAGGAACCCTCCAGGCAACTTCTTGATAATGTAAAAGAATAAGAGTTAGCTCTTTAGCATTTCGTCTCCTAAGCTGTCAACCGATCGCGATCTGCGCGGGCTGCGAATTGACAGGCCCAAATCGATCTGGTACTGCCTGCAGATGATGAGCGGCGCTGAAAGTCGGCGGGTCCAGAATCGACTCCTGCGAAGTCTGCTGGTCGTTGCAGGGGTGAGCCTCCCGATTGTCTCGCATGCCATCGAAATACAGCCCACTCCAGAACACATTCAGGCCACCGTGGAACGGGGCAGGGCAGCCGCAGCCCAGGGTGTCTCCCCCGATCAACTCCATACATGGTTTGGCTCTCACGAAGACCTGGCTCCGCGCGGCTTCATCATGACGAAGCTGGGCAGTCTGTTGGTTATGGCCAATCACCTGTCGTTGCGCGCGTTGTCACCCACAGAGCAGGATATTGAGCAGGTGATGGCGAACGGCAATCTTCTGGTCAACGTCGTGCTGTATGGCGACCGGGTGAACTTTGCCGCCGACAGTTATGTCGTTTTGGAGCAGGCTGGCCGGACGGTGAAGCCGGCGGCGGTTCGGTTTGATGCGAGGGGCGATCGCACGAGTGTATGGCCTCAGCAGCCGGCCTATCGCGCGAAGGTCATTGCGCAATTTCCCTATGCCGACATCGACCCGCGCGCCAAGACGACCCTATCTGTGTTTCCTTCAAGCGGGGGGCAGGTCAGTTTCGAGCTTGATTTTGCGCACATCGAATAATTCGCGGATCCCGTCACCACTCTTGCCAGTGTAAAGGTTCATGCTTCATGAGTAAAACGAAAGTCTGGACGGCTGAAACAATCGCCATCGGGTCTGAACTATTGCTCGGTGGCCGCATGGATACCAATTCCCTCTTTATCGCCGATCGCCTGGCGGCGTGCGGGGTGGAGCTTCGATACAAGACGATCGTGGGCGATGACTTGTCTGATATCGTGGCTGTTCTGAAGACGGCGGCGCGGCGTGCCCGCGTGGTGATCATCACGGGCGGATTGGGGCCGACGGTCGATGATCTCACGCGTGAAGCGGTCGCGCAGGCAACCGGCCATCGCCTGGGCCGGCGAAAAGCGGCGCTGGATGAGATGACCGCCCGGCTGGCTGCGTGGGGCAGGACTCCGACGAAGGCTCAATTTCGCCAGGCGATGATTCCCGCGGGCGCGGCCATTCTGTCGAATCCGGTCGGTACGGCGCCGGGATTTGCATTGAACTGGAAAGGAACGTTCTTTGCGGCACTGCCTGGGGTGCCCCGAGAAATGGAGCCGATGTTTCTCGACGGGGTCTCCCCCCATCTTCAGGCTTGGATGAGCAGTCAGAAGGCGATCCATGCCACTCCCATGATTCGGCTGGTGCTTCACACCTCAGGTGTGCCGGAGTCGGTCGTGGATCAGAAACTGACGGGATTGCTTCCGAAAGGAAGTGCGATCCAACTCGGGATTTATGCCTCTCCATTAGAAGTCATGGTGTCGCTGACCGGGCCGGAGACAGCGCCGGAGCCTGTCACGATGACGCAACTGTGTGATGACGCCAGAACCAGGCTCGGCGACATTGTCTATGGAGAAGCCGACGACACCATGGAATCGGTGGTCGGTCGGTTGCTGACCGAACGGCAGATGACCCTGGCGTTGGCCGAATCCTGCACAGGAGGGTTGATTGGCCATCGCCTGACTCAGGTGCCAGGATCATCCGCCTATGTCGATCGAGGCATCATCTCGTATAGCAACCGTGCGAAGGTTGACCTGTTGGGCGTGTCTGCAGAGCTGATCGCTCGGCATGGCGCGGTCAGTGCCGAAGTGGCTGCGGCCATGGCGCGCGGCATCCGTGAGCGGAGCGGTGTGTCGGTTGGGCTGAGTGTCACCGGCATCGCCGGACCAGGGGGAGCCACGGAGACGAAGCCTGTGGGGCTGGTCTACGTAGGCCTTGACGGAGGGCCTGGTGATGCGATGACGAAGGAGTTCCGTTTTCACGGCGGTGACCGCGCTGTCATCAAGCAACGCTCGTCGCAGGCGGCGTTGGATCTGCTGCGGCGCTGGTTGATCAAGAAAGGCTGTAGATGATCAGGGCGTTTCTCGCCATCGAATTATCGCCGGAGCTTCGTGCAGCCCTTTCGGCAATACAGCAGGATCTCACACGGCGGCTTGAACGAGCCGTCGACCGGCACGTTCGTATCGGTTGGGCACAACCAGCCTCTATGCACCTGACGGTAAAATTTCTCGGGGACACGCCTGAAGACACACTCGCTGCTCTTCGCCCGGCCATCGAGCAGGTGGCAGCAGGCCATCCAGCGATACTGGTTCCGTTTGCGCGGATCGGAGCATTTCCTCGCCTTCAACAACCGAGAGTGTTATGGGCAGGGCCGCTTGAAAGTTGGGAGCAGGGACGAGAGGCAGTACGGGTGCAGGCGCTATCTCAGGCGGTGGAAGCGGCCTGTCAGGCCGTGGGGTTGGCGCCCGAGGGGAGACCGTTCAGTCCTCATGTGACCCTGGCGCGAATCAAGGAAGGGGAACGGCAGGTTGGACAGGCACTGGCTCAGAGCGGGGTGTTGGATCAACCTGTGACGATGGGCATGCTTTCGATCAAACGTCTGGTCATGATGAAGAGCGAGTTGCGGCCGACCGGGCCGGTGTATTCAATGCTGTGGGACTGTCCGCTGGCATCTTCCATATAGAACAATCCGCTGTGCCTGCGTCATCGCCCCCTCACCTGGTGAGGCATTCCTCTGCGGCTTCCACACCGGTTACATCGGTCAGTGCAGCGACTTGCATGCGACACATGGCGGAGACGATTCCTTCGTAGACGACTGCCGCGGCCACCGACCAGGCTGGGTTGAATGGTTCGCCTCTGAACGCAGCCTCGGCGGCTTTCTTTTGATCGTAGGTCAGGTCGCGACCTCGTTCGTTCGATTCTACAATGCCGTTGTCCGATCCAGGCTTCATCATCTCATGCGACATGGGGTCCTCCTTTATCGTTCGACATTCAAGGCCCGCTGGATGGGGTAAGGAGCAATCTTGGTGCCAGGTGCTCTCACTTTGATCCCTGTTCCAAGACTGTTTCGCGTGGGGCATCGAGCCCGACGTCTGTTCTCTGGTTGTGTAGGTTTCTTCAGTAGGTTTTCATATAGTTATGAGTCACATGTCGGATACGCAGCAATGAGGGATGACTGACAGAGTCCACTGGTCTGTCGATCTCTCCGTGCAGCTCTTTTGACAGGAGCCGGAAAAATTGACACCCGGAGCCATGGCGCGATAGGCAATAAAGAACGAATGACATGCCGATCGGACTGTCGCGGTACGTCGGAATCGGCCGGTCCGTTCCGAGTCCCCGGCTGAGGTTTCGACGGCGGTCTCTGGGCTAGGCTTCTTCCTTCTGAGTCCGGTATAATCCGCCGTTCTATCCGCTCTCATGGTCTGAGTCTGGTCCGGTTGGCGCACGGTCAACTCATGGCCGGCTGGTGCGTTGTCTCCCACGGCATGCGAGACACGCACACTTCACGAGTCATGTCGCGAGAAGGAGTTAGGAATGACTGAAAAAGACGAGAAAAAGCGCGCGTTGGACCTGGCCCTGGCTCAGATTGAAAAACAGTACGGCAAGGGCGCGGTGATGAAGCTCGGGGCCGATGATCGTCCGGCCGATGTCCCCGCGATTTCGAGCGGCTCCTTAGGGTTGGATATTGCGCTGGGAGTGGGCGGATTTCCGCGCGGGCGCGTGATTGAAATTTTCGGTCCAGAGTCGTCAGGCAAAACAACCTTGACCTTACATGCCATCGCTGAGGCGCAAAAAGCCGGTGGCGTCGCGGCGTTCATCGATGCCGAACATGCATTGGATTTGACCTACGCGAAAAAATTGGGCGTGCAGACCGACGACTTGCTCGTCTCGCAGCCGGACACCGGCGAGCAAGCCCTCGAAATTGCGGAAACCCTCGTGCGCAGCGGCGCGATCGACGTGATCGTCGTTGACTCCGTGGCGGCGTTGGTGCCCAGGGCGGAAATCGAAGGTGAGATGGGTGATGCCCATATGGGCCTGCAGGCGCGGTTGATGTCCCAAGCTCTGCGCAAACTGACGGCTGCGATTTCCAAGTCGCAGACCACGCTCATCTTCATCAACCAGATCCGCATGAAGATCGGTGTCATGTTCGGCAATCCCGAGACTACGACCGGCGGCAACGCCCTAAAGTTTTATTCGTCGGTCCGCCTCGACATCCGCCGCATCGAATCGGTCAAAGATGGTCAGGATGTGACGGGCAGCCGTGTGCGGGTCAAAGTGGTCAAGAACAAGATGGCCCCGCCGTTCCGGCAGGCAGAGTTCGATATCATGTTTGCCGAAGGTATTTCCAAGTCCGGTGAGATTGTCGACATGGGCGTGGAGAAGCGTGTGGTGGAGAAGGCCGGCGCCTGGTACTCCTATAAAGGTGAACGATTGGGCCAAGGGCGCGAGGCCGTTCGCGATTTTCTCAAGACCAATCCGGCCATCGCGAAAGAGATTGAAACGAAGGTGCGTGAACTCGCCGGTTTGCCTTCCCGTGGTACGGATAAGAAGGCCGAGGCCAAAGAGGCGAAGGACGAAAAACCCGAGCGGAAGACCGAGGGCCGCCAGGACGATAAACGCGGTCACAGCGCCAGAGTTACAACCTAAATGACAGCGGTGCCGACAAGACGCAGTTCACGGCGACGTAGGGAGTCCGCGCCGGATTATCTGACGCTGGCTATCCGGTATCTCGCACGCACGGACCGGACTGCAGCCCAGGTCGAACGATATGTGCAGGACAAGGGTGCAAGCCGGGCAGAGGGGCGGGTCATCGTTCGTGAATTGGAGCGGCGAGGGTATCTGAACGACCAGGCCTATGCGACCCGTTGGGCGGAAACCAGGTTGTCGCGACATCCGATGGGCCGTGAGCGGCTCAAGGCGGAACTGCTCATGCGGGGGTTTGAGGAAAGCGTCACAGAGCGGGCCTTACGGAAGGCGTACCTGTCGATCTCCGAACAGGAACTGGCCTGTCAGGCTCTCGAAGGACGCGCAAGTCGCACGCGCCCGATGCAGTGGGTCCGGTTTCTGCGACAACGCGGGTTCGATGACGACACCATTCAGCAAGTCACTCAAGTAGATTTGGACGCGGGGTTGGACGAGTTATGAGCCAAAGTGTAAACGATCTGCGCCGAGCCTTTATCCAGTATTTTGAACAGCAGGGGCATCGGGCCGTTCCGAGCGCGCCCTTGATTCCTCAAGCCGATCCGACGCTGCTTTTCACCAATGCCGGCATGAATCAGTTCAAGCGGGTGTTCCTGGGCGAGGAGACGCGGGCGTACAACCGCGCGGTGACGGTGCAGAAGTGCCTGCGGGCCGGCGGGAAGCATAACGATTTGGAAAACGTGGGGTACACGAGGCGGCACCACACCTTTTTCGAAATGCTTGGCAACTTCTCCTTCGGCGACTATTTCAAGGAAGAGGCCATCCGGTTCGGCTGGGAATTTCTGACCTCCGTGGTCGGGCTCTCGAAGGATCGGATGTGGATTACCATTTTCCGCGAGGACGATGAGGCGGACCGGCTCTGGAAAAAAATCGGTGTGTCACCGAGTCGCATCGTACGTTGCGGCGAAAAGGATAATTTTTGGCAGATGGCCGATACCGGGCCGTGTGGTCCCTGTTCCGAACTCCACTTTGATCAAGGTCCCTCGGTGCCGGGAGACGACACGCCGAACGGTGAAGGCGACCGGGTCATTGAGATCTGGAACCTGGTCTTCATGCAGTTCAATCGCGATAGCGCGGGCACATTGAACCCGCTCCCGAAACCAAGCATCGATACCGGCATGGGCCTGGAGCGGTTGACGGCGGTGGCGCAGGGACGGCTCAGCAATTATGACAGCGATTTGTTTGCCCCCCTGCTGTCGGCGATCGGCAAACGAGCCGGTGCGCAGTATGGCGCGCTGGAGCAGGCGGACCGGTCCATGCGAGTGATTGCCGATCACTTGCGGGCGATCACCTTTCTCATGGCCGACGGGGTCCTGCCTTCCAACGAAGGACGCGGGTATGTGCTGCGCCGCATTCTTCGGCGCGCGGCTCGTCATGGCCGGTTGCTCGGCATCACCGAGCCGTTTCTACATGAATTGACCGCGACGGTCGTGGATCAGATGGGCGAAGCCTATCATGAGTTGCGGCCGGCGGCCGGCACCGTGGCAGAAGCAACGCGCGGCGAGGAAGAGCGGTTTATTGCCACGTTGGACCAGGGACTGCCGATCCTGACCGATATGCTGACGAAAGTGCGTGCGGCCGGGCAGGATGTGCTGCCGGGCGCTGAGATATTCAAACTGTACGACACTTACGGCTTTCCGATGGACCTGATTGCGGAAGCCTGCCGGGAGCAGAACATCAAGCTCGACGAGACGGGCTTTGAAGCTGCGATTGAAGAGCAGCGGACCAGGGCCAGAAAGACCGGGGGCTTCGAGAACGAGACTGCCAGACCCGCCCTGAGCGACGTGGCGTCCCGTATCGGGACTACCACCTTTGTCGGCTATGACCGGTTGAATTCCGAAGGCGTGGTGCAGGCGCTGCTCCAGGGCGATCGCCTACTCAAGGAAGCTCGGGAGGGCGATGAGGTCGAAGTGGTGCTGGATGTCACACCGTTTTATGCGGAGGGCGGCGGCCAGGCCGGCGATCAGGGAGTGCTGACCGGTACCGACGGTCGCGTGGAGATTCGTGAAACGACCAGGCCGGTACCGACGCTGATCGTGCATAAGGGCGTGGTGACGGCCGGCTCGATTCGCGAAGGGGAGCGGGTGCAACTCTCGGTGAATAGCCGCACGAGGCACGATGCGGCCCGTAATCATACGGCTACGCATTTGGTGCATGCCGCATTGCGGGATCTGCTCGGGCCGCACGTCAAACAATATGGTTCCCTGGTCGCGCCGAATCGTCTGCGGTTCGACTTCGCCCATTTCCGTCCCCTGGCATCACGTGACATCGACGAAATTGAATCGATCGTCAATGACCAGGTCCGCCAAGACCAGCCGGTGCAAACGGATGTGATGGGGGTGCAGGAAGCCGTGGCCGGCGGGGCGTTGGCCTTTTTCGGCGACAAGTATGGCGATCAGGTTCGAGTAGTCCACATCGACACCTTCAGCAAGGAGTTGTGCGGCGGCACGCATTGCCGGCGAACGGGCGAGATCGGCCTGTTCCGGATCGTGTCGGAATCCGGAGTCGCCGCCGGCGTGCGCCGGATCGAATGTCTCACCGGTAGCGGCGCATTGGATTCATTGAAACGTTTGGAAGCGGATGTCCGGGAACTGTCCGATCTCCTGAAAGTCGGGCCGGCTGAGGTGGTGGCGCGCACGCGTAAGTTGAGCGAGCAGTTGAAGGATAAGGAGCGTGAACTGGCGGAGGTGAAGCTCAAGATGGCGAGCACCTCGTCAGGCGACGCGCAGGCTCGTGAGATCAATGGTGTGCAGGTCCATGCCCAACGAACGGACGGTCTGGATGTGAACGGGATGCGGGCGTTGGCCGATCAATTACGTGACAAGTTGCGCAGCGGCGTCGTCGCGCTCGGCGCGGCCAACGACGGCAAAGTCTCGCTGCTCGTGGTCGTGACCAAGGATTTGGTGGGCCGTCTGAAAGCCGGTGAGCTCATCAAGGAGATGGCGACCGAAGTCGGGGGAACCGGCGGCGGACGTCCGGAGATGGCGCAGGCCGGTGGAAAGAATCCCGAAGGTCTTGGCACCGCGTTGGAAAAAGTTTTTGGGTTGGTCCAGAAGGCCTTGGAGAGGTAGACTCATGAAAGGCCAGCGGATTCTCGCCATCGATCATGGTTCCAAGCGGATTGGGTTCGCCCTGAGCGATGAGCTCGGGTGGACGGCCCAGCCGCTGGAAACGTTTTACCGGCGGAATCCCGATGCCGATATTCGGCACATTCAGGACCTGGTGCGCGAGCACGAGGTTGGACAGGTTCTCGTCGGCATGCCGTTTCGTTTGGATGGCGAAAGCGGGCCTGCAGCCAAAGTCGTCGAAGCGTTTATTCAGCTGCTTGAACCAGCGCTGTCCGTCCCGGTGATTACCTGGGATGAGCGAATGACGACCTGTGCGGCCGAGGACCTGTTGATCGCAGCCGACGTCGGCCGCCGGAAACGAAAAGGCATTGTCGACCGCATTGCGGCGGCGATCCTGTTGCAAAGCTACCTCGCGAGTTTGGAAACCTCCTCCGCCTCCACGGAGGCGGGGCGCAGCGAATCCGAGGTGGATGATCCTTGGGCTTTTGACGAACCACGAGTCGATGATGCAGAAGCGATTGATAGTGGGTCTGGTTCTGGCGGCAGTGATACTCGGGAGCATCACGGGGTATCTGCTCCTGCGTTGGGCTCAAAGCCCCGTCGCGAGCGAGCCTCCTAAGCCTCCTTCCCGAATTGTCCTCATTCCCGAAGGCAGTACCTTCCAGCAGGTCGCGAGTATTTTGAAGGGCGAGCAGCTCATCCGCAGCCGATGGGCATTTCTGTGGCTCGGCAAGACGCGGGATATCGATCGCAAGATACGCCCCGGGGAATACGAGTTGGATGCGAGTTTGTCGTCGCAGGAGATCCTGGCCAAACTGCTCTCCGGCCGGGTAGTCCTGCATCCCGTCACGATACCCGAAGGGTACAATCTGGCACAGATTGCCGACGTACTGTCCACGCAGCAGGTGACGGATGCCAAAGAATTCACGAGGCTGGTTCGTGATCGCGCGTTTATTGCGACGCTCGGCATCGAAGCTGATTCCTTGGAAGGGTATCTGTTTCCCGAAACCTATTCATTCCCGCGCGGAACGAAGGCGCGGGAGGTGATCAAGGCGATGGTGGATGGCCTGCATCGCGTGTGGAGCGCCGAAATGCAGGAGCAGGCAGCCCGCATGAAATTGTCCCTGCACCAGGTACTCACGCTGGCGTCCGTGATCGAAAAGGAAACCGGGTCCAAGGAAGAACGCGAACTCATTGCGGCGGTGTTTCACAACCGGTTACGGAAGAAGATTCCGCTGCAGAGTGATCCGACGGTTATTTACGGGTTGCCGGCCTTCGACGGAAACATTCACAAACGCGATCTCTCGATTCTGAGCCCCTACAATACGTATCGCGTGCAGGGACTTCCGCCGGGACCGATTGCCAGCCCGGGGGCCCATTCGTTGCGTGCGGCGTTGTTTCCGGCCCAGGCCTCTTATTTGTACTTTGTGTCGCGTAACGATGGGACCCATCAGTTTTCTTCTACCCTGACCGAGCATAACCAAGCCGTCGAGAAATATCAGAAGCAGCCGTTTCGCAAGCGTACCAGGGGAAGTCTCGCCGTTCACGGTGCCTGAAGCCGAGGTCGCCCGTCACTGCACCTGCATCGCCTTGCCGTTGTTGATCCGCTAAACGTGAAAGGAACTGTCGTATGGGAGTGTTGTCATGGAGTGAGGCCTTGCCGAGTGTGCTTGATCACACCGTGTTGCGCCCGGAGGCTACCAAGGCGGATGTGCTACGGTTGTGTGCCGAGGCAAAAGAGCATGGGTTTGTGGTGATCTTTGTGCCTCCCTGTTATGTGGATGAGGCGGTGGCCGCCGTGGCCGGGACAGCGGTGCAGGTCGGGATTCCGATCGGGTTTCCCCTCGGCGGACATTCGACCCATGCAAAGGTGACGGAAGCGATCGAGGCCGTGGCGCACGGCGCGCAGGTGCTGGATATGGTCATCAACATCAGCCGCTTGAAATCCGGTGACTACGATTTCGTGCGACACGACATGGCTGCCGTCGTGCAAGCCACGCCGGGAGTCAATCACAAGGTGATTCTGGAGACCTGCTTGCTGACCCGCGAGGAGAAGATCACGGCCTGTCGTCTGGCTGTCGAGGCGGGGATGGACTATGTGAAGACGTCGACGGGTTTCAATCAGGCCGGAGCGACGGTGGACGATGTTCGTCTGATGAAAGAAGCCGTGGCTGGGCGGGCAAAGGTCAAAGCGTCAGGCGGAATTCGGGATTGGAAGGCGACGCGCGCCTTGCTGGAGGCGGGCGCCGACCGGATCGGCACCAGCGCGAGCTTGAAGATTGTGGGTGAATGGCGGGCGGAACGGGTCGCGGGTCGCTGAATTTCCGATGGCCTCCCGGCGTCAGATTGTGCGTTGCGCCGGCGCCGTGCGAATGTCTTGCTCGTTCCGGTGGATTTGATATAGTGCCCCCATGATGACTCGAATCGTACTCCTCGTCTTGGATGGTTTCGGCATCGGTGCTCTGCCGGACGCAGAAGCGTACGGTGATGCCGGTTGCAACACGCTCCAGCGGTTGGCCGCGATCACCAAGGGCCTTGCCCTGCCGAATCTCGAACAGCTCGGTCTTGGCCTGTTGGGTCAGTTTCAAGGCATCAGGCCCATGACCCAGCCGGAAGGCTGCTACGGCGTCCTCGGATTTTCTACCAAGGGGAAACACTCGCTGTCCGGCCATTGGGAGTTGGCAGGGTACGTGATTGAAGACGGCGATCGGCCGTGCGAAACCTTTACGAGCGAGCTGGCGACGGCGCTCGAGGCGGCACTGGGCCAGAAGACGCTGGGCAATTGCCGCGCCGTACATCTCGAGCCGATTGCTGAGTTCGGAGGCCAGCACCAGAAGTCGGGAATGCCGATCGCCTGGATTGATACCGCGGGTACCATCTTTCTGGCGGCGCATGAGCAGGTGGTACCGCCTGAAGAGTTGTACCGCCTGGCGCGCGAAGCTAGAAAGCTCCTCAAAACGATTGTGCCTATCGTGCGTGTTGTAGCTTCTCCGTTCAGTGGGCAAGCGGGCCGCTTTGCGCTGACGGAGCGGCGCCGTGATTTTGCCGTGGAACCGCCGGGCTTGACGCTGCTGGATCACTTGAGCCGGGCTAGTCAACTGGTGATCGGGGTCGGAAAGGTCGGCGATTTGTTCAGCGGGCGGGGGGTCACCAGGTCGGTGCCGCTGTTTCAGGCGGGCGCGGTCATGGATGAAGTGATCGGCATGTTCAGCAAGGTGCCTCGCGGATTGATCTATGCCAATCTCCCTGTCATGAGTCCCGATCTCCAGGAGACCGTGGCGACGCTGCAGCAATTTGATCGCCGGCTTCGAGATCTGCAGGAATCTCTCAAGGTCGGCGACGTGCTCATTATCACCGGTGATCATGGGTTCGATTGTGCCAGGCCCAATCCGGGCCATTCGCGTGAATACGTGCCCTGTCTCGTGACCGGTCCGCGGCTCGCCCGTGGTGTCAATCTCGGGACCAGGCCCACGGCTGCCGATCTTGCCCAAACTATCGGCGAAGCGTTAGGGGCCACGAGACTGCCCTGGGGAGACAGCTTCCTGGATGCCCTGCAGTCCCGCTAGCGGGCATTCTGCCCAGTTCATCGGCCCGCCATTGGCTTCGATCAGCTTGGCCAATTCATCAACGTCAACTATCTAGTACTGTGCGATTCACAAGCCTTTGCCGTTGGCGTGGTCGGGAAACTGATCGACGGGCGGTGCTGTTGTGGATGTGGGAAACAGCTCAACGCGGTGTGAATTTCACCTGCCAAATATCAGGATAATCGGCGTCGGCAAACGTCAGGGTCGAAATGTGTCTTGCCAGGGCTTTAGAGAGGGAGTAAGGCCTCATGCACTCCGATCATAAACCAAGACAATTCACAGGATGAACATGTTAACAAAAGCCAAAACCAAACTGGGCGGATTCGGCGCATCTTCGTTCATCTGGCTAGCGTGTATGCTGTCAATCCTTCCTGACGCTAGTTTTGCTTCCACTTCCCCAGTGTCAGAGGATGGATCAAAATGGACGAGTGACGATCTGAATGGGCCAGCTCACGTTGTACAAGGGACGTCAACGAACCTTCGTTTGGCTGGGAACGAGTGGATAGAAGACGAGCCTAACGATGCGTGGATAGTAAGATATGATAGAGCAAAAGTGGTTATAGAAAAAGAGTGGCTTCATCCGATTGTGAAACCTCCGCTTCCACCTAAAACCTTCACCTGCCTTGCCCGTGATCCGAGCGGTAAAATCGTGCAGTCGTTCGCATGTAACGCTGAGAAATCGCCTATCGACGAGTTCAGGCAAGTGTTCCTGTACAACAGCAAGGAACATCTCGCGGAGCAGCAAATGATCCATCTCGACGAAAGGCCCTCTCTTACCAGTCGAAAGGTGTACGAGTATGACGGGGCAGGTCAGAGGGTCGCCGAGCATGAGTACGATGCCCAAGGCGCGCTGCGAGTCTCTATCACATTGGATCGTAACGAAGGAAAAAATACTGTGACCGTGTATGCTCGCTCAGGGGAAGGGGTTGTTTGGTCCAAATCTCGTCACCTCCTTGATGGCTTGGGACATTCCATTGAAAGCCTCAGTCTTGATGCCGATGACCAAATTCTTTCAACATACCGCAGGACCTATGATAGTCACGGCAATTGGATTGAACAGATAAGTTCTGGAAGAGGGCCTGATTATCGAACGGTGATTTCATATGAGTACGATCGCTGGCAAAATTGGACCCAAAAAACTATCCAAGAAATCGGGGCAGAGGGCGAGAGGCGTTGGGTCGTCCGCCGAATAATCGAATATTTTCCTGACTGATGTTGGTTCGTGAGACAACGGCTCTTTGTGGCTTTGTCTACGAAGGCATGGGAGACTTCCGAATCAGTGATCCTCACCCATATGACTACAACACCTTTTATCGGGCTGTTCTTGCCGCTGCTCATACCGGCTTATCACGACGATGGCAAAGGCAGCGAGTAGCTTCCAAGCTTCAATTCTCGTTATAGGTGGTTTCGATTCCCTGCCTACCAGGATGCGCCTGATCTTGCCTATTGGCATGCGGATGACATATACGTAACTTGGCTTTCGAGATGTTGTAGGCGTTCGATAGAATTCGGCAGTTGAGCCGCGCGTCCCTTAGCGTCAACCGAGCACTTGGTCCTGAAAGGATTTCCCGATGTCCATCGACGAGAAACTCGGCAGTCTCGGTCTCACGCTTCCGGCGCCTCCGAAACCGGTCGCGAGTTACGTGCCGGCGGTGCTGGCCGGTGATCTGCTCTTTCTGAGCGGCATTTTGCCGTTTCGTGACGGGCAGGTCGCGATCACTGGCAAGCTGGGGCAGGAGGTGACGGTAGAGCGGGGCGCAGAAGCGGCTAGATTGGCCCTGCTGAATGCCTTGGCGGTCGTGAAACACGAGCTTGGTTCGCTGGATCGTGTACAGCGGATCGTGCGAGTCGTCGGGCACGTGGCGTCGGCTACCGGATTCGTGCAGCAGCCAGCGGTGATCAACGGCGCCTCCGATTTGTTGGTACAGATTTTCGGTGAGGCGGGACGGCATGCACGAGTCGCGTTGGGCGCCGCAGAGTTGCCGTTACATGCCGCGATCGAGCTTGAGTTGCTGGTGCAAGTGAAAGCCTGAAACGCCTTCCTCTCCGTTCCGCCCCCCTGTCGGCCGCTTGCCTTGACATCAAAAAAAACCGCTTGTTATAGTCCGGAAGTCCCCTGGTTTGATGCCACACCCCCCATCCGGCGTCGTTGCCTCAGTTGCGTGGGGTTTTTGTGCCACGTGCGGGGCGTTTTATCTGTCGTACTATCATTTCATCCTCACTCGGCCTGCCCGGCAGGCTCACTCAGAGGGTATCCGTAGGGAGTGAATCCCATGAAATACATAACTTGTGCCCTTATCGGCGTGGCCTTATTGGCGAATTCCGTTGATTCGATGGCAGCGCAGGCTGAACCACCGGCGTTGCATCCCAGTGCCGCCGTGCCGGGAGCCACGCTGTCGATTACCGGCAAAGGTTTCGGTCCGTTCAAATCGACCAGATTCAACCAGGTGATGTTTCAGGGCGTTCCTGCGCTGATTCAGCGGTGGGATTCGGATCTCATCGAAGTGCGGGTGCCGTCTCAGGCTGCAAATGGGCCGGTTGACGTCATCATCGGGAAGAAGCACGTGAAGGCCGGGTCATTCACACGGTTGCAACCTGTGATTCAATCGGTCTCGCCGGCCGAAGCGGAACCGGGCTCGATTCTGGAAATCGCCGGGGAACATTTCGGCAACACCGCCGGCCCGCGCGATCCGAACACGATTTTTGGCGTCAACAGCGTGGCCGTGGGCGATGTGACGGTGCGCGTCCGCAAGTGGCGTGACGACAAGATTGAAGTGGAGCTGCCTGGCAATGTGCAATCCGGAGACGTGGTGATTCGCATGGCTTCGTCCGATCCGTTGCCGGACGGATCTTGCTGTGCGCCGGTCAAGCAGGTCGTGAGCAATTCGATGCCGATGAAGGTGCTGGCGTCGGTGCGGGTCGATCCTACGAGCGGGCCGGTCGGAACGAAAGTGGTGCTGTTCGGCAAAGGATTCGGGACGACGAGAAACCCTGAAGATGGCGTGCTCTTTGGCGGGCATCTTGCCACGGTGTCACAGTGGACGGATACGACCATTGTGGTGCATGTGCCGCTGGATGCCCAAAGTGGCCCGGTCGTGATGAAGCGCAATGGTCAGGAACGCGCCATCGGGACCTATACCGTGCAGACACCCCAGGCTACCGGGCTCACTCCGGCTGAGGCACCCATCGGCACGTTGTTGAAAATCACGGGAGAGAATTTTGGATTCTATTCGGAGGCCGGGGCTACGCCCTTTAACTATATCGATTTTTCGTTGAGCGAAAACACCGTCGAGATCGGTGGAGTCCAGGCGATTGTGTATCGATGGGGTCATGACCGCATCGATGTCTGGGTGCCCTTCAGTGCGAAGAGTGGTCCGGTGGTGGTGAAGCGCGCCGCCAATACGCCGAAGCCGGATGGCACCTGCTGCGCCGATAAAAAGGTGCTGGAGACGCAGGTCGGCAACTTTACGTTGGTGACGCCGAAGATCGATTCGTACAGCCCGAATACTGGGGGGCTCGATGAAGTGGTGACCATCAAGGGCAGCGGGTTCGGCAAATTTTTGAAGACGGCAGAGCCGAGCAAGGTCATCACAGATAGTGTCTATGCACGAGTGGCTCCGGAACTGGGCGAGAACGTCTCGCGTACCGAAGTCCTGTTCAACGGGGTCGGGGCGATCGTGCAGTCCTGGACGGACACGGAAATCAAAGTCAAGATTCCTCATCGCCACTCCTACGGCGTGGGCAAACTCGGCGAATTCAATCCGGATCTGACCTCCGGGCCGCTGGTGGTACGTCGCGGGTCGTGGGACTTACTGCCGGATGGATCCTGCTGCACGCCCAAAAAATGGCTCACGTTGGAGGCCGGTACGTTTACGATTCAACCGTCGGGACTTCCTGATGCCAGTTATTGGCGAAATCCCAATCCTGACAACTCTCACTTTCATTGAGGCACCCAACTTTGCGTACCCTGGCTACAGTCGTTTGTTTTCTCGTCACTTTGTGGGGCAGCGGGATGGTGGAGGCTGCCTCTCCTACCGTTCCGGTTTCCGTCGCGATGCAGAAGAGCGGTTCTGAGGCGACGTTGCTGGGAGTGTTTTTTCACGACCATCAACTTGGTTGGGCCGTCGGATCGGGAGGCACGATCCTCAAAACTTCTGACGGCGGCCACAAATGGAAGAAAATCTCCAGCGGTACCAGTGCTCTCCTGACAGCCGTCTACTTTCGTGATGCGCAACGCGGCTGGGTTGTAGGGGCGAACGGCACGGTCAGAACGAGCAAAGACGGGGGCGAGACCTGGAGCGTCGTCGTGGTCTCCACGCCGGCGCCTCTTTATGGAATTGCATTTGCCTCCCCGACAAAAGGGTGGATGGTGGGCGGCAACGGCACCATTCTGCAGACCACGGACGGCGGGGAGAATTGGATCGATCAAGCCAGCGGAACCAGTGCGGCGCTGTATGCCATTGCGCTGACCAGCGAACAGCAGGCGACCGTCGTGGGAGCATTGGGTACGATTCTTACGACGGCGGACGGCGGGAAAAACTGGACCACGCAGGTCAGTCAGAGTTCAGCCACGTTTTTTGATGTGGCCTTCGCGGATGAGGCCAACGGCTGGGCGGTCGGGAATGCCGGCGCACTGTTTCAAACGACCGACGGCGGAACCCATTGGATCGACCGTACGTTGCCCTGTGGACGGACGTGCAACAAACTCACCGATCTGATCCGTGTGCGGTTCACCGATGCGCAGCAGGGCTGGATTGTCGGGGAACATGGCCAGATTTTGCGAACCAGCGATGCGGGCTTCAACTGGGTAGAGGAAACCAGTCCGGTGAAACGCTCTCTCATGGCGCTGAGCTTCCCGCGCGTCACGGCCGGCTGGGCCGCGGGTGAAGGTGGCACCATCATTTCGATCACCCCGGCGAAGAAATAACAGCGGCTGGTTCCCGCCTAGTGACTACCCCAATCGTCCCAATCGACTCTGCACGATACTGAGCGCCGTGACTGCCGCGGTATCTGCCCGAAGAATATGCTCACCGAGACTGACGGCCAGGAAATTCTGCGCCGCAGCCTGTGAACGTTCTTCTTCCGCCCAACCTCCTTCAGGTCCGATGATGACGGCTACGGTTTCTGTCGGAAGGGACGGGAGCGGCACGTTTGCCAGCGAGACCGTGTCCTGACGTTCAGCCAAAAACAAAGAGAGGGTCGAGGTCGGATTCGAGAGGAAACGACGGGATTCCATCGGCGCAAGGACTTGCGGAGGCTCCCATTGCTCGGATTGTTGTGCCGCCTCCGTAGCGATGCGTTGCCAGCGGGCTACTTGTGCTGCGATCCGGTCTGGTTGCGGTCGCACGACACCATGGCGTGAGATAAGGGGAAGAATCGTCCGCACACCGAGCTCGCTAGCCTTCTGTACCACCCAATCCATGTGATCGCCCTTGAGCAGGGCTTGGGCGAGGAGCACGCTAGGAGCCGTTTCTGCAGGTCCCTCCCGGCACTCCAAAATTTCAGTGGTCAGTGCCTGTTGCGCGAGTAGGGTTACCCGGACATGGTAGCGCCGGCGGCGCTCGTCGGTGAGCCACAACAGTTCGCCTGCCTTGACACGCAAGCTGGCTCGCAGATGATGACAGAGCTCACCGGTGAGGGCGAGTTCGGCTCCGCGAATATCGGATGAGGAGATAAAAAATGCCGGCATGGTCGGCAGGTCAGGCGGGGAATTGCGATCAGGCTATTCGAAGAACGTTTTCATTTTGTCTAAGAATCCTTCGCCCTCGTTGTCCTTTGTATAGCCGCTTTCCTTGGCAAATTCTTCCAGCAGTTCTTTTTGTCGTGCACTGAGCTTCGTCGGAATCTCAACTTTGACATTGAAAAGTTGATCGCCGGTATGGCCACCCATGAGGTTCGGAAATCCGAGCCCTTTGAGCCGGAGGACCTTATCCGGCTGCGTGCCCGCAGTAACCTTCATGAACGTGTTGCCCTTCAACGTCGGTACCTCTACACGCCCGCCGAGAATTGCGGTCACGAGATTGATGGGGAGGTCACAGATAATGTCCTGTCCTTCGCGGCGGAAATGAGGGTGGGGCTTGACCGTCACGGCGACATACAGGTCCCCCTGGGGGCCACCTTGAACGCCATGTTCGCCTTCATTTGCAAGCCGCAGGCGCATGCCGGTTTCGATACCGCCTGGAATGTTGACCGACAGCATCCGCTCCTTGCGGATACGCTGCCGTCCGCCGCAGGCCTGGCAAGGCTCGGTGATGATCTGACCGACCCCTTCGCACTGGCCACAGGGTCGGCTGACGCTGAAAAATCCCTGCTGGAAGCGTAATTGGCCCTGTCCCTTACAAGCCGGACACATTTTAATTGCGGTAGCTGATCGCGCTCCGGTGCCTTTGCAGTCGGCACAGGTTTCCCAGCGGGGAATTTTGAGTTTCGCTTCCTTCCCGAATACGGACTCTTCAAAGGTGATCTCGAGGTTGTACTGCAGATCATTGCCCCGTTCGGCACGAGCACGTCCACGAGGCTGGCCGAAAAAGTCTTCGAAAATGTCATTGAAGATGTCGCCGAATCCGCCCTGTCCGCCGAAATCAAACCCTTCCGCTCCCTGCGGGCCGCCCGCATGGCCGAAGGCATCGTACCGGCGACGCTTTTCCTGGTCGCTGATGACTTCGTACGCTTCGTTTAACTCTTTGAACTTTTCTTCCGCGGACTTCTTCTGGTCGGGCGACGTATGGAGGTCGGGATGGTGCTGGCGTGCGAGCTTTCGGAAGGCCTTTTTGACTTCGTCGTCGGTCGCGTTCCGCTCGATGCCGAGGGTTTCGTAATAATCGCGTTTAGCCACGGAAGAGGGTTACCTAGGTTAAGGTGCAACAGGACCGAGCCTCACACCTGGTGAGGCTCGGTCCTGCTAACAGTGAAGCGCTTACTTTTTCTCTTTGTCGACTTCTTCGAACTCCGCGTCCACGACCTTTTCGTCGGTCTTGGCCTGGGCACCACCGTCTCCGGCTGAAGCACCGGCGTCGGCGGGACCTGCGGCAGCAGAAGCCTTCTTGTACATTTCTTCGGCCAGTTTATGGGAGGCCGTGGTCAACGCTTGTGTCGCCGTCTCGATAGCGGCGGGATCATCGCCTTCCATGGCCTTCCGGAGTCCGGCAATGGCTTCGGTGATCTTAGTCTTGTCGTCTTCGCCGATCTTGTCGCCATGCTCGCTCAGGTTCTTCTCGGTGCTGTACAGCAGAGAGTCGGCCTGATTACGGGCTTCAGCGACCCGACGGCGCTTCTTGTCGTCCTCAGTGTGCGACTGAGCGTCCTTGACGAGCTTATCCACTTCCTCTTTGCTGAGTCCGCTGGACGCCGTGATCTTGATGGACTGTTCCTTCTGCGTAGCCAAGTCCTTGGCGGCGACGTGCACGATACCATTCGCATCGATGTCGAAGGACACCTCTACCTGCGGCATTCCGCGAGGGGCCGGGGGAATACCGACGAGATCGAATTGTCCCAACAACTTGTTGTCGTTCGCCATTTCACGTTCGCCCTGGAAGACCCGAATGGTTACGGCAGTTTGATTGTCGGCTGCCGTCGAGAACACCTGGCTCTTCTTTGTCGGAATCGTGGTATTGCGCTCGATCAATTTCGTGAAGACGCCGCCGAGGGTTTCAATGCCCAGCGACAGCGGGGTCACGTCAAGCAGCAGCACATCCTTGACTTCGCCCTTCAGTACACCGCCCTGGACACCGGCTCCGATGGCGACGACTTCGTCGGGGTTCACACCGCGGTGGGGCTCTTTTCCGAAGAAGTCCTTCACGACCTGGATGACCTTCGGCATGCGGGTCATACCGCCGACCAGGACGACTTCCTGGATGTCCTTGGCGCTCACCCCTGCATCGGCCAATGCCTTTCGGCAAGGTTCGATGGTTTTCTGAATAAGATCGCCAACCAACTGCTCCAGCTTCGCGCGGGTGAGCTTCGTCACCATGTGCTTCGGTCCGCTGGCATCGGCCGTAATAAACGGCAGGTTGATTTCGCTTTCCTGTGAGGAGGACAGTTCGATCTTCGCCCGCTCGGCCGCTTCCTTGAGGCGCTGCAGCGCCATGCGATCCTTGCGGAGGTCGATGCCCTGATCCTTCTTAAATTCCTCGACCAGCCAGTCCATCACGCGCTCATCGAAGTCGTCGCCGCCGAGATAGGTGTCGCCGTTCGTGGATTTCACTTCAAACACGCCGTCGCCGATTTCGAGGACGGACACGTCGAAGGTGCCTCCGCCCAAGTCGTACACGGCGATGCGTTCATCTTTTTTCTTGTCGAGACCGTAGGCAAGCGAGGCCGCTGTCGGTTCATTGATGATACGAAGGACGTTCAAACCGGCGATTTGTCCCGCATCCTTGGTGGCCTGGCGTTGGCTGTCATCGAAATAAGCCGGGACCGTGACGACGGCTTCGGTGACTTTTTCGCCGAGGTAATCTTCTGCAGTCTGCCGCATTTTCTGCAGAATCATCGCAGACACTTCCGGCGGGCTGTAGCGCTTGCCGCGCAGTTCAACGTGTGCGTCACCGTTGTCCGCTTCCACGACCTTGTAGGGGAGCCGCTTCATGGCTTCCTGAACTTCTTTGCTCCTAAATTTGCGGCCCATCAACCGCTTTACAGAGAAAATGGTGTTTTCCGGATTGGTGATGGCCTGTCGCTTGGCGATCTGCCCGACCAGGCGCTCATTCTTGTCCGTGATGCCCACCACCGAGGGAGTGGTGCGACTTCCTTCCGCATTGGCGATGACAACCGGGTCTCCACCGCTCATGATGGCGACGCAGGAGTTCGTCGTGCCGAGGTCGATTCCGATAACTTTGCCCATGGGTTGGCTCCTTCGCAAAAAATATCAATACGTGAACGATTGTGTCAGCTGATCTCGTGACATGCCCACTGCCTACATAGGTTCGCTCTAGTTCGCTGCTCCGGTTGACACCGTGACCATCGCAGCCCGGAGGATGCGGTCCTGGAGGAGATATCCTTTTTGATACTCTTCCACGACATGATTCTCTGGGACTGTATCTGACGGGACCTGTGCGACCGCCTGCTGGGTGGCCGGATCGAAGGCCTGACCGACGCTTTCGACGGCTTTGACGCCGAATTTTGTCAGCGCGCCCACGAGTTGTTTCAGCGTCAACTCCACACCCTCTGTGAGGGCATTGACAGAACCAGCCGTCTTCGCAGATTTGATTGCCCGCTCAAGGTTGTCGACCACCGGCAACAGTTCTTTGAGAATCTGTTCATTGCCGAACTTGATTTGTTCTCGCTGGTCGCGCTGAGCCAGCCGCTTGTAGTTGTCGAATTCAGCCGCCAGTCGCAAATATTTTTCGTTGAGGGCTTTGCATTCGTCAGCCTTGGCATCCAAGGCCTGCTGACACTCATTTGCGCCATCCAACGTGCCGGAAGAGGCTTCGCCAGAACCATCTAAGTTGTCGATACTGTGAATATTCTTCTCGTCTTCAGACATTGATTACACCTTTGCTGGGAAGTGAGATAGCCACCCGAGAACGGAAGTCAACGGGGAATGAAAAGAAATCATCGTTTTTTCAGGTTCCTAAGGGTTTGCAGGGAGGCTGTCGAGCCAGTCGTCGAGAGGCCAGTGCTACGTGAGGCGGTTCCGATGGTACAACAGTTCCAAGCCTTCGAGAGTCAGGAAGGGGAGGACTTCGCGGATGGTTTCAGTTTCCTGCGCGATCACGGTCGCCAGACCGCCGGTGGCGATGACCATCGATGTGCGCCCCAGTTCCCGTTCCATGCGTCGGACGATGCCATCCACCAGGCCGACATACCCAAAGAGCAGCCCGCTCTGGATGCCCCCGATCGTATCCTTGCCGATGACAGTCTTGGGCCGGATGATTTCGACTTTGGGAAGCTTGGCGGTACGGGAAAACAGGGCATCCGCTGAAATTCCCAGCCCCGGTGCGATGACCCCGCCGAGGTACTCCGCCGATTTCGTAACGGCGCAGAAGGTGGTGGCGGTTCCGAAGTCGACAATAATCAAATCGGATTGGTAACGCGCATGGGCGGCGGCGGCATTCACAATCCGGTCGCTGCCGATTTCCTTGGGATTGGCGTAGCGCAGGATCAATCCCGAATCGGACTCCGGACCTACGATCACCGGAGTCTTGTGGAAATAGGCCTGCACCAGTGAGTCGAAGGTTCCGGTCAGCGCGGGCACGACACTGGACAGGATACAACCGGTGATTTGATCCGGAGTGAATCCCTCGTTCTGGAGCAAATTCAATAGCAGGATGCCGTATTCATTGTCGGTTCGTCTGGATTCGGTGGCCAGGCGCCAATGTGCGCGCAGGCGGGACCCTTCGAACAGGCCGCAGACCACGTTCGTGTTGCCGATGTCGATTGCCAATAGCATCGTATCTTCACTTTACCCCAAGCCGAGACCGGATTTCACCCCCGCAGATGGACGACTTCTGCGCTTCTCACTTCCATGAGCGATGGTGAAGGGGCGGGAGAGGTATCAGATGTGACACGAAGGCGCAGGCAACCATCAGGACCAATGGACTCAGCCACCCCTTGCACGATTCCCTGTTCTTCGAGGGTCACGCGAACAGTTTTTCCCAGCGTCGAGCAGCGCTGCGTGAATTCCTGAGCCATGCCGGCCGGGCCATCAAGGAACAGCCGATCCATTCGCTCTTCGAGCCGGAGGAACAGGTCGGCGAGGATCGGCACGCGGTCGAACGGCCGGCCGCTTTCCGCCGCGATAGTGGTGGCGCCTGATCGAAGGTCCTCGGGAAAATTGTCGAGTGCCGCATTGATGTTCAAGCCGATACCGATCACGACGGCCATTGTCCGATCCGGTGTGGTGGTTTGCTCACAGAGAATGCCGCCGATCTTTTTTTCGTTGATCAACAGATCGTTCGGCCATTTCACTGAGACAGCGAGTGTCGTCCGGGTGGTCAGACAATCTGCTACCGCCAGAGCGGCAAACACCGGAATCCACGACAACCAGGGACCTATTCCGTTCATTCCCGGTCGTGGTACCACGATGACCGACGTGTAGATATTGCCCTGAGGCGGCGAGTGCCAGGTTCTGCCTCGTCGTCCTCGTCCGGCCGTTTGGCAATCGGTGAGGATGACCAGTCCGTGAGGGGCAGGTGCCGTTGCTGATTGTTGCAGGTATGCGAGAGCATCCGCGTTGGTTGAGGCGGTCGATGGTGCGTAGTGCAGAACTCTGCCGAAGGCGCGAGTGCGGAGTGAGGCGTTGAGGCGGTCAATGTCCAACCGGTCGGCAATGAACGGGTCGTTAGCGGGCCGGCCCACGGCGTCCTCGCTGGGCGGAGAGATCCATGCTGAGGTTGGCTGCAGGAGCAGAGTGAGTCAATGCGCCGACCGAAATGTAATCCGCGCCGGCCTGCGCCATAGCAGCGACCGTCTGCAGAGTCGTTCCGCCGGAGACTTCCACCAGAGCGCGCTGTTTGATGAGTGCCACGGCTTGCCGCACCAATGCCGGGGACATATTGTCGAGCAGAATGATGTCGGCTTTGCCCGCGAGCGCCTCTTTCACTTCCTGCAAGGTTTTCGCTTCCACTTCGATGCGCAGGCCATGGGGAGCATTGGCACGCGCCAGGCGGCAGGCTCCGGCCACATCAACCCCCGTCGAACGCAGGACGGCGAGGTGGTTATCCTTAATGAGTACGCCGTCACCCAGTGAGAATCGATGGTTCTTGCCGCCTCCCAGCTGCACTGCCCATTTCTCAAGGGCTCGTAAGCCCGGCGTGGTCTTGCGTGTATCGAGTATCCTCGTTGAATAACCACGAACTGCGGCACAAAACTGCGCAGTCAGCGTGGCGATGCCTGAGAGCTGCTGGAGGAAATTGACGGCGACGCGTTCGGCCATCAGCAGCGAACGCACATCGCCCCGGACGACCAGCACTTTGGTATCGGGCTTGACTGTGGTCCCGTCTTTGACAGTTTTCGTGATGCGCAGCGAAGGGTCTACGGCAAGGAACACTTCACGCGCAACCGCAATGCCTGCCAGGGTCATCGGCTGATGGGCGACAATCGCGGCCTCTGCCGGAATGTTGCGCGGGAACAATGCGCTCGTGGTGACGTCGCCGCAGGCGAGATCCTCGGCGAGCGCCAGCTGGACCGCATTGCGGATCGTCTGGCTATTAAGAGGCGTGATGGTTTGTGTGCTCAAGGGTAATTTGCTGCAGCGCCTGTTGAAGTAGCTCGATCATGCGGGATTCCCGCGCGAGCCGATCATGATGGTCCGTCAACACCTCGGGGGGAGCCTTGGCGACGAAGTCAGGATTGCCCAGTTTCTGTTGCGTGCGCGAAACTTCTTTTTGAAGCAACGCGATCTGTTTTGTCACGTTGTCCTTGGCCTTCTGAAGGTCGGCACCCTCCATTGAAGTGCTGACCTCTGCTGAGCCGCTTGTCAGCGTCAACAGGTGGCGAGCCTCGTCCTGCAAGGTGGCTCCAACGCGCAGATTCTCCACGTTTTCCATGTATGCGATCAGGGCTTGATGTTTTTCGAAGGCTGCGCGGGCCTGGTCGTTGGTTCCATGCACAGTGAAGTGCAAGCGCTTCCCGGCGGCATGGTTCAGGATCGTGCGTTCCTGGTTCATCAAACCTCTGCACTCTTCGAGAAGAGCGAATTCCAGTTCGGCCTGTGGCGACTCCCAGTCCGCCCTTGTGATCGGGAAGGGCCTGCGAACAATGCTGGTTCCCTCATGCGGAAGGGTTTGCCAAATCTCTTCGCTAATGAACGGCATGAAGGGATGCAGCAGTCGCATCATGGTTTCGTAGGTTTCGGCCAGCGTCTCCCTGGTGGTCTTGGCCTGTTCGGACGCCTGATCCTTGAGCGCCGGTTTAATCATCTCGATGTACTTGTCACAGTACTCGTGCCAGATGAATTGATAGATCGCGCTGGATGCCCGGTCGAAGCGATACTGTTCCAATTCCTGAGTCACGGTGCCGATGGCGACGTTCAGGCGGCTGAGGATCCAGCGATCGGGGAACGATCGTTGTGCAGGAGGCACGTCACGACGTTCACCGTCCAGGTGCATCAGCAGAAAGCGGGCGGCGTTCCAGATTTTGTTCGTGAAGTTGCGATAGCCCTCAATGCGCTCTTCCGCCAGTTTCACGTCGCGTCCCGGCGAGGCCATGGCTGCCAGCGTGAAGCGCAAGGCGTCCGTGCCGTATTGTTCCATGACGTGCAGCGGATCGATCACGTTGCCCTTCGACTTGCTCATCTTCTGGCCTTCGGCATCCCGGACCAGCGCATGGATATACACATCGCGGAACGGCACGTCGCCCATGAACTTCAGGCCCATCATGATCATGCGCGCGACCCAGAAGAACAGAATGTCGAGCCCGGTGACCAGTGTGGATGTCGGGTAGAAGGTCTTCAGCTCCGGCGTCTGTTTCGGCCAGCCCAGGGTAGAAAAGGGCCAGAGGGCCGAGGAGAACCAGGTATCGAGCACATCGGGGTCCTGGACGAGTCCCTGACGGTGGCCCTGGGGACAGGCGTCCGGCTGCGTCTTCGCCACAATCGCGACGGCATCCGAAGGAATGAGCGGAGCACCATCAGAGCTTCGCCGCAGGAAAGGGGTCCCGTAACAGGTTTCGCAATACCAGGCCGGGATCTGATGGCCCCACCAGATTTGCCGCGAGACGCACCAGTCTTTAATGTCCCGCATCCAGCCGAGATAGTTGTTCTTCCAGGCATCGGGAATGATTCTGACGCGACCGTCCTCGACTGCTTGAATCGCCGGTTCGGCGAGCGGCTTGATCTTGACGAACCATTGGTCCGACAAGAGCGGTTCCACAACCGTCTTGCAGCGATAACATTTTCCGAGCGCCATTTTGTGGGGCTCTGATTTGTCGAGTAGTCCCAGGTCGGTCAATAGTTGTTCGATTTTGGGGCGAGCCTTGGCCACAGGAAGTCCTTCGACCGCTTGGGCTACCGAAGGCTCAGCCATTGACCCTGCCAATCGAAGATTGGCATGGATATCCAGAATCTTGATTCGCCTCAGTTCGTGTCGTGCTCCCGCCTCGAAGTCATTGAAGTCGTGCGCGGGCGTGATCTTGACGGCGCCGGTGCCGAACTCCCGATCGACCAGAATCGAATCACCCACGATCGGGATCGTTCGTGTGGTCAAAGGCAGCCGAACGTGTTTGCCGATGAGATGACGATAGCGTTCGTCTTCAGGATGGACGGCCACGGCGGTATCCCCGAGCAACGTCTCAGGACGCGTCGTCGCGACCAGCAGCACCTCCGAGGGGTCGTCGGCCAAGGCGTAACGAATCGTGTAGAGTTTTCCCGTGATCTCCTCGTGCTCGACTTCAATGTCGGACAAGGCCGTGAGACATCGCGGGCACCAGTTGATCAACCGTTCGCCGCGGTAGAGCAAGCCGTCCTGGTGTAAGCGCACGAAGACTTCACGGACGGCTTCCGAGAGCCCTTCGTCCATGGTGAAGCGTTCGCGCTCCCAATCGCAGGAAGCGCCGAGCCGTTTGAGTTGAGAGATGATCGTCCCGCCGGATTTGTCTTTCCAGAGCCAGACCCGTTTGAGAAACTCGTCCCGTCCCAGGGCCTCCCGCGAGGTGCCTTCGGCCTGCAGTTGCCGCTCCACCACATTCTGCGTCGCAATGCCGGCATGGTCGGTACCGGGCATCCAGAGCACGTTGCGCCCTTGCATACGGCGCCAACGGATCAGGATGTCCTGCAGCGTATTATTGAGGGCATGGCCGACGTGCAGCGATCCCGTGACGTTCGGCGGCGGGATCACCATGGCATAGGGTTGACCCGGGTGTGCCGGGTCGGCATGAAAGAGGCCGGCCTCGATCCAGCGCTGAAACCAACGGTCTTCGACGTCGTGCGGACTGTACGTTTTCTCAAGTTGAGGTGTGGACATGGTCTTTGGGGGGAGTCTGATGGGTACGCCGGGGGCGTTCGCCTTGGCGACCGGGCTCGCTGCTCGATGATGAATGGTTAATGGCGCATCCCCGGTTCATATGAACGACGCATGCCCACCGGGGTTCATGTGCGCGTTCCGCACGGGTATGCTGTTGTGGTTCTGGTGCGTTCCTGCGTCCAGGCGTAACGCGGGCGCATCTTACCATGTGCCGCCGGGGCTCACAAGGTAACGACGGGCAGTCGGTCGCGGTTCAAAAGGTTGTAGCGGAGTGAAGGCCTGTGATATACATCCGGCGGTTCAGTCTGTGCATCGAGGTCGCCGGCCTGCAAGCCTATCACTGTTGAAGGAGAGATTATGCCGAGGGGACGTGAGAAGGATCGGAAAGTTCGCAAGAAGCATCGCAAGAACGTGGCACGTGTGAAGGGGCTGGCGAAGACCCGTCGTGCGGCGGCCAAGAAGGTTAAGCGAGGGTAGACGAACGAAGCGTTAGTCGGGCGAGCTCAATCGTGTGATCTCGGCCCGGATCTGGGTTTCTGCCACGTCTGGAACGATCCGTTGCACCGCCTGCTGGATCGGGTCTTTCGCCATTTCGCGCACAATGTCCTCGGCCGCTTGCCGCGCACAGTTGGCGGCCACATGCTCGACTTCTTTTTTTACCAACTGGTCGATCATTCCAAGGTGTGATTTCAGGGCTTCCGGCAGGTTGTTCTTCACGCCGGTGTTCGTGAGCTCACCCAGCCGTTTTTCAGCAGACTGCTCCACCAGCGCAGGCGCCAGCTCTGTGACCGCTTGGCGAACCGCCGTTTCGACGCCTGCGAGCTGCGCCTGCGTCTGATGTTTCAACTCTTCTTGAATCAGTTCACGCAGACTGCTCTGCAAACGATCCGGTGCGAGCGCCTCCGCCAGATGTTTGCTCACTTCCGTTTGCACGGCCTTTCCCAGGGCGGTTCCCAATTGGCCGGCGACTTCTTTGGCAATAGCGGCAGGGAGCAGATTGGCGATGGTCCGGTCGGCCTGGGACGTGGTGGATTGCAGCAGGTGCTCAACCAGGCCCTTCATCAGCTCTTCGCCGTGAGACCGGCCTGCGGATGGGGGAGTGGTTGAGCCAGAAATCGGATGGGTTGATGATGGGGACATGGGGGGCTGCTCCTTCTCCCTCTCATTGTGAGGGGCGTCATCGGCGGCGGCATCCTGTGTCGACTCGTCGTCTTCATCGTCGATTCCCGTGGAGACCGGTGGCCAGGTGCGCGCCTTGGATGGTTTCGTGCTGCGGCCTCCCGACGTGCCGGCCAGGATGTTTTTGATCGTGTCGAGGAGCTGTTCGCGTTGAAACGGTTTCTTGAGAAACGCCCGCACACCGAGCGAACGCAGTTTGCTTTCATCCAGGCGGTCTGCGGCATCTACCATGGAGACGATCAACGTCTCGGCGAGATTGTCCTGCCGTCCGATTTCTTTGCAGAAGCCTGAGAAGGTGATGTTCTCGAGATGATAGTCGGCGATGACCAGGGCGGGGCTGAGCTCGCGGGCGGCCTCGAGGGCCGACGGGCCATCGTGGAAGCCGATGACCTTATGGCCGTCCGTGGCTAAAAGTTGCTCCACCATGCGATGCACGGCGGGGCTGCTGTCGATCACGAAGATCGTTGCACCCATCTCAATCACCTCGTCTACCCACTCAGGCGAAGCTAACAAAGGGTCTGGAACCTGTCAAAGAAAACGCCGAAATCGGTTGGGTGTGTCGCCCGACGCTGGCGGAATTTTTTGTCATCCTGTTAGAATCCGGTCCCGTTACCGGTTGTTCATTCGGCAATCCTCGCCACCAATCATGAGGAGTGACCCAGCACAATGACCCAGAGTCGCATTCAAGTGGTGTTCTTCGACGCCGCCGATACCCTGTTCCACATTCACGGGTCAGTGGCCGAGATTTATCTCCAGCATGCAGAAAAACATGGCTTCAGGAAGACCCCGGAGTCGTTAACGGCGATCAAATCCGCCTTTGCCCGTTCGTTCCGCGATGCGCCGCCGCCGGTGTTTGCCGCGACCGAGCCTGCTGCGATCAAGCAGTCCGAACGGTTGTGGTGGTTCGACATCGTCCACAACGTGTTCTATCGAGTGGGTATGTTCGAGGCGTTTGACGAATTTTTCGAGGAGGTGTTTGCGCGCTTCGAACAACCGGAATCCTGGCGACTGTTTCCGGAGACCCTGGAGGTGCTCAAGACTCTCAAGGGCCAGGGATTCGAGCTGGGGATCATTTCCAACTTCGATTCGCGGTTGTTTTCCGTCTTGCGTGGCTTGGGGATTGCTGATCTGTTCGATACCGTTACCATTTCAAGTTTGGCCCATGCCGCCAAACCCTCCGCGCGCATCTTTCACCAGGCGCTGGAGAAACATGCGGTCGATCCGGAAGAGGCGCTGCATGTCGGCGACAGCGAACGTGACGATGTGAAGGGGGCGCAGGGCGTCGGACTGACCGGGGTGTTGCTCGCGAGAGGGGAAGGGACGCGTCCCGCGAGCGGACCGACGATCGGCAACCTCAACGAATTGCTGCCGCTGCTGTCACGCCTGCAATAACAACGGAACGATGTCCTTCGCGCGCCCTTGGAGCGCAGCATCGACGAGGCCTGACTGCGCGGTAGCATCGAGGTTGATTTCCACCACAAACGCGCCGGCCTGTTTCGCAATCGAACCAAAACCAGCCGCCGGGTAGACCAGGCCGGAAGTGCCGATAATGAGACAGAGGTCGCTGGATTGCAGCGCAGCCTCGCTGGCCTCGAGATCCTGCTCAGCTAGTGCCTCGCCAAACCAGACGATGTGCGGGCGGAGCAGTCCTTTGCAGGTATTGCACAGAGGCAGGATCGTGATCGGCACGTCGCGATTTTCAGTCACACGCCGGCATTGCGTGCAGCGCACCATCCAGATGTTGCCGTGAATCTCGGCCAAGCGGCGTGAACCGGCGTCGCGGTGCAGTCCGTCCACATTCTGCGTGATGAGCCAGAATCGCTCAAACTGTTGTTCCATACGCGCCACGGCCTCGTGGGCGGGGTTGGGCCGTTTGGTGGCGATGAGCTCACGCCGCCAGTTGTACCATTCCCACACGAGGCGGGGATCCCGCGCGAAGGCTTCGGGCGTGGCCAGATCCTCCGCGCGAAAATTGCGCCAGAGTCCGTCGGCCCCGCGAAAGGTCGGTACGCCGCTGTCGGCGGAGATGCCTGCGCCGGTCAGTACGGTGACGGATCGAGCCGTGGAGAGTTTGAGTCGAACAAGGTCGAGTGTGGATCCGGTTGCCATGACGGTCAATCGATCGGTTATCGTCACTGTTTCAGGCGCGCGGCTGCATGCTATAGTACGCGTCTTTTGAACGCAACGAGTGAGGAAGCTCATGAAGCAGATCATGGTGGTCGGAGCCGGTTCCGTCGGCGGCTTTTTTGGCGCCCATCTTGCCAAGAATAATCCCAACGTCTCGTTTCTGCTCCGGCCGCGGACATTGGAAGCCGTCAAGCGGAACGGCCTGACAATTAAGAGCGCCAAGGGAAATTTTACTGTTCATCCGCCGGCCGCTTCCGATCCCCGGCAACTGGCCACGCCGGATCTCATCATTCTTGCCGTAAAGGCCTACGATCTTGATGAGGTCATGGCGCAGTTGGAGCCGGTGCTCACCGAACGCACCGTCATTCTTACCCTACAGAACGGCATCGACACCGAAGATCGAATTATTGCCCGCGTTCAACGCGATTGTGTGGTCGGAGGGGTGGCGTTCATCTATTCAAAAATTGTCGAGCCGGGTGTGATCGAGCATTACAAGCGCGGCGGCGTGGCGATCGGCGAGTTGATGGGGCACAAGAGCGAACGGGTGCTGCAGATTGCGGATGTCTTCAAGCAGGCCGGCATCTCCTGCCAACTCAGCGAGGACATCCGGAAGAGTAAATGGGAGAAAATGTGCTGGAACTGTGTGTTTAACCCGCTTACGGTCGTAATTGATGACAAGGTGGCCAAGGCGCTCGACCATCCGGAAATGGCGGGCGTGATCCGGCAGATCGTGGGCGAAGTCGCCGCGGTGTCGGCGGCGGTGAAGGTGCCGCTGGCGTTGGACATGGCGGAAAAGGTGGTCAAGTGGACGCAGGAACTCCGCGACATTCATACCTCCATGTACGATGACTGGAAAGCCAAACGTCCGACGGAGATCGACTACTTGAACGGCTATGTTGTGCGCATGGGGCGTGAATTGGGCATTCCCACTCCGGTGAACGAGGCGCTGACGGCGATGGTGAAGACGATCACTGAGAAAGAACTGTCCGGCCCCGGCATTGTGCGTATTGACGGCGCGGTCGTCCAGCCGGTGTCGCTCAGCCGTGCGGCGTTGGGGCAGCTGCCGCAGGAACAGCGGGTGGAGGATGTCAGTGAACTGATGCCGTCGATGCGAGGCCGCGCCATCCGCGTCAAGGGTCTTCTGGAAATTCCAGCCCTTGCGGTGGATGCCGACCATGTCACCTTTCATTCAGTCGACGGCAAGTATGCGGCGACGCTCACGCTGCAGCAGGCACAAGAGTTCGGACTGTTACTGTATGAGCTCGATGGCCAGCCCCTGCCGGACGGTAAGGGCGGGCCCTATCGACTGGTCACGCCGGGCTTGGGCGACCTCTGCGCGAACGTGAAGGCGGTGGGACGTATCGAAGTGCGGGCCGGCTCAGGGAAGGATACGCGCCCATCTGTCCGACCGCCTGAATGCACGGTCGACGGGCAGGGGTGAGTGCCTCAGGTTGGTGAAGAACGGAGCACCTGGATGCTTCTCCAGCGCTCCGAACGATGTCGCCACAGCATTAGTGCCATGCGCACCGTCCAGTCGGCGATCATGGCCAGCCACACGTAGAACACGCCCATGGACAGCCAGTAGCCTGCCACAATGGCGAGGGGGATTCGTATGCCCCACATGCCGATCATCGTCGCGATCATGACGAACCGGGTATCACCCGCTCCGCGCAGGGAGCCGGCCACCACCATGGTGAGAGCCAGCGGAATCTGGAGGAGGGCCACGATTTTCAAAAAGACCGTGCCGAGATCGATGACCGCCTCGTCGCTGGTGAAGGCGCGGAGCAGCGCATAGGGGAACAGGAAAAAGACTACTCCCATCGCCGACATCATATAGGCGGCCAGGCGGTTCGCTTCCCAGGTTTCGAGCTTTGCCCGAGTATACTTGCCGGCGCCGATGCTCTGTCCCACCATCGTGGCTGCCGCGATCGCGAAGCCGTACCCCGGAAGAAACGACAGCGACTCAATCGACAAGCCGACCTGATGGGCCGCATAGGCGACTGTGCCGTACATCAACACGATCTTGGTGTACAGCAAAATGCCGGCCTGCTGGACGACGCGCTCACCCGAGACCGGTGCCCCCACGTGCCAGATCGTGCGAATCAAATCGAATCGGAGTCGGTGCGAGCGTCGGAGCATGGGCCCGCAGCGTGTGAAGAGGTACAGACATCCGGTCGCTTCTGCGATGCCGACCGCAATGGCCGCGCCATTGATGCCTAAGGCCGGCAGCCCCCAATGGCCATAGATGAGGGGAATTGCGATGGCGATGTGGAGCAGGTTGACCACGATCATGGCGTACATCGGTGTTTTCGTATCGCCTGTGCCCTGGAGGATCGAGGAAAGAACCTGCAGCAGGATCGTGAACGGAATGAGCAGAAAGATCAGGTTCGAGTAGGGAAGTGCGAGGCGGATCACGTCTGCTTGCGCCCCAAGCATATCCATCGCCAGCCGATTGACCAGAAGGCCGAAGCTCAAGAGACCGAGCGCAATGAGGATGGAGAGTCCGAGGAAATGACGCGCGGCCTGGCCTGCATCGTCGTACCGGCGGGCACCCCACAATTGCGCCATGACGACGTTGGATCCCACCGAAAGACCAGAAACTAGAGTCGTGGCGATAAAGGCCAGCAATTGGCCGAGGCCGACGGCGGCGATCGGGACGGCCCCCAATCCTCCAACGAGAAAGACGGCGACGATGCCTTCAGCCCGTTGCAACAGGCTGCTGACGGTGACAGGGAGGGCCAGTGTCAGGACTGAGCGTCTAATTTGTGCGATACCGTTGGCCATGCGGAGGGCATCCTACCAGAAGCAGGGCCGCTTCGTGGAGCATCCGACCCCTGCACGGTACTAGACAAGCTGCGTCTCCCTTCGGTAGCCTGCAACAGCCTATGTTGATATCACCCGAGCCTGCCGCTCGTTCCTCCTATCGGCTGTCCAAATCGCGATACTTGTCAGGCCTGCAGTGCCACAAGCGCCTGTACCTCGAAATTCACGCACCGGGTTTGGCCACCAAACCGGATGCGGCTACCCAGGCGATTCTCGATATGGGCACGGACCTCGGCGAACTGGCCCGTCGGCGCTTTCCCGGCGGCCGTCTCGTCACGGCCGGGTATCGCCAGTCTCAGGAAGCCTTGGCGCAGACGTCGGAACTCATTCAGGACCCTACGGTACCGGCGATATTCGAAGGTGCGTTTCAGTTCAATCAAGTCCTGATCCGCGTGGACGTCCTGGAACGTGTCGGGGTGAATGAACTGGGGCAACCGACCTGGCGTCTGGTGGAAGTGAAGTCCTCCACGAAGATGAAGGCGACGCATGTGGAAGATCTGACGATCCAGAGCTATGTGCTGGAAGGAATCGGCCTGGCACTCATCGACATCTGTTTGATGCACGTGAACACGCAGTATGTGTTCGATGGCCGGCATCTTGACCTCGACCAGCTCTTTGGCCTGCGCTCATTGACTGAGACCGTGCGGCCGCGATTGCCGGATGTGGAGACACGGCTGGCAGCCATGCAGACGATGTTGGAGGGGATGTCGGCACCGGCCATTGCGCCGGATGAACATTGCCAGAGCCCCTATGAATGTCCCTTCTGGGCCCATTGCACGCAGGAGAAGCCGGCCCGGTGGATCTACCATTTGCCGGGAAGCAGCAAGACGGTCGTCCAACTTCGAGAGTTAGGAGTGGAGACGATCGACGACATTCCCGATCATGTCGCGCTGACACCGGTGCAGCGCCGGGTGAAGGAGAATCGGGAATGGGTTGGCGAAGGATTGCGGGCGGCTTTGGAGAAGATCGTCTATCCCGTCCACCATCTGGATTTTGAGACCTTCATGCCGGCCGTGCCGAAATTTGTGGATACGAGACCCTACCAGGTGATTCCCACGCAATGGTCCAATCATATCGAGCAGCTCGACGGCACGCTGCACCATGCTGAATACCTCTCGAGGGACGGGCGGGATCCGCGTGAAGAGTTGGCCATGACGCTGCTGGATTCGTTAGGACAAGAAGGCAGCATCTGCGTCTATTCGAGCTATGAACGCTCGGTGCTCGAGCGCCTGGCCGAGGATTTCCCATCGTTGCGAAAAGCGTTGAAGCGCGTGATTGCGAGACTGTGGGATCTCCATGTGGTCATAAGAGACCACTACTACCATCCGGCCTTCGAAGGGAGTTATTCGATCAAGGCCGTATTGCCGGCCGTGGTGCCGTCGTTGAGTTACGAGGATCTGGCCATTCGCGACGGGGGAGTCGCGGCCTGCGAATATGCGCGCATGGTCTTTGTCGTGAGCGATTGGATCGAGAAGGCTCAGATTGAAGAGGCACTCCTACGATACTGCGAGCGGGATACCTTAGCCATGGTCGAGTTACGGAGAGAACTGAAGAAAAGAGCCGGTTAGCGCCTGCCTCTGGTCCGAATCCATTTCACCATCTGCAGACACGTCGTTCCGAGTTTGTCATCTGCCATCAGCGCAATTCCGCCCAAGGCCAACAGCGTCATCACCAGCGCGGATTCGGTTTGTTCAAACATGCGGCCTCCTGTGTGAACCAGAGACTAACCTGGTCCGACGAAGGCGAATAGACCACTAGAGGTGGGGGCTCCCCCTGGCCACGGTAGGTGCTGAGCATCGAATTCAAAAATAATGGGCGGAAAGACTCGAATTTGAGAGGGAAATCCAGCGAAGGGCCGGGGTATCACCCGATCTTGCCCTCAAGCGCCTGGTGCACTCGACGTCAGGGCAAAAAAATGTGGCGGAGAGGGTGGGATTCGAACCCACGGTCCCTTTCAGGACAACGGTTTTCGAGACCGTCCGATTCGGCCGCTCTCGCACCTCTCCGCTGCAGGGCCGGCAAAGACGTGCAGCTTACCGTGGACGGACGCGAGATTCAAATGAAATCATGTGCTTGGATGGTTTTTTCTTGCCCCATTACGGGTATCTCACGATTGAGGAAAAAGTGATTCCGTTTTGTCGTGACGGTATTCCACCGTAGACTCACCTGGTGCCGTGAAACCGGCGGTCGCTGAAGAAACTCGAGATTTCCGAGCTTTGTTCCGAAAAGGTCTACAAGGCAAGGCTTTGTCCGCTTCTTGGTCCCACTGGGGTTGAGCATTCTGTGGTCAGACATCTACCCGTACCCATTCCACCGGGCGACACCCTTCTCGATGTGCTGCGATGGCGGGCCGAGCACCAGCCTGACCAGACTGCCTACGTGTTCCTGCGGGATAGGGTCACAGATGATGCCGTCCTCACGTATGGAGAACTGGACCGCAGGGCTCGCTCGATTGCCGGAATCTTGCAAGGCCGATTTTCGTCCGGGGAACGTCTGCTCCTGGTCTATCCACCCGGTCTTGAATTCGTACAAGCATTTTGGGGAGCGTTATATGCCGGTTTGGTTGCGGTGCCGGTTCCGCCTCCGGATGCATTTCGTCTCAAATCCAGTGCCGCCCGTTTGCAGCGTATTGCTGAGGACGCCTGTGCTGCGGGTGCGTTAAGCACGACCTCAATCCTTGAGACCCTGCGTTCACAGGGGAGCCCGATTCCGCTGGAGCGCTGGCTCTCCTGTGATGAAAACGCCTTGGCCTCCGCCTCGCTATGGACCGAGACGCATCCGCTCTCTTCACAGGTCGCGTATCTGCAATATACCTCCGGCTCGACCTCCGCACCCAAGGGGGTCATGGTCAGCCATGGCAACATGACGGCGCAGAGCCGGTGCATTACCGAGGCCGGCTGTTACGATGCCACATCAGTCACCCTGGCCTGGATGCCGCATTTCCACGACTATGGATTGGTGAAGGGCATTGTCCAGCCCGCGTGGATCGGCCGCCCGGCCTACCTCATGTCGCCGCTCGCGTTCTTGAAACGTCCCTTGCGATGGCTTGAGGCGATTCAACGGTATCAGGTCACCCATAGCGGCGCGCCTAATTTTGCCTACCGACGCTGTGCGGAAACCATCGCGCCTGAAGATCGCGCAAGGCTGGATCTTTCCCGTTGGCAGGTGGCGAGTTGTGGTGCAGAGCCTATCGCGCCGGACACAATCGAGCGCTTTGCAGAAGCCTTCGGGCCGTCGGGGTTCCGGCAGGAGGCCTTCTTTCCAGCTTACGGAATGGCGGAATACACGCTCCTCATTTCATTGAAACGAGAGGGTGTCGCTCCCACGGTGATGTCGCTCGATCCGGCATCATTGGAACAGGGATTGGTGCGGGATGCGAGCACGAACGCCGTTTCGGCTCGACGGGTCGTCGGATGTGGCGTGCCCGTCGGTGATACACGGGTGGTGATTGCCCATCCTGAGACTCTTTCCCGCTGTGCGGCGCAACAGGTTGGAGAAATCTGGCTGGCAGGCGCCAGCTGCACACAAGGCTACTGGAACAATCCGGAGGAAACCGCGCGAACGTTCGGCGCCAGGCTTCAGGATACGGGCGAAGGCCCGTTCTTACGAACCGGCGATCTTGGATTTGTGCGAGACGGCGAGGTGTTCGTAACCGGCCGCTTGAAGGATCTGCTCATTGTGCGTGGCAGAAACCATTACCCCCAGGATATCGAGCGCACTGTCGAGGCCTCTCATCCGCTCTTCCGTGCCGCAGGCGCAGCAGCTTTTTCCGTTGAAGAAGCCGGTGAGGAAGCGGTGGTGATCGTGCAGGAATTGGAACGCCAGGCGACGCCTCTTTCCACTGACGAGTTGGCCGCCGCCATGCGGGTCGCCGTGTCCGAGCAGCATGACCTCCATGTTTCGACCATCATCTTCATTAAAGCAGGGAGCCTTCCGAAAACCTCGAGCGGAAAGGTGCAACGGCGAGCCTGTCGTGAGCAGTTTCTTGCAGGTCGGTTGTCGATCATCGCAAAAAGTGTGGCGGCGTTGCCCGGTGCGCAATTCTCCGTCACCGGCACCAAGGTGGAGGAACTCCGTGGGCTTTCGCCGGACAGCCGTCGGCGACGGATTGAGCAGGCCGTGCTGGAGTTTCTGGCTGATCGGCTTGGTCGCAATCGGGATGCCATCCCCGTAGATCAGCCGATACACCTGTTGGGACTCGATTCATTGATGGCCGCGGAAGTCTTGCATCGCGTCGAGGAATCGTTTCATCTCTCGCTCCCGTTACATGCGCTTCTGGGAGGCGCAACGCCGGGCGATCTGGCGACTACGATCGAACGCGAGCTTCTCCGGGAACGCAGTGAATCGGCACCTGCCCCTCGTCCCGCTATCACGGACAACAATGTGTGTGCGCTCTCCGACAATCAGGCGGCCCTCTGGTTCCTGAGTCAGCTCGCTCCGGATAGCGCGGCGGCGAATGTGTCCGTGCTGCTCCCTTTGCCGTCCGGAGTGGATGAGAACCGGTTGCAACGAGCGCTTGAACAACTCGGCGCACGACATGCCGCGCTCCGCACGACCTTTGAAACCCAACAGGATGTGCCGGTTCAACGAGTCCATGACCGGCTGCCGCTGGTCTGGACGAGCGTCAGTAGCACTGAGTGGGACTGGACGCGCTTCCGGCGGGAAACACTGGAAGTTGCAGCGGTTCCGTTCAATCTCCTACAGGGTCCTCTCTGGCGAGCAGCCCTGTTTCATGGGAGACAGCAGACATGGTTGCTGTTGGTCGCGCACCACATCGTGGTGGACGGCTGGTCGATGGTTCAGTTGGTGGATGAACTGAAACGCCTCTATGCATCGGCCGACGCAGCGCAGCCGGATCGTTCAAGCGCACTCGACGAGCCCCCGGTGTCATACGGCGAATTCGTCGGCTGGCATCAGACCCTGCTGGAAGGGGAAGAGGGCGATCGCCTGTCGAAATATTGGAAGGGGCGGCTGGCGGGGGAGTTGCCAAGTTACGAGATGCTCTATGACCGGCCTCAGACAACGGTCGAGCCGGGTCGCTATGGATGGCATGCATTTCAGATCGAAACGGACCTGGCCCATCGGCTCAAAGAGTTTGCCCGGATAGAAGGTACGACGTTGTATGCCGTCTGTCTGGCCGCCCTCCAAGTCCTGCTCTATCGGTACACCAATCAAGAGGACACGACGGTGGTGACACCGGTGTTCGGCCGCAGCCGGGCTCGGTTTGCACAGACGGTCGGCGATTTCGTGAACATGCTCGTATTGCGGGAAAGCCTCCAGCCTGACTGGACCGGCCGTGCGCTCCTGGCGCAGACGAAAGATCATCTCTTGGAAGCCCTTGCCCATCAAGACTATCCCTATGGGCGCCTGGTGTCGGACTTGCGACCGGCTCGCCAGGGGCAGCGCCCTCCCTTGGCGCAGGTGCTGTTCGTGCTGCAACAATTCAAGTTGTTGGCGGAACTCGACGGGCGGATGAGTGCCGCGGCGTCGGCCTTCCCGGAAACCCGCCTCCCTGAGTGGGAGGCCTATGTGATTCCGCAGCAGAGCGGTCAATTCGATCTCTGCGTCGAACTGGCAGAATCGACACAGGGATTGAGCGGCTATTTCGAATATAAAGAGGCGTTGTTCGGTGCGGATCGCATCGCACGAATGCAGGAGCATTTCGTACGTCTGTTGAGAGGGTTGGTTGATGATCCTACCGCGAAGATCGGCTGGTTGCCCCTTCTCTCCGAGACAGAGCAACGTCAGACGGTCCTCGCCTGGGGGCAGTCTTCCGCCCTGGAGGAACCGGAACGGGCGCTTCATCGCATGGTGGAGGCGCAGGTCTTACGAACTCCTGAGGCGATTGCGGTGGAGCAGGACGGGCAGTCGCTCACGTACCGCGAGCTGAATGCGCGCGCGAATCGCGTGGCCCATTATCTCCGTCGTCGCGGCGTCGCACCCGGTGTGGTCGTGGGGCTTTGTCTCGAACGCTCGCTCAACTTGATCGTGGGCATGCTCGGCATTTTGAAGTCGGGTGGGGCCTATCTGCCGTTGGATGCCGATTATCCGACCGAGCGGTTGGAATATATGCTGCGGGACAGTCAGGTGCGGGTGTTGGTCACCCAGCAAGATCAACTGGTCCGGTTACCCGCCACGAATCCTCATACGATCTGCCTCGATTCAGAATGGGACCAGATTGCACGGTTTCCGGACAGTCTGATCGAAGGCACCGATGTCACGGACAATCTGGCCTATGTGATCTACACCTCGGGGTCAACAGGTCACCCCAAGGGCGTGATGATCGAACATCGATCAATTGCCAACTATGTGCGAGCCATCACGCAGACTGTCGATCTGACGGCGCAGGATCGGGTGCTCCAATTTGCGTCGTTGAGTTTCGATACCGCTGCCGAAGAAATTTTCCCTTGCCTGGCCGCCGGGGCGACCTTGGTGTTGCGCACCGCAGTGATGGTGGATGCTGTATCGGGGTTTCTTGGTCGATGCCGTGACTGGAAACTGACCGTGCTGGATTTGCCGACGGCCTACTGGCATGAAGTGGTGACCCGGATGGAGTTGGAGCAGCTCGTCTTTCCGGAGTCGGTGAAAACCGTCATCATCGGGGGCGAGCGTGTCCTCCCGCAGATTGTGCAGCGATGGGGACAACTGATCGGCACGAAGGTGCGATTGATCAACACGTATGGGCCGACAGAAACGACCGTCGCAGTCACCTGGTCTGATCTGACGGGCATCGGCGTGAACGAGGATGTGGTCGGGGATCTTCCGATCGGGCGCCCTATTCCGCATGCGTCCGTCTATGTGTTGGACCAGCACCGGCAGCCGGTTCCGGTAGGCGTGGCCGGTGAGCTCTATATCGGCGGCCTGGGGGTTGCGCGAGGATACCGGGGACGGCCCAATTTGACCGAGTCGAAATTCATTCCCGACTGGTTCTCGAATCGGCCAGGGGCGCGATTGTACCGCACCGGTGATGTGGTGCGATGGCGGCAGGATGGACAGTTGGAGTATCGCGGCCGCGCTGACCGCCAAGTGAAAATCCGCGGGTACCGGATTGAGCTCGAGGAAATCGAGGCCGTTCTGAATCGGCATCCGGATCTGGAACGGGCCGTGGTGGAGGTACGGGAGGATCAGCCTGGGGACAAACGAATCGTGGCCTTTATGGTCGCGCGCCCGAATACCCGCCTTGGACTGGTGCAATTGCGCGAGCAGCTTCGCAGTCACTTGCCCGCGCATATGATTCCCTCGACGTTCATCGAGCTGGAATCCCTTCCCCTGAACGCCAACGGGAAAGTCGATCGACGCGCACTGCAGGTTGCGGCGGACAGTCGCGCCAGCAAGGTTGAATTGACCTCCGAGTTCATCGCTCCCCGTACTCCCACCGAGCAAGTCCTGGCTGATATCTGGGGAGAAATCCTCCAGCTGAAGGACGTCGGCGTCCATGACAACTTCTTCGAACTGGGCGGGCATTCACTGCTGGCCACTCAATTGGTGTCGCGGGTGCAGTCACTATTCCGCATCACCCTGCCGCTACGGCAAGTCTTCGAACGTCCGACCATTGCCACCTTGGCCGAGGTGATCAAGCAGGCCCAGGATCATGCGGAGGGAATCCAGGAGCGGACCGGGTACGCAATCACGCGAGCTGCCAAGGGCGTGCCGCTTCCATTGTCGTTCGCGCAGGAACGGATGTGGTTCCTCTATCAGCTGTCGCCCGGCGCCGCTGCCTACAACATTCCGGCCAGTGTTCGGCTGCACGGCCCGCTCAATAGGGCTGCGCTGCGATGGAGTATTGATGAATTGGTGCGGCGTCATGATGCGTTGCGCACCACCTTTGCTCAGGTCGATGGTCAGCCACGTCAGATCATTCACGACTCGTTGCATCCGCTCTGGGAAGAGGAAGATCTGCGCAGACTCCCGGCTGAGCTGCGCGAGCCACGAGCCTTGGAACTCGCAACAGCGGAGGCGCGCCGCCCCTTTGATCTTGAGCAGGGTCCGCTGCTGCGTATTCTGTTGATTCAGGTTGGTGATGAAGACCATGTGTTGGTGGTGAGCACCCACCACATCATTTCTGATCAATGGTCCTATGGCGTCATCGCGCGTGAACTCGTCAAATGCTACAACTCGTTTTGTGCCGGAAAACCCTTTGCACTTGTGCCCGACCTTGCCATCCAATATGCAGACTTCGCGCAGTGGCAGCGCGAATGGCTGAAGGGATCGGTATTGGAGGAGCAGCTCACGCATTGGAAGTCCAAACTAACCGATTTGCCGGTGGTGGCCCTGCCTTCCGATCGGCCGCGTCTGCCGGTGCATTCCTTCAAAGGCGATCATGTCTCGCTCGATCTCTCCTGGTCGCTGGTGAATCGCCTGAAGCAGCTCAGTGTGCGTGAAGGAGTGACGCTCTACATGGTGTTCCTGGCCGGATTTTTCGGCCTGCTTCACCGCCTCACGCAACAGCGGGATCTAGTGATCGGCACACCCATCGCCAACCGTAACCGGCTGGAGATTGAGGACCTGATCGGCACGTTCGTGAACACGCTGGTGCTGCGAACGGATGTCTCCGGCGATCTGACGTTTCGGGAGTTGCTGCGGAATGTGCGGGACCTGTCGCTCGACGCCTACGCGCATCAGGACATTCCCTTTGAAAAACTCGTGGAAGAATTGCGCCCGGACCGCAGTCAGGGCGGATTGCCGCTGGTACAGGTGTTGTTCAATTTTGCCAACACGCCGTTTGCGCGCACGGAGTTTCAGCATCTCTCCTGGACGCCGTACGAAGTGAGCCGCGGCGCGGCCCAACTGGACCTCGGACTTTCTATCGATCCGCTTGCTTCCCGGAAAGCCTATTTGGAATTCAACACGGACCTGTTCGATCGTGTGTCTGCTGAGCGTTGGTTGGCGGAATACCGCCAATTCATGGAGGTCATCGCGGAGCAGCCTGAAGAGAAGGTCGGGCGCGTGGCAATTCTCACTGAGCAGGAACAACATCGAATGCTGCGCGAGTGGAATGCCACTGAACAGCCGGTGGATCGGGAACTGTGTTTTCCGCAACTGTTTGAGCGGCAGGTCAATCGGACGCCGGATGCGATCGCCCTGGTGTTCGAGGGAGCCGAATGGTCGTATGCGGACGTGAATCGTCGGGCCAACCGGCTGGCGCACTATTTGCGGGACTGTGGCGTCGGACCGGATGTGGTGGTGCCGGTTTTCCTGGAACGCTCGCCGGATCTGCTGATTAGTCTGTTGGCAATCATGAAAGCCGGTGGCGCCTACTTGCCGCTGGTTCCCGGATTGCCGATTCGAAGGCTGGCGGCGATGATCGAGGCGAGCCATGCGGCGGTACTCGTGACAGACTCGACGCTTCTTGGCGGACTCCCGCAACATCAGCTTTGTGTCGTGTGTGTCGATCGGGAGGCAGAAACAATTGCGCGGTATCCGGAGACGAATCCGACCCCGCTGTCCGACCCCGGGCACCTCGTCTATGTACTGTTCACTTCGGGATCGACCGGCCAACCAAAGGGTGTCGAAATCGAGCATCGGGCGTTGGTGAACTTCCTTCGCTCCATGCAACAGGAACCGGGGATGAGCGAGCGCGACGTGTTGGTGGCTCTCACACCGCTCTCCTTCGACATCGCCGGTCTGGAGCTCTATCTTCCGCTCCTGGTTGGTGCGCGTATTGTGCTGGCGAATCGTCAACAGGCTATGGACGGCGGGTGGTTGCAGCGCGAGCTAGACCAGGGCAGGGTGACGGTGATGCAGGCGACTCCCGCCACCTGGCGGATGGTGTTGCAGTTCGGCTGGCAGGGTGGGCGAGGCGTCAAAGTGTTGTGCGGTGGGGAAGCATTGCCTCGCGAGTTGGCGCAGGAACTGCTGAGCAGGGCTGGATCGGTGTGGAACGTGTATGGGCCGACAGAAACCACGATCTGGTCGACGTTAGAACGGGTGCGCAGCGCCGAACGGACGATCTCCCTCGGGCGCCCGATTGCGAATACGCAGGTGTACGTGCTGGATCTCAATCGAGAGCCGGTGCCGGTCGGGATACCGGGCGAGTTGTATCTAGGCGGAATGGGGCTTGCCAGAGGGTATAGGGGGCAGCCTCAATTGACGGCGGAGCGGTTCGTGTCCAATCCGTTCCGGGAGGGCGAACGGCTCTATCGTACCGGCGATCAGGTGAAATGGCTGCCTGATGGGCGGTTGGACTACGTCGGTCGCATCGACTATCAAGTGAAGTTGCGCGGGTTCCGCATCGAACTCGGAGAAATCGAAACCCTGTTGGCGGATGATCCAACCGTCAAGCAGGCGGTCGTCATTGTGCGTGAAGATACTCCCGGGGACAAGCGTCTGGTGGCCTATGTGGTGGCGCGTAACGGAGCAACCTGTGATCCACAAGCCCTTCGCCGGGCGTTGCGTGACATGGTTCCCGACTACATGGTGCCCGCCGCCATCGTCCCGCTCCAGGAATTTCCGTTGACCCCCAACGGCAAGGTGGATCGCGCCTCCCTGCCGGCCCCATCCGCAGAGCCGGTGCATGATGCCGCTCAAGCCGTCGAGCCGAGGAATCGGATCGAATTGCAACTGGTGGCGATTTGGGAGCAGGTGTTGGGGATCACCCCTATCGGTGTGCGCGACAACTTTTTTGCGCTGGGTGGATACTCTTTGCTGGCGCTCCGGATGTTCAGCGCCATCGAGCAGACCTTCGGCAAGCGCCTGCCGATGGCCGTGTTATTCCAGGCTCCGACAATCGAACAACTGGCGGATGTCCTGGCCGATGAAGGCTGCACCGTGCGCTGGCGATCCCTGGTTGCGATTCAGCCGGAGGGGAAGAAATCGCCGTTCTTTGCCGTACCGGGGGTCGGAGGGAATGTGCTGGTGTTTGCCCGCCTTGCCAAGTTGCTGGGGGATGACCAACCGTTTTATGGGCTGCAGGCACGCGGGCTGGATGGAAGAGAAAAGCCCTTCATGCGGGTCGAAGAGATGGCCGCCCATTACATCGACGAGATCCGTTCGGTTCAACCACGGGGGCCCTATCTCATCGGCGGCACCTGCACCGGGGGACTGGCCGCCTATGAGATTGCGCAGCAGTTGACGGCGCAGGGAGAGGCCGTCATTCTGGCCGTGATGGAATCATGGCATCCGCGATCCTATCTGACTCACTGGAGTCGTCCGCCATACCTGCTCTGGCCGATATTGTTTGTGGGGATGAAAATCTCGACCTATCTTCGTCTCATGCGCCGGTTGCCTACCCGTGACTGGGCGGCGTTCTGGAAGGGCAAATTGAAACGTATCTGGAATCTCATGCACCATACCGAGGCCGCCGAGCATCAGGACGAGTTCTTGTACAAGGATCAGGTGACGTACGCCACGTTCCATGCCGTGGCTAGGTACGATCTGAAACCATTCAGGGGGCAGGTCTTGAATGTGATTGCCTCCAAACACCCGCTCACGAACTCAAGCGACGATACGCGGCTGGTCTTCGGCGAGTGGGCGATGGGGATGAGCCGTACCGTGTATTTACCTGCGGAGGATTCCGGCCGTTTGTTCGTCGCGCCGCATGTGCAGGAGTTGGCACACCATCTCAAGGCGTTCTGGCAGGAAGCAGGCATAACAGTGGAGCGAAAGCCCGGTGGGCGGGGCGATGGACCCTCATCAAAAGCCGCCTAGCAGCATGTCGTTAGTGGCCATCGGTTTTCTCTGCCTGTGTGAATTGTCTGCTGGTATCAGCGAGCTGAAAGCACCCGCATCATGATGAAAATGTATCGCTTCCTCCTGTTCCTGCTCCGTGGCGCCAGAACCATGATGGTACTGATGGTGCTGACCGGGCTGCTGGCCGGCCTTTCCAGCGTGGGGCTGCTGGCGGTCATCAACAAACTGATCAACGGGGCCGGATCGACCTCGGACCTGTTTGCTGTGGCGTTCATCGGGCTGGCGGTGCTGAAAGTCGGATCGAATTACCTCTCCCAACTTCTGCTGGTCACCTTCGCGCAGAAAACGATCTTAAATCTGGGCATGGATCTCTGCTGGAAGGTCGTGCGTGCTCCCTATCGCACGTTGGAGCGGCGTGGCGCTCACGAGATTCTCGCCACCTTGACGGATGACACCAACGCCATGGCCTGGGCCGTGAACGGATTACCGGGACTGGCCATCAATGTCGCGATTCTGGCCGGTTGCTCGCTGTACCTTGCCTGGCTCTCCTGGCAGGCATTTCTCGGAGTGGTCATCCTCGCCGTGCTGGGTCTCCTGGGATATCGTCAGCTGTATAACCGGGTGCTGCAATCGTCGCTGGCGGTGCGTGATGCGAAGGGAGTCCTCTTCGAACACTTTCGTAGTTTGACGGAGGGAATGAAGGAATTGATGTTGCATCGCGGACGTCGTGAGACGTTCGTCGATACGGATATCCGGCAGTCTGCCGAGACCCTGCGACACCATAATTTGGTGACCACGAAACAATACCTCACGACCGACTCCTGGACCCAGGTGCTCTTCTACGGCCTCATCGGGGTCATTCTCCTGTTGTTTCCACGCCTGCTGTCCTTGTCCGGCGAATCCCTCACCGGTTATGCGTTTGCGATGTTGTACATGATCGGCCCGATGTGGGGATTGCTCGGCATGGTGCCGACCTTAAGTCGCGGGCAAGTGGCGCTGGAGAAGATCGAATCGCTCGGGTTGGCGCTCGATGAGGGAAGTCGGGAAGGAGGGGCCGAGCGACCGGTAGCCCAGGGGACGTATTGCCTGGAATTTTCTCAAGCGACCTTCTCTTATGAAGCCAAAGGCGAGGACGAGCGCTCGTTCAGCTTGGGGCCGTTGGATTTGACTATCCGGTCCGGCGAACTGGTGTTCATTATCGGCGGCAACGGCAGCGGTAAATCGACCTTCGTCAAGGTGCTTACCGGCCTGTACCTCCCGCAGCAAGGACGGGTCTCGCTCAACGGGGAAGCGATCTCGTCCACCACCCAGGATTGGTACCGGCAGCATTTCGCGGCGGTCTTCTCGGATTTTTATCTCTTCAAGAAACTCTTGGGGTTGGATCCCTCCCTGGTCGCCAGTCAAGCGGATGGGTGGCTGAAGACGCTTCGCATCCAACACAAGGTCACCATTCAGAACGGCGAGTACTCCACGATCAATTTGTCGCAGGGGCAACGCAAACGCCTGGCGCTTGTGACGGCGATGCTGGAAGATCGCCCCTTCTATGTGTTTGACGAATGGGCGGCCGATCAGGACCCGCAATACAAGGACGTCTTCTATGGTGAGTTGCTCCCGGAGTTACGCGCCCGCGGAAAAGGCGTGATCGTGGTGACGCACGATGACCGCTATTTCCATGTGGGCGACCGCGTGTTAAAACTGGATGAAGGCAAAATTGTAGAAACCTCGAGCGGTAGTGCGTATGGCGCCGCCCACCGCACGACTCCACTCCTCAAGCCGGTGGCCCGCTCGTCGGGATAACGCCGGTCCTGTTGAGCCCGCAGATCGCACATGTCCCTGTTGTTAAATCTCTCCACAGCTTCTTCAGCGTTCCCTCTCCTCGGTCGGCAGGATGTGCACGTCTGGTGCTGCGATCTCCTCCGGTATGCCGGCGCGGGCGACATGCTTGCGACGTTGTTGTCGAGTGATGAGCAGGCCCGTGCCGCCCGATTTGTGTTTGAGCGGGATCGTCAACGGTTCATTCTCTCGCACGGCCTGCTGCGACTGATTCTGGCCCGCTATCTAGATCTAGAGCCGAGGCAGGTCCAATTTGTCACGGGCGTTCATGGCAAGCCGGCGGTGGGTTGTTCAGGCGGCTTATTGCCATCCCTTGAGTTCAGTCTCAGCCATTCCGGGGACTATGCCATCATGGCGCTGACGAATGGACGTGCCGTCGGGGTGGATGTAGAAGTACGCAAGCCGGATGTGGAGGCGCTGAAGTTGGCGCAACGGTTTTTTGCCCCGGGGGAATCGGACGCGCTTGCGACTCTGCAGGGCGACGCGCAACAACGGCTGTTTTATCGCTATTGGACGGCGAAAGAAGCCTACCTCAAAGGGCGGGGCGTGGGACTCTCACTTGGACTGGATCGATTCGAGATTCTGTTCGAAGGACAGTCGCTGTCTGCTCGGGTGCGGTTAGCCGAGTCCGGAACGTTGGACCCGGGCTGGCTGGTTCAGGCGCTCCCGTTGTTGGATCGCCTGGTCGGGGCGCTGGCAGTGGAAGGCGAGGGCTGGACCCTGCAGACCTTCGATGCCACGGCATTTTTTACGCGCTAGGGCGTCTCCCGCTGCGCGGATTCTCTTCTCAGTCGTCGAAAAAAATCCTGCAACAACGCCTGACTGTCTTCCGCGCACACCCCTTCGACGACCTCCACTCGATGATTCAACCGCGGCTCGGGTGGAATGTTCATGATGGATCCACAGGCGCCGGCCTTCGGGTCGGTCGCGCCGAACACCAGACGTGGAATGCGAGCGAGCACAATGGCGCCGATGCACATCGTGCAGGGTTCCAGCGTGACATAGAGGGTGGTATCGATGAGCCGCCAGCTGTTGGTCTGCCGGGCTCCTTCCCGAATGGCGATGACTTCCGCGTGGGCGGTGGGGTCCTGTTTGGTTTCACGGAGGTTGTGGGCTTCGGCGATCACGATGCCGTCGCGGACCAGCAGGGCGGCAATCGGCACTTCGCCGATCGATGCGGCTGAGCGGGCTAGGGTCAAAGCCTGCTGCATGAAGTGCGTATCAAGATCGCGGAGTGAAGTCATGCCGTCGTGGTCGATTCGGTTATGCGGATGGGGTACTCAGGAATCTGCGCGGGATGTTAGCACGTTTGCGGCGTCGAACGGCAGCGGGGAGAGGAGGGACCGAACGCCGGGACTGGTTAAATCTGGCCGATCAAATAAATGGCGCCCGTCGGCTCGGGGCGTCCGCCGTCTGGCTCCACGGTTACGGCGAATTTCTTCATCCGTGGGAACTCCGCCATATTCTTGATCAACATGCGGGCCTTCTGCCCAGAGTCGAGGCCGAAGATGCCCGCACTCACCGGTTTATCGTCTATGGCCCAGAGTTGATAGACTTTTCCGCTCGGCAGAGTCGGTAAGTTGAAGGCATACAACCATGCCTTCTTGCTCGCGGGATCGACCAGGAGAAATGCGCCGGCCGCTTTCGCCATGTCGGAGCCGGATAGTAAGACAACTTTCGACGCGGGATTTTTGAACAGCGCGACAAATGTTTCGCTTTGCTGGGCAAGCCGCTGCAATGAACTGTCATGCAGAGTGAGTTGCTGATGCGCATCATCCAGCTCGGCTTCCCGTTGAAGCAATTGATCCCGTAATTCGGCGACCTCGGTGGTGCGTTGCTCCAATTCAGATTTCATCGAGCCAAGAGTGAGCTCGCGTTGGTGTAACTCCGATTGCAAGGCCGTCGCGCGCGAGGTTTCCTGTTGCACCGCCGTCTGGAGTTGCTGGATTTCACCCGAACGTTGCGTGGTCTGGATGTAATTCTGCCATGCGAGATAGCCGCCTCCACCCACAAGAGCGACAGCGGCACATGCCATGGCCAGGCGGAAAGGCAACGAGCGGGCCGGGGCAATCGGAGGAAACAGGTGGTTCATCCATTCGCCCGGTTCAAGACTCGATCGGGGGCCGGGCGGCTCCACCTCCATGGCCCCTGGGACCGGCGCCGGAGCCATCATGATTTTGGCTTTCAGCGTATTAGGCGGTGTGGCGGGCGTCAGTCCGAAGGGCAGCAGGGAGGCCACGGTTTGATAATCCTTGAGCGCGGCATGGCAGGCGGCGCACCCCGACAGGAGATGCGCTTCGATCGCCTGCCGCTCCGAGCGTTCGAGGGCGCCGATCGCGTAGAGGGGAACCGCTTCTTCGAGCTCCTCGTGTGTCATAGCTGCTGACCTTGCGGTAACGATTCCTGCAGTGAGGCGCGGAGTTTGGTCATCGCCAGTTTAATTCTGGTTTTCACCGTTCCCAACGGCTGATTCAGTTTGGCAGCGATTTCCGTATGCGTCAGCCCCTGATAAAACGCCATTTCAATAGCCTGTTGTTGCGGCAGCGGGAGATCGAGAATCGCCTTGGCCATCAGTTGCCGCATCTCCGTATCTTCCCTGGCTTCGTACGGATTCGGGCTGACGTCGGGCGTGACGGAAACCAGCGGGTGTTCAAACGAGTCAGCGACGACATGTTGTCCGCGAGAGGCGCGTGAGCGCAGCCGGTCGATGGCGCGGCTGCGCGTGAGCGTCACCAGCCAGGCGATGGGACTGCCACGGCCGACATCATATTTCGCGATTTTTCGCCAGACTTCGAGATAGACATCCTGAAGTAGTTCCGCCGCCTCGTCGCGGTCATTGAGAATGCGATAGGCCAGGGTAAAGAGCAGGGTGCTGGATTGATCGTAGAGCTGGCCGAATGCCTGTTGATCGCCCTTGGCCACGCGGGCCAGGAGTTTCGGTTCGATCGTCGATGCGGCTTGTCGGGAGGCAGCTTCCATGCAGTCGGCCTAGGCGCGGGCGGCAATCCTCAGAATCAGAATAGGGCACACTATAACACTGTACGCGAAAAACGACTAATCGGATGTAAGTTTGTGCGGGCGTGGAAGAAACGCCGTCTTGTGTTTAGAAATACGTATACAGAATGTCTGCGGCGTCCTGGGCACCGGACAGCGGCGGCGGGGGCGAGGCGGGTGTGTGTGTCAGTGCCTGTCGGATGGCCGGCATCCATTGTCCCCGATAAAAATCATCGACTGTGAGTTCCGCCCCTCGCCCATACCGGTGCAGGTAGTCTACGAGCGATTGCTCGTCGGCGAAATTGTATCGTCGTACGTAGACGACCGGTATGCCGAGCGCGACAGCTTCGACGATGGTGCCATATCCCGGCTTGGTCAGGACCAAGTCCATCGAGGCCAGCACCTCTTTGAAGGGAAGTCCCACCGCAGAGAGAGATGTGACTCTGCTCAGCCCACTGGGGAGAGGGCCATCGAAGAGAAAGCGGTGGTCGTGCATCGCCTCCATCTGCTCAAACGGAGGGTTTTGCAGAGGGATTCCGCCGAACCCTACCAGGACGACTCGATCCGTTATGTCAGCCTTGATGGCCTTACGGAGCCTGTCGTTCTGAGGTTCGGCTGGTTCGGCGATGGGACCAACCTCGAGCCTGTTGCGAAAGGCGGTGATCTCAAGGCCTGGGGCTACGCGCAGAAAGCAGTCGGCTTTCGCATAGGCCTCGCGAATCCGGTGAATGATGGCGGCATGCTCCGGCGTGGCTGGATTGACGAAGGGGGACAAAACGAGATCCCAGGACAGGGAACAGAGTCCGATGGTCGGGATTCCGGCGGCCGAGCCGGCGGCAATGCCGAGATGGGAGATATCGGAGAGGACACAGGCGGGGCCGGCATCACGGATGAGCGCAGCCTCCGCTTGGATTTTCTTCTCCCAATCGGTGTGCAGGGATTGGTGGGCGGCCCACGTGCCGGGGACATCGATCGTCAACGGCCCATTCTGAATGCAACCCACATCCTGCTGGGAGGCGCTGAGCCGCCAAGGGATGTCGAGGCGCGGTTCGAAGAAGCCGGCGGGGACGGTTGTCCGGAGGAGGGCCTGGAGGTTCGGCACCAGCCGGCCCAACGCATTGAGTACCGGCACCACTTGTGCCGCGTGCCCGTAGCCGTGGCCGGAGATGGAACACCAGATCAGCGGCATGGCAGGGTGCTGAACAGCGTCATCCGGGCTCAGCTATTCGAGTAGTCGGATTCCATTGGGGCGATGTTGTACATGAGTTCGAGGTCGAATTCGTCGATCAATTCATTCACCGCCTCGCGACCCATGTCGGACCGGACCTCGTTAATCACCAGTTCGATCGCCATGGCTGCATGCTGGCCATATTGTGTGATGGCGGATTCAATCCGCTGTCTGGCTGCGTCGAGATTCATAGGGCCTCCATCCTCTTCTAGCCGAGCGTCCGCAACAGCTGCTGCAGTTCAGGAACGAGATCCACGCCGCCGTTGGATCGGCCCGAGACGGCGGCATCGATGCCCGCTTTCAACACGGGTTTGGCTTCTTCCTTTTTGCCGAGTGAGACCAGCGCCCGTCCGAGGGCGAGGTGCGATGCGACATGCGTCGGATCCAATTGGGTGGCGACAGTGAGGTGCTCGGCGGCCTCTTCGACGCTGCCGCCCTCCTGCAAAATTTTATTGCCAAGGCCGTAGCGGCCCAGAAATCCCTTCGGGTTCTTTTCAACCATTTGGCGAAATGCGCTGATATCCATGAGGCTCCTTGTGAAGCACGGTTGATCGGTTCAATGAGGGCGGATTCTACCATCACCCTCCTTCGTTCAGCTACGGGCGGCACGGAGCCGTGCCAGGCGATCTCGATCCGCAGAGGAGGGGGCGCGGCCTGTGCCCAGCGCCAGGTGCTGGAGTCGCTCCACGCAGCGGATGGCCGCAACAGTATCCTGTCGCGTTTCATACAGGTCGGCGAGCTCCCTCAGCACAGCGGCCTCGCCCGCCGGGTTCCCGAGCTTGATGAAATGTTCGGAGGCGTTGTTGAAGCAACGTTCCGCCTCGACCGTGCGGCCGCTGTCGAGAAAGGTTTTCCCCATCTGGCTGTAGGTGCCGGCCAGGCCTTCTTCGTTGCCGACGACACGATGGGAATCCAGCGCTTGCGTGAACACTCGGACAGATTCATCCCAATGCTGCTGCCGGGCTTCTTCCATCGCGAGGTTGTGGTACAGGATGCCCAGCGCGCGATGGTCATTGAGCGGCTTCAGGAGGTCCAGCGCTTCGAGATAGTAGGGGCGGGCCTTTTCCGGCTTGTCGGCACCGATGTAGAGGTTGCCGAGATTGACGAGTGTATGGGCGATGGCGTGTGGATCCTGTTCATTGCGTTGGATCGCCAGAACTTCTTTGTAACAGGTGTCGGCCTTTTCCAAGTCTCCGGCCAGGGCATAGGTGTTGCCGAGGTTGCCGAGGCTGTTCGAGAGTTCACGTTGAGTCCCGGTCAGCCGGTCGTCCTTGACGGCCGCTTCCCAGGCGGCGCGTGCCTGGACGAGGTCGCCACGATGGAGAAAAATGCGTGCGCGGTGTTTGTCGTTTTCAGCCATGTCTTAGAACCGTAATTCGTCTGCCGGCGCTCATCTCTCGTTTGTGAAACGCGTCATATGACGACTGACGTTTCAGGCCTCGGGTCAGTCGCCGCCCTTCGGCGTGTCCTTGCGAAACTCCACCACGATGTCGTCTTCTTCGTCCAGTCCGAGGCCGGCGCGAAATGACTCAAGCAGCTCGGCCACATAGGCTAGGTGCCGCGGATCCTTCCCCTCCGGTGAGGCAAGATAGGCCTGGGAGAGCGTCATGCCTGTTTCAAAATGACGGGCGATGGTCTCTTCCGTCACCTGTTGCCAAGTGATGTAGATACAGAAGGCCTGGAAACGATGTGCCTTGGGGTGGCGACCGGCCAACGCGAGCAATTGTTCATAGGCGTCGCGGGCTGTGGATCCGGCATTGGAGGAGAAGGTTTGTTCGAGCTCAATGGCCTGGTCCCAATCGGCACCAAGTTCGGCTTCTGATTCCTGTAGGGTATCCTGCGCGGCCAGCGCGGCATCGAATTGCATGGAGTCCTCACTGGGTCAGTAAATGATGTCCGGCGTTCATTGGCAGAATACTGGGGGCAGGGAAGAGAGGTCAATGCTGTCGACGCTTGAATCATCAGTCACGCAATTGTAGGGTGGACACCTCGTGGTGTGTGCCTATCCCTCAGGAGGTCATGATGGCGGTCGAATCGGCTATGCTCCCGCTCGGAACCAATGCCCCTGATTTCTCATTGCGTGATGTGGTGAATAGTCAGATCTACCGCTTGGAATCGTTCAATGAGAAGGCGGCGTTCCTGGTGATGTTCATCTGCCGCCATTGTCCCTATGTGGTGCATGTGGAGCAGGAGATCGCCAGGATCGGGCGAGACTATGCAGATGCCGGACTGGGGCTTATCGCAATCAGCAGCAACGATACGAAGTCGTATCCGGACGACGCACCTCCGCGCTTGAAAGAAATGGCCGAGCGGCTGGCCTTCTCCTTCCCGTTCTGCTGCGATGACACGCAGGAGGTCGCGAAAGCCTACCGGGCCGTCTGCACGCCGGACTTTTTCCTGTTCGACCGGCAGCGTCGACTGGTGTATCGAGGCCAATTGGACGACTCACGTCCCGGCAACAACAGGCCGGTCACCGGCCGAGATCTCCGCGCCGCGATCGATGCCGTCCTGAGCGGAAAGCCGTTGAATTCCGATCAAAAAGCCAGTGTCGGTTGTAGCATCAAGTGGAAGCCGGGTAACGCACCGGCCTAGGGCTGAACGGCTGCGGAGAGAAGTTGAGAGCTATTGAGCCGTTCTTGTGTTCCGTTGGTTATTTTCTAGCGGTACCGCTACTTATCGGTCTGAACCGTAAACTAGACGCAGGCGATATCGAACACTATGGGCATGTGATCACTGAATGCGAGCCACTCATCGGCCCGGCCGACTGAAATTTTTGAAGCTTGAAGAAGATCTGCGGAAGCAAATGCATAGTCGATGTGATAGGGACGAGCAAGCTTACGGTGCATAAAAAACGTGGGCTGTGATTCCTTTCCCTGCTGCTCGCCGGTCTGGTGGTGATACACGCTCTCTATGCCGATCGAAGAGAGCTCCCTGACGACATCACTGTGGTTCCACCACCGATCCCAGACGTCCCAGCGGGCGTTGC
>WBZQ01000064.1_pt1 | contig 58943 bp, 59 predicted proteins | sample 5204251 | NCBI WGS metagenome assembly WBZQ01 (sample SAMN12412402, study PRJNA552823) | activated sludge metagenome | isolation source: activated sludge from nitrification reactor of wastewater treatment plant... | place: USA: Virginia | collected 2017-09
GTTCAACGGCGCCGGTACGCGGTGGCCGGCGGAACTCACGAAGCTGGCGCACCCAGCCAACGGCCTCTACAACTCGGTGCGTGACGTCGTGCAGGGTGCCTCCTGCGGATGCGCGGATGTCTTTGGGGCCAAAGACGGTGTGGAGGCGTGCGGTGTGCCGCTGAAGAAAGACAACGCCCTGACCGGAACGTCCGGCCTCTTGAGCCTGCGCCGGTATGTGGCGGACGGGTGGCAGACGATCGTATTTTGAGCCTCACTCTTTGAGGCGGCCAGGAGCGGACTCCTGGCCGCCAGAGGGCTGACGGCCTGCGAAGGGAAAAACGATGGCAGCAAAATATCTCGATCTGATGTTTACGGATTCGGTGTGCCGCGCGCAGAAGCAGTCTTATGGGCGCACGGGCGCGATCACCGGCGCACCCGAACGGGACCCGCTCGGCCAGGCCGAGGCCGAGTTCATTGCGGCGCGGGACAGCTTCTACCTGGGGTCCATCAGCGAAAGCGGATGGCCCTACATCCAGCATCGCGGGGGGCTTCAGGGGTTTTTGCGAGTCATCGACGAAACAACTCTGGCTTTCGCCGATTACAAGGGAAATCGGCAATTGCTCACGACCGGCAACGTCTCCGTGAACGACCGCGTCGCGCTGTTTCTCATGGACTACAAGAACCGCGAGCGGCTGAAAATCCTTGGTCATGCCCGCGTCGAGGACGCCCGTGTCCATTCGGAACTCGTCGCGCAGATCGCCGATTCGAAGATGCGGTCGAGCGTGGAGCGCCTGGTCTTTATCGATGTCGTCTCGTTCGACTGGAACTGCCCGAAATACATCACGCCCCGCTACTCGATTGGTGAGGTCGAAGAACTGGCAGAACCGCTGCGAAAGCGGATTGCCGAACTCGAGGCGCAACTGCGCGCCCATAACAAATGATCGGCTCCGGCGCGACAGCCCGCTTGTTATCCGGGCGGGCTTGGCATACACAGGTTCCGGCATGCGCACACAACCGCGCATCACAACAGGAGAGGCGAACCATGGATACGATTTCTCGCAGACGATTGTTGCAACTGGCGGCGGCGACCGGCGGCACACTGGCATTCGGCGATCTGGCCGCGCAGGTGTTGGGACTGTCACTCGGAACACGCGTCGCTTACGCGGGCGAACCGATCAAGATCGGCATCCTCGACCCGCTGTCCAGCCCCTATAAAACCTCCTCGATCCACGACGTACATGGGGCCAACGTGGCCGTGGATCTCTTCAATAAGAGCGGCGGCGTACTGGGGCGTCCGGTGGCGATTCTGGAAGCCGACGACGCCTCGAACGTTCAGACCGCATTGAAAGCCGCCACCAAGTTCATCAAGGAAGACCGCGTGGATGTCCTCATGGGCACCTTCAATGGAGAGGTCGCGCTCGCCGTTTCTGACCTGGCCAAGAAGGAGAATAAGCTCTTCATGGTGACCGGCGCGCATGTGCCGGAGCTGACGGGGGCCGGGTGCAACTCGCACACGTTCGTCTTCATGCCGAGTGCCCGGATGTTGTCCAGGGCCGTCACGCCCCACCTCGTGAAGACCTACGGAAATCGCTGGTTCATGGTTACGGCTGAGACGATGGATGGCCGGGCCGCAGAACAGGCCATGGCCGAAACCCTCCTGGCCGAGGGTGGCGAAGTGCTCGGCTCGGTTCGCACGCCCTTCGGGACAACCGACTTCACGACCGCACTGGCTCAAGCCAAAACTGCCAAACCCAGCGCCGTCATCCTGAATCTCTACGGCTGGGATCTCGTTCATGCGCTGAAGGCCTATACAGCGGCGGGGCTGGCCAAGGAGCAGATCGGAGTGGGCGGAATGATCGGCGGCGAGCAGATCGGCCGCCCGCTTGGCTATGCCAACAACGCGGGAATCTGGGGACTGATCTGGGACCCGAAGATCAACAGCGAGAGCTCCCGGCGGTTCATTCAAGGCGTGATCAACAAGTACCACCACACCCCCACCTCGCGCTGCTACCACGGCTATGCGGCGATGACGCAGATTCTGGAAGCGGTCCAACGGGCCGGCACGACCGACACGCAGGCGGTCATTAGAGCGCTGGAGGGCCATGAGTTCGACGGGCTGAAAGAGGGCCGGTCCTACTTCCGCGCCCAGGACCACCAGCATGTGCAGGACGTGCTCGTGGGGAAAGCCTACGGCAAAGAACTGGGCCTGGGCCACTACCAACTGCTGGCCACTGTGTCCAGAGATCCCATAGCAAGCACGCAAGCCCAGAACGTGTGTACACTGTAGGAGCACATCATGTCGTCAAAACAAAATAGCCGTCCTCCTCTTCCTCCCTTCACCTGGAACACCGCGATCCAGAAAGTGCGCCTGGCCGAGGACGCCTGGAATAGCCGCAATCCTGACATGGTCGTGCTCGCCTACAGCATTGACAGTCTGTGGCGGAACCGCGACGAGTTCCTGTCCGGCCGTGAGGCTATCGTGGCATTTCTGCAACGCAAATGGGCCAAGGAGCTGGACTACCGGCTGATCAAGGAACTGTGGACGTTCCATGAGGCGCGCATCGCCGTGCGTTTTGCCTATGAGTGGCACGACGATTCCGGGAATTGGTTCCGGTCCTACGGGAACGAGAACTGGGAGTTCGATCGAAACGGCCTCATGCACCAGCGCCTCGCGAGCATCAACGACCTTCCCATTAAAGAGGAGGAACGCCAATTCCGCTGGCCACTGGGCCCTCGTCCCGAGGGCCACACTTCTCTATCCGACCTCGGCCTGTGAGGGACAGCGTGAGCGAGGCAAGCAATGGCCTGCGGACATCCGCCATGGCAGTCCATCGAGGTGTGATCAAGGAAGCGCGACGATCCCGCAATCCGACAAGCATGGAAGCGGTCATAGGAAGAGGCCCTGTGACCATGTTGTTCTAGGCCAAGGGATGTAAGAGGGCCGGACCCCTGATCTCATTTCCCATCCCCACCTTCTGCTAATAAAAGGCACCTCCGGCTGGGCTCGCTAGACGGTCCCAGCCGATCCTCCCTCCGTCATCCCTCAATCTTTTTCTTAACTGTAAGCTGCCTCACAGCGGATTCTCGGCCAGACCGGTACGGTGTGATCGTGCCGCCTCGCTCTCGACTCATGCCGAACCGGAAGCCTGATGTTCTCGTTATCTCGAAAGGAGGTCTATTGGTAAGCGCATTGTGGCGTGAGGTCGGGGATCGAGCCGGTTCAGCAATTCGGTGGAAGGGGTCGCAATCACACACATCCATTCAAAGGAGAGTCACATGAACGCCAAGACAAAGAAACATGCCATGATCCATTCCGCGCTGTTGGTGGCGTTAAGTTTCGCAGGCGCTCAGGCGGCGAACGCCGCGCCGAAGATGGCGGAAATGCCGGCCGGATGGGAGGCCTGCGGAGGCGTGGCTAAGGCCGGCATGAACGATTGCGCGGTCAAGACCAGCCTCCATTCCTGTGTGGGCCAGTCCAAGACCGACAATGAGGCCGATTCCTATGTATTCCTGCCGAAGGGGCTCTGCGGGAAGATCGCCAAGGGTACCGTCCTCGCCATCACGAAAGATGATCTGGCGAAGATGAAAGAGATGATGATGAAAAAGATGTAGGACGACGAGCGATGTCTGTTCAGCATCCCACCCCGATCCCGGCACAGGCCGGGATCGGACTGCGGGCACATCATTTTCGCGAGATCCTGGACGCGCCACCGCCGGTGGCCTGGATGGAAACCCATCCGGAGAATTATTTCGGCGACGGCGGCGCGCCGTTGCGCGTGCTTGAGCGGGTCAGGTGCCAGTACCCTCTGAGCTTTCACGGAGTCGGCCTGTCGTTAGGCTCCACCGATCCGATCAACCAGGCTCATCTCCACAAACTGAAAGCCTTGATCGATCGCTTCGAGCCGGCCTTTGTATCAGAGCATCTTTCTTGGTGCTCCGTCGGCGGTCGCTTCTTCAACGATCTCTTGCCGCTTCCCTATACCGCGGAGAGCCTCGACCATGTCTGCGCCAGGATCGACGAAGTCCAAACGATCTTGAAGCGTCCGCTGCTGATCGAGAATATCACCCGGTATCTGACCTGGCAGGATTCCCCGATTCCAGAAAGTTCCTTTATGGCCGAGGCGGTTCACAGAACCGGCTGCGGTATTCTGCTCGATCTGAACAACGTCTACGTCAATTCCGTCAACTTCGGCCTGGACCCGCTTGAGTTTCTAAACGCGATTCCAGGCCAGTCCGTGCAAGAAATCCACCTGGCAGGCTTCGATCGCTTCGGGAGCATGCTGATCGATACCCATGGCCAGCCCGTCTATCCGGAAGTCTGGGGCTTGTATGAGTGGGCGATCCACCACTTCGGCCCGCGCCCGACGTTGATTGAATGGGATACCAATCTCCCGGCGCTTTCCGTGTTAGTGGAACAAGCCGCCCAAGCGGAGGCCATTCTTGGAGGCTGCCATGCCGCGGCTCTGTGACCTGCAACAGTCCTTTGCCGAGGCCATCGTCGAAGGGAAATACCAGGCGGCCACGGCCGCGATGGCAACGGACGGATCGGCGCTGCGAAGCGTCGCGCTCTACCGCCGGTTGATTCGGAATAACTTTGTGCAGGTGCTGAGGATCACCTATCCCGTGCTGCATCGGTTTGTCGGCGCCGGCTATTTCGGTGTACTCGCGCGCGGGTACATCAAAAAATATCCTTCGACCAGCGGCGATCTGTTTCTGTATGGACGCCATCTCCCGGCTTTACTGCAACGGCTCGAGGCGCCCCTCCTCCTTGTCGAACTGGCTCGGCTGGAATGGGCCTGTCATGAGGTCTACCAGGCAACGGATTCGTCGCCGCTGGCCCCTGACCAGCTTCAGGCCATGGCTTCGGTTGATCCCTCGCGTGTGACGCTCCGATTCCATTCCACCGCGCGGTTCCTGTCCTTTCCCCTTCCGGTCCATCGCGTCTGGCTGGCACTCCAACCGGACGCATCGTCGGCCGACGTCGTCGACTTGCCGCTTCCTGAGGAAGAGACTGGCGTCATCGTGGCGCGAAGCGACGGGAAGGTACAGGTAACGCCGCTGCCCTGGCCGGACTATCGGGTGGTAGCAGCCTTGTCGCACGGCACCGATGTCGCCTCGATCGAACAGATGGCATTGGAGTACGAGCCTGAGTTCGATTTCGCCAAATTGATGACCACCTTGCTGAGTCTACAGGTGATTGCCGGATGTTCCATAGAGGAGGACCTATGATGCATGCCGCCGGGCTCATGAAACGTATCACCGATCACGGAGTGCCAGCCTATCTGCGGCTGGTCCAGGGGATGGAAGCGCTGATTCCGCTGTTCGATCTGTCGCTGCGTCTCTATCTGGCGCATATCTTCTGGAAAGGCGGGATGGTCAAGCTCTCCAGTTGGATGTCCACCGTGATGCTCTTCACCATGGTCTACGATGTGCCGGTCCTGCCGCCAGAGATTGCGGCCTATCTGTCCACTGCCGTCGAATTAGGCGGCTCGTTTCTGCTGGCGATCGGTCTGGGCGGACGATGGGCGGCCCTCTCGCTCTTCGGACTCAATATCATCGCCGCGATCTCGTATGGACAGTTGTCCGAGGCCGCGCTGCAAGAGGCCTTCTATTGGGGAGTGTTGTTTCTGTACCTCGTCTTACACGGACCGGGGCTAATTTCGGTGGACGCCCTGCTGGATCGCTTCTATCGACGAAGACAAACTACAAGTGTGATCGACAGCGTTGCCTCGCCTCAACCGGCTGCACATGGAGCCTGAGTCGGCGAGCCGTGCGCCTGGGGCTATCGTGCACGAGTCGATTTACGAAAGGAGCCGAGCATGAAACAGTTGCTATCGATTCTGATCGGTATCCTGGTCATCGGGTTTCTTGGAGGAAGTATCTCACAGGCGGGCGGACAGAAGATCGCGTCCTTCGAGTTGCGCGCGCTGGACGGCACGGCCTATACCGACCGCCAGCTCATCGGCCAGCCGACGCTGTTGATGTTTTGGGCCTCGTGGTGCCATGTCTGCCAAGGCGAGCTTCCCAAGATGCAGGCGTTGCAAGAGCGGATGAAGGGACAGCCGTTCCGTATTCTCTCTGTCGGATTCGCCGACTCCGAAGCCAATATTCGAGGCTATGTGGCGTCCCGCGCCGCACCGTTCACGTTTCCGGTCTTGTACGATGCCAGCGACCGGATGGCCTCGCAACTTGGCGTGCGCAGTACGCCGACCTTCTTTCTGCTGAATAAGAAGGGAGAAGTCATCGTGGTCCACCGGGGAGGAGGGTTGCTCGACGATCCTCAATTTCAGACGGCGGTTGATCACTTGCTTCAGGAGCGGTAACGGGGAGAGGGTACGGCGCAGACCGGCCGGAAGGCTCTCCGACGCCGGGCTATTGATCCATGAGCGGGCTATGCAAGCAAACACTTATTCTCATGAGGGGGCCATGAATCGAGACAAGGCAGACAACCGGCTTCTCACGCCATTCACGCTCAATGCCGCGCTTCGAGCGAACAACCGCATTGTGCTGGCGCCGATGACGCGCGCGCGCCGGCCAGCGCCGCATACCCAACGAGCTGATGGCGGAATATTATCGGCAGCGCGCGTCCGCCGGATTGATGATCTCCGAAGCCACCGTGGTGTCCACGCAAGGCATCGGCTGGGTCGATTCGCCAGGCATCTATTCCGATGCGCAGACGGAGGGATGGAAGCTGGTCGTGGAATCCGTCCATCGAGCTGGCGGGGTCATCCTCCTACAGCTCTAGCATTGCGGGCGCGCCTCGCATAGCACGTTTCACCTCGAAGAAGGCGCGCCGGTCGCGCCCTCCCCGATCGCCATCCAGGGCGACGGAATTCAGACCCCGAACGGCCGTGAGCCGTACGAAACTCCCAGAGCGCTGGCGACAGAGGAAGTTCTCCGAGTGGTCGACGACTACCGGCAGGCCGCCAAGCGAGCCCTGCAGGCCGGGTTCGACGGCGTCGAAATTCACGGCGCCAACGGCTATCTCATCGATCAATTTCTGCAATCCAAGACCAACCACAGCACGGATCGTTACGGCGGCAATGTAGAAAACCGATGCCGATTCCTGGACGACATCGTGCAAGCCGTGACGGCGGAGGTGCCCGCCACGCGCGTGGGTGTGCGTCTCTCGCCCAACGGGGTCTTCAACGATATGGGATCGCCGGATTTTCGCGAGACCTTCACCTTCGCCGCCCAACAGCTCGCTCGCTACGGCTTAGCCTATCTCCATCTCGTGGACGGGCTGGCGTTCGGATTTCACAAACTGGGTGACCCCATGACCTTGTCGGAGTTTCGCCGCGTTTTCTATGGACCGCTCATTGGAAACGGCGGCTATACGCCTGCGACCGCGGAGGCGGCGATTCGAGATGGATCGGCCGATCTCATCGCCTTTGGCCGGCCCTATATCAGCAACCCGGATCTGGTTGAACGCATTGCCCAGGGCTGGCCCCTGGCGCCCGACGCGCTGATGGATGTCTGGTACGTGCCAGATCCTCGCGGGTACACGGATTTTCCCGTCTATCGATGAGGGCATCACTTCGCGGTGGAGTCGGTGAACCGTACCCGCTTGCGCCAGGCGCATCACAGGGGGCACACTGAGCGATGTCCCGATGCTGGTCTGCAGAATGATCGACATTGGAGGACCCATGAGCCAGCATGATGAGGAGAAGGCTGTCTCGTCGGAAATGGATGGTGAGAAACCAGTTGGCCGGCGGACATGGCTGGCCAGCGCGATCTCCGCGATGGGCGTTACGGCCGCCGGGTTGATCGCTCCGTCGATTCTTCCAGCCGTAGAACAGGACCACACCGATCCTACCCGCGTGCCAGGTCACGCTCCCAGTCCCTATGGCTCACGCGCGCCGCGAGAAACCGCACAGCGCCTGACCACGGCGACCCATTCCTTGACTCCGCACCAATCCTTGCACGGCATCATCACCCCCTCCGCACTGCACTTCGAGCGCCACCACAACGGCGTGCCGGCCATCGATTCCGATCGCCACCGGCTTCTGATTCATGGACTGGTCGAACGTCCGCTCACATTGTCCATGCACGATCTGACGCAGTTCCCTTCCGTGACGCGCACGTTGTTCATCGAATGTTCCGGCAATTCGGGGAAAGAGTGGACAGGTCTTCACGGGAATACCGTTCAAGACACGCATGGACTCATGAGCGCCAGCGAGTGGACTGGCGTGCTGCTGGCGACGGTGTTGTCGGAAGCCGGCATCAAGCCTGACGCGGCCTGGGTCCTGGCCGAAGGTAGCGATGCCGCCGCTATGACGCGCAGCCTGCCGCTGGCGGAAGTGTTGAAGGACGCGCTCCTCTGCTATGGGCAAAATGGCGAGATGCTCAGACCGGAGCAAGGCTACCCACTTCGCCTCGTCATTCCCGGCTGGGAAGGCAACACCTGCATCAAGTGGCTCAGGCGGCTCAAGCTCGGTATGGTGCCCTTCATGACCCGCGAGGAAACGTCGCGCTATACCGACCTGATGCCGGACGGCACCGCCCGGCAATTTACCTTCGTCATGGAGGCCAAGTCGGTAATTACGACGCCGTCAGGAGGCCAGCAGATCGCGCCGGGCTTCATCGAGATTCGCGGGCTCGCCTGGAGCGGGCACGGTGTGGTGAAAATGGTCGAAGTGAGCACCGACGGAGGGCGTGCCTGGCAACCGGCGCAACTACAAGAACCGGTGCTCCCGCAGTGCCACACGCGCTTTCGATTCGGGTGGCGCTGGAATGGAGAAGAGGCCATCCTGCAAAGCCGTTGCACCGATGAGACTGGATATGTCCAGCCGACCAGAGCCGCATTAGTTGCGGCAAGGGGCGTCCACTCGTCGTATCACTATAATGCGATCCAGAGCTGGAAGGTGGATCAAGATGGGCGAGTGATCAATGTCCAGGTGTAAGGCAACTACTCTTGTGCTGCCAGCTGTGGGATTGTCCTTGCTTCTCAGTGGAATCGCTGTCGCGGAGGAGCCGCTACGGTACGGATTTGGACGTCCTCCCGCTGAGGCAGAAATCAAGACATGGGATATCGATGTAAGTCCAACTGGTGCAGGATTGCCGCTTGGCAGAGGGACCGTGCAGCAAGGGGCAGCCATATACTCGAATAAGTGCAGCGCCTGTCATGGGCCGACAGGAATAGAAGGGCCGAAGGACCGGCTGGTCGGCGGCCAGGGCTCGTTGACCACTGACAAACCGATCAAAACCATCGGCAGCTACTGGCCCTACGCGACGACTCTGTACGACTATATTCATCGCGCGATGCCCTTCACGGCTCCGCAATCGCTCACGCCGGACGAGATTTATTCGGTCGTCGCGTGGCTCCTGCACCAAGACGGCATCATCCCCGCCGACGCCGTGATTGATGCGCAGACCCTTCCAGCAGTGAAGATGCCCAATCGAGAGGGATTCGTCTCAGACCCGCGGCCGGATGTGGGGCGGTAGTGGATTTGGCTCGAAAATCTCAGACCCGGTGTTGTGCTAGACGCTGTCTGGACATAATGAAAACTCCTTCACTCGCGCAAAAGGCAGGTGGTCGCCCTCGTCTCGCCCATAATAGACCTGCCGAATTATGCCACGGTTATCGATCAAGAAATCGGCCGGCATGGTGGTGAGGCTGCCCTTGATGGTCGTCGGGACATACCCCATGAACATGCCCTTCAAGAGAGTGGGCATGCGCAGGATCATTCCTTTCAGCATGCCGACAAATGAGTGTTCGATGTTGTAGGCCCGGTAGGACTGATTGCGCTCATCGGCCAAAATTGGGAATGGAGCCTTGTGACCTGCGGCCTGGCTCGTCAGGTGGTCAAGCGGCGAATCGAAGATGGCCACGATGGTGAAGTAGGACCCGAATTCGGTGAAACGTGTTACAAGCTCGTGCAGGCGTAGATTGCAGAACGGGCAGGTGGCAAACCGGAAGAACGACAGCATGTAAGGCCTTCCTATCAGGCTATCGGTATCGAACGACCTGCCGTCGATAGTCGGCAGTTGGATACGAGTGACTCTTTCCCCCGGTTGTCGTCGCACGGTATCTCCTTCCTCCCCCTCGCGATGCAGTGAGCGTGGCCACCTGTCGCCTGGTCGCGTTATTCAGGCCGTTTTTTGAACGCAATATCTCCGTAATAGGCCTCGGCTGACTCACCGGTATTGTCCGTATCCGTCATAATCGCCACGCCGGAGATCATCGGCGGGTCTTGGCCGAACGCCCGCTTGTAGTCTTCGTAGACATTGCGCTCTTCCGTGATCCAGGTATTGAGCTTGGTTGAGCCACTGTCGACCACGATCATCTGAACCTGATCCGTATAGGGGTTCAGTACCGCGGTCCCCACCGGCGCCCGGCTCTCCCAGATATAGTTGATGGCGCCCAGCGGCGGATATTGGCCATAGATCAGCTTGGCCGCTTCATACTTCGCCTTGCCGAAGAGGCCGACCTTCTGACTGTCGTATTGGAAGGTGACATAAATGCGGGCGGGATAATCATCCCCTTCTTTCTTGGCCACGTCCCCGGCCTTCAAGATATTCGAGACTTTCCACTGCCATTGAATAATCGGATATTCCTTTGGATCGATCAGGATTTCTTTCGTCAGTCCTGACGAGGAGGCCTGACTCGCTGCTTTGACGGCGACGCGGTCGCCGTCTTTCACGAGGCGATACATTGTGTGCTGGGGAATCTTGGGAAACGTGAGTGGCTTCCAGCCGTTGGGCCAGGGGCCATCCGGGGTTGCCGCAGAAAACGCGCCGATCTCTACTCTCGCTGGGGATTCAGCCTGCAGCCGGGTCGGCTCGCCGAAGGGTGCTACGACGAGAAAGAAAAGCGCGATGCTGACGATCAAGAAAGAACTGCGTGGTGGCATGCCTTGTGTCCTTTAGCGTGAATAGGTGAGACGTCCCGATGCAGAACCAGAAACTATGTCCTTGTCCATGCATACCACTTGCTCAGGATGCTCTTCTGGCGTGCAGTGAAGGTGGTCTTCCGCCAGGCGTTGGCGACTTTCTTCACAACTTCGCCCTGTGTAGGATAGGGATGGATTGTTGACGCCAAGGTCTTCAACCCCAGCCCGGCTTTCATGGCGAGGGTCAACTCATTGATCAGATCGCCGGCATGGGCTGCGACGATCGTGGCCCCCAGAATGCGGTCCGTCCCCGCCTCCACATGGACCTTCGCAAAGCCCTCCGATTCACCATCGAGCACCGCTCGGTCCACCTCGTCTAAACGATGCGTGAAGGTCTCCACTTTATGTCCCTTGTCCTTCGCCTCGGCTTCGTACAGGCCAACATGGGCGATCTCCGGATCGGTGTAGGTCGCCCATGGAATGACCAGCGAACTGACCCGTGCAGTGCCGAGCCCGAAGGGATGGGGAAAGAGCGCGTTCTGAATGACGATCTGGGCCATGGCATCCGCAGCATGCGTAAACTTGTAGCGTGAGCAAATATCCCCGGCCGCATAGACATTCGGATTGGTCGTGCGGAGTTGGTCGTTGACCGTGACGCCGGTCTTGTCATATTCGACCCCGGCGGCCTCCAATCCAAGGCCATCCACGTTCGGTTTACGGCCAGCGCCCACTAAGATTTCGTCGACCGTGATGTCGTAAGTCCGGCCATGCGATCCACCTGTCAGCCGCTTGCCAGTCTCCGTGTTTTGGATGGTCAACTCCTTTCCGCAGCAATACAACGTCACGCCGTCGCGAATCATAACCTGCTCAACAATCTCTGCGGCATCGCGGTCTTCGTTCGGCATGATCCCGTGCATGGCCTCAATGAGGTACACCTGGCTGCCGAATCGGGCAAAGGCCTGCGCCAGTTCACAGCCGATGGGTCCTGCTCCGATAATCGCCAGCCTCGCCGGCAGCTCGGTCAACGAGAAGATCGTTTCGTTGGTCAGATAGCCCGCCTCCTGTAATCCTGGGATGGGTGGAGCGGAGGCCCGCGCGCCGGTGCAGATGACGGCCTTGGCAAAGTCTAATGTCGTGCCGCCCACCTGTACCGTCTGCGCGCTCGTGAATTGCGCCTGGCCCAAATACACATCGACGCCTAGGCCGGTAAACCGCTGGGCCGAATCCGTCCGGCTGAGTTGGGCACGCAGTGTCCGCATGCGCGTCATGACAGCGGGGAAATCCTCCTTCGGCCCGCCGGAGAAGTGGATGCCGAACTCTTCACCTCGCCACACGTCAGCCCAGGCACGCGAGGCCCGGATCAAGGCTTTGGAGGGCACACAGCCGACGTTCAAGCAGTCGCCGCCCATGAGGTGCTGTTCGATCAGCGCGACTTTTGCGCCCAGGCCGGCAGCGATGGCCGCGGTCACGAGGCCGGCCGTTCCGCCTCCAATGACCACCAGGTTATAGCGACCGGTCGGTGTCGGGTTCACCCAATGAGGCGGATGGACGTAGTTGATCAAGCGTTGATTGTGTTCATCGTCGGGTAGCATCACGTTGGAAGGAACAGACGTCTCAGGCGCGCTCATGAGCGGGGTCCTTTCGGTTGATGAGGGGGCATCGAGTCTCGTTCACGGATGAGAGGGAGCCTCTGTACGATTTACCGGTTCAGCCGATTTGCCGGCGAATCGTCGATACAGGATCGGCACCAGGGCGAGTAGTCCTAGCAAGGTGAACGCGAGGATCACGTTAGGCGACGCAATTTCCTTGAGAGAATTGATCGTGCCCAGCTGACGCCCGGCGTAGGCATAGACAAAACTGCCCGGCACAATGCCCAGGGCCGTCGCGATGACATAGGTGCCGAGGCGGACCCGCGTCAAGCCCGACACCAGATTGACCAGGAAAAACGGAAACAACGGGACAAGCCGGAGCGTCACGAGGTAGCTGAAGGCGTTCTTTGCAAACCCCTCTTGAATCGGACCCAGCTTCTGGTCGAACGTCTGCTCAACCCACCCACGTAATAGATATCGTGCCGTCAAGAACGCGAGCGTGGCCCCGCTGGTAGCCCCGAGATTGACGAAGACTGTTCCCAACAGACTCCCGAACAGAAATCCTCCCATGAGGGTCAGCATCATGGCGCCGGGAAGAGACAAGCCGGTCACCAGACTGTAGGTGACGATGAAGCTCGCCACGGCGGCAGCACGATGCTCGTCAGTGAAGGCCAAGAGCCGGTCACGGTTCGCCTTCACAGTTTCCAGCGTGAGATACGCATCCAGGTCAAACCAGAAGAATGCGCCGATGGCGAGTCCGATCACTGCGGCGATGATGAGCTTGCCGGAACGTGCGCCGTTCGACGATTTGAAAGGCAATGAGTCCTGATGAGATGGTTGTGTCGGATATGCCGTCTCGCACGTGCCCGGGTGTTCTCCTGCACACGATATTTCCTTCATGAGGCTCCCTTCGATTGGCAGATTGAGGCCGGACATCTGGTCTGTCTTAGATCGGTCTGTTAGTGGGGAATGTTCTCTCGTCGTGGCTTCACGGTAACTCAATTCCTAATTTGAATCTGTGAGCCAATTCACAAAGCACAACGGGAGGAAGATCAGGAAGGGCGGTGTCTTTTATGGAGCAGGATTCCCACTATTCAGCCAGAGTCTCCTAAGTTGGCGTACAAGCTGAGTATTTACTGGGGCATATCCTGCCTTGGCGCATGATGCCGTGAAGAGCCGGCAGAGGGTGGTCTCCGGTGGGATGAACCATGCCCGATGGAGCATCGCTACAATCAGAGGAGGACACGCACGATCCCAACGCAATCCACTTGAGTGACGGCAGCGTCGATGGGCCTCATGATCGCTGGGGAATCACGAGGATCACATGGTTCAGAAGTGTATGGCGTTCATAGCTCAACAGATACAAGTGCAACAGGGAAGCATCATCGGCATCCCAGTGAAAGAGAGGGCCATCCACGCCAATAGCGTGATGGTCGAGCCAACGGTTTTGTGCGTCGAGATGGAATCCATAGAACGTGCGTTGGATCGGAGGACTTGCCAGGACCTGCTCATACGACTCAAAGAAGCTGGGGTTGCCGATTCCAAGAGGAACCTGCCAGCCACGGTCGTACTGCTCTGGAGACGCCACCGGAATCGCGGCCCAATCGAGCCCGCCGAGAATGAGGCGGGTCGACTCCCCTGTCTTGCTACTGCGAAAGGCGAGTTCTATCTCAAACAGAGAGTGGGTGTCCTCAAGAAGTTTCACGCGCCGGACAATGGCGCCGGTGAACTTAGCCAGATAGTGAAGCTGTGTCTCTCGCGGGTGCGCGCGAGAGTATCGCCCAGGCGGAATGAAGCTGGCGAATCGCACTGGGTGAGTATACCAGTCTCGATACGTGGCCTCGACAGGTGTCAGGATGTTCTTGCGCTTCCGGGCCTGCTCTCCTTTCATCGCGACAGGTTCATCCCAGCGCACCGTCGTTTGGACTGGCCATTCCTGTTCGACGGTTCGGAGCCGATCCAGCCGAATCGGCGTCCCTGACGGATCGACCCAATGTTCCAGCGACCACCAGTAGGACCAATAAGACAGGTTGTTCACCCGTTCGAACACCTGCTTGTAGAGTCCGAGCGGGAACGTGAACCAGAAGTGCTCGTTCACTCGCTCTTCACCGTCCTCCGTCGTGAAGAGTAGCAATTCCCACAAGCCCGCGTTCAAACAGTTGCGCGCAAGATCGATTCGGCTCAGTGCCCGCTGCTCGAACCCGTCACCTCCATCGCGCACACGCACATGGGGCGAGATGCGGGAAAATCGGACTTGTTGTCGGTTCCATTCTCGGTCGATCAACCCGATCTTCGTCAAATCGGGATCGGTTTTGACCCAAGGAGGGACTGCCGCGACAAAGTGTGCAAGATCGATATCGGTGAGTTCGATGGCCGACGCCTGAGGAGTGGCGGGTTCCAGAAGAAAGCGGAAGCGGGTGCCGTCGAGTTGTTCGACAATCAATTGCCGGTGAGGATAAGTGCCGAAGACCTGGCTCGTATTCTCAGGATTTTCGGGATAGGCGTCTTTCGAGAATGCCGTAAGGGCAACAGTTTGCTGAGGCCTGTCACTGTAACGGTTTGCAAACCAGACGAAGCCCGCAATCACGAGTATCACCAGACATGCGAGCGACGCAAAGACTGCTCGTTTCTTGAAGCGATGGGCCTGTGTGGACACGACCTTCGTGCTCCGTGAAAGAGAGGGGTGAATCAGCGTGCGGCGACTATATCGGAATGGACGCCTCCGCCGCTATCGTCAATGATAGGGGCGGCTAATAGACGAGTGGCCGCTGGGTTCGTGGTGCTTGCTGGTCAGGCTGGCGCGGTTGTCCAAACGACAACTCGCCGCTGGAGTAAGTGGTTCCGAATGTTTTGACGAGTTCGGCCACCTGTCGCAACGCCGATTGAATCTCTTCGCGGCGGAGAGGCGACAGGGGATGGATGTAGGCCGCATAGACTAGGCCATTGCTCGTCGCGTAGCGCACATCCAGCGCGGAGTGGAAGTTGCCCTCCAGCATCCGTTTCCGCTGCTGGTCCGTCAGTTGGGCCTCCGATCCGATCGGTGCAACGATGCGCATGCGGTCATGTGGCACGCTGATGAGCAGCGCCATCTCAACGTCGGCATAGGTGAACCGCCATTGGCCGCTGTCTCCCTTGAGATTCTCTACTGTCTCCTTGAGAATCCCCTGCAGGGTTCCCACCGTCATCGCAGGGACAGCCTGAGAGGGACGCTCTTGAGGATACGCCGGATCCGCGCCGAGTAGGCTGGCGCCAGCAAGCGCCAACAGCTCGATCATCACCTGCCTACTCATCATTCTTTCTCACAAGTCATCCCCCACCATCACAACCGGAGAGACCATGCCGCAGCGGGGCCGTCAGAACTGTAAGCCACCTTATAGTTCTGTGGCCTTTCTTTGTGTAGATAAATGATCTATGCCTCTATCGAGAGTCAATGGGTGTGATGGGTAGCTCATGTGACCACCGGTCTCCCGCACACCCTCCGACAGGGCACACCCATTGTCTTAGAGAGCCTAACCGAGTAATCTATAGACCCCCATGCGTGAGTTGACTCTATGGACCGTCCGCAAGCCGCCCCCAACAAACTCTGGTTCCTGAAGCATATCCGATTGTTCGACGGCATTTCTCCATCTGATATGCAGGAAATGGAGAAAATTACTCGCATGGAGGAGGTCAAGAAGCGGCAGCCCTTGTATCTTACGGGCGACCCGAGCCGCAATGTGTACCTTCTCAAACGCGGGCGCGTCAAAATTTCCAACACCGCGCCCAGCGGAAAAGAAGTCACCTTCGATATCCTAGAGCCAGGTGAAGTTTTCGGAGAACTCGACGTACTGGAAGATACCCCTCGCTCGACCTCAGCCGAAGCCCTCGATGACGCGCTCATTTGTGTGATTCCACGGAAGGATTTCGATCAGTACTTGGCCATGCATCCCACCGTGATGTTCAAACTGACCAAGCTCATCGGCCTGCGGCTCAAAAAGATCCAGAGCCGCGTCGAAGATCTGGTCTTCCGTGACGTTCCAGCTCGCTTGGCCCACCTGCTCTCAGAATTGAGCAAGACCGAAGGCGTCGCGGACAAGCAGGGCATTCGTCTCAAGGTTAAGTTGACCCACCAGGAAATGGCCAACCTAATCGGCTGCAGCCGTGAAACTGTAAGTACCACCATGGGGCAGTTCCGAGACGACGGCCTCATTCATATGGATGGCCGGACGATCACCATCGCGAACGAGAAGAGGTTGTCCAAGCTCCTTGGTTGATACCGAGTTGCCTGGGTTGCGCTCTTCCTAGCCCACTTGTCTTCCCCTGCCTTTAGCGCACCATGCTCTCGTCATCAGTGCCCAGTCAGTCACCCAGTGCTTGCTACGGATGCCATGAGGCTATCCGGCTGTCGAGCGCCTTCCTTGATGCCGTTCGAGCACCCGCCGTTCTGCCTCGGCCCAGTGCTCGGGGTCGTGGCCATGCTCATAGCCGCACTCGCAATAGAGCTGATAGGCCAGCTGCTGGATTTCCGCTCGCAACTGTTCCGGGGGCGAATGCTCCGGCTCGGCTGGTTGAGCCCCGCGTTTGTTGTGATGTTTCTGCGTCATGGCATCCTCCTTTGTGTCAACAGAGATTCAGGGATTCTGCGCACCTCATGGCAACGGTCCACCACATGAGGAACAAGGGACGGCGGAAGTTGTCCCCATGGCTCTCGGTGGAAGGGCGACCGGAGTTCCTCCTCGAATGAGCTGTACCCAACGTGCTGTCGGGTATCGGACCACCAATTTCGGAAGGAGAAGTAACAAGGCCACCATGGCGAAGCCGAGGACGATCAACACCCATTCTCCTGATACCACTTGGCTCCCAGCGTAGGTGAGCAGAAAGGTGGGGCCGATCATCCCCAGCAATGTCGCCACAGCGAACGCTCGAAGGGACATGTTGGTCAGTCCTGCTCCATAACTGACGAGGTCGAAGGAAAAGATAGGGAGAAGGCGAGACACGAAGACAACGATAGCCAAGTGCCGGTCTGAGCAACGTTCGCAAAAAGAGATGTCTGTCCGGAGAATTCTGGTCAGAGCGGCTCGCCCCAGAGACCGGCCTATCAGAAAGCTGAGGACGGCTCCGATTTCCGCGCCGATGATGGCATAGGTGGTTCCCAACGTCACGCCGAATGTCGCTCCTGCCGCCAAATCCAGTGGGAGGCTTGGAATGGGACTGATGACGACGGCGGTTGCCATGAGCACCATAAACAGGATCGGCCCGAAGGGGCCGGCTGCGCGTAGTTGATCGGCCACTCGATCAGGCTTCAGCAGTTCCTCTATATCTAGCCAGGACACTGCAGCGAATGTGCCCGCAACCAAGACCAGAAGACCTCCGAGCTTGAGCCAACGAGTTCTGATCGTCACGGTCTCGTCTCCCGCTCTGTCAAAACAATTGAGGCGTGAAGAATGAAACGCCGACGTAGGGGAGCACCCCATTGATTCCGGTATTCCGTTCGCCGAGGTTGGCGTTGGAGATATGGTGGAGCCGCACGCCCATCGTCCAGGTGATCCGGTCCGTCACAAAATACTGCACACCGGGACCCGCTTCCAAACCAAATTCGAACTGTGTGCTCTGTTCTGAGATCCGCGGTGCCAGGTTGGTCCAGAAAATGCCGGCGCCGGCATCCCAGAAGGGCATCCATCGACCGAACGAAAGAAAGTTATATTTCACAACAAACGAACCTCCAGCTCCATCGGCCGCAAACGGTTTGGTGAATCGGGCATACACCGGTTCCACCAACAGCTCGACATTGCCCTGGTACCACCCGGATCCCATGGGATCGGTCAGCACTATTCCGATGCGCGGCAGCACAAAGACCGCAGCCCGGTTGGCCGATGTACCAGCGCCGACTGCCGTTGTGGCCTGGGCGTATCCCATGGCCCCTCCGAGTTCGATGGCGCCGCGCGTCACGATGTCCCGAGCTGCAAAGGACGATTCCGCCACCGCCACACCGCCATCGATCCAGAGCATCGAGCCCATGATCAGTGATACGAACAGAGAGTCACGACTTCGACGTCGTAGCCCGACTGTCATTCTTTTGGGATTTTCTTGTGCGGCTAGTCCGTCACGTCGACCACCTCGCGCTTCCGTTGTTCGCATGGCCTCTGTTCCCACAGTTCTCTCCATCACTGGATGGTGTCATCCTACGGCAGGCTTATACGGCGCGTCTGTGACGTACCTTACAAATGGTGCGGGAATACGTCAGCGGGTGGATCGAGCGCGGTGAGCTCGTGGAAACGTTCTATGCAATCAGGGAGCGGTGAAGATTTTCGTTTTCGGATGGAAGGTATACCAGGCAAACCAATAGGCCATCACAGAGGGCAGTGGCTTCCCATCGGCGTTGGCGACGGAGGCACTGCGGGTTTGCGGGTTGAAGTGTATCGTGATGGTTTGCCCGCCGAGCTGATCGCTGATGGGGGAACGGATCTTCTTGATCTCCGTGAAGGCATAGGCTTTCGTGACGCCCTTGAGCTCAATGCCCACCACCCATTCTTTGGGATGATAGCGGGGATCGAAATGGGTGGTGTCGAAAAACAGTTCCCTGTTCTCAGCATATCCCGCGTAGGGGGCTCGATCGTAGCTTCGAAACGATCCGGTCTTCGTAGAAAGGACGAGCGTCGAAGGATGTGCTGCGCGCCATTCCGCCCAGGTCGTATGCTCCAGAAAGATGGGTGTGAGCCGCTGGCCGGTCAGCGGGCCTGCCACGGCATGCATGCCGATCTGCGACCACAGGCTTTCCGTCTGGTGGTCGTACATGAGGAGGTCGCTTTGATAGAGCAGGCCGGACACGCCAAACGTGTGTCGGCGTTCTTGCAAAGTCGCCTCGAACGCAATGCCGGTGCCACAGAGCGGGCAGTAGGTGACGACGACAGCCGTGCCGCCGGCCGTATCGTTGACGATCTCATGCCAGTTGAGAATCTTGATCGGGTACGCCTTGGCCTCTGCCCCCAGTGTGAGTCCCAAGACGCGATCGGTGTCTTGGAGGAACGTGGCTTCCCCGGCTGAGACGAATCGTGGAGTAAGAATGGCAGGGATGCCGTCTTTGCCAGGCCCTCCGTCAACGATCTGGTCAAGCGGCACACTATGCTTCCTCAGGTCGAAGCTCGTGGCCGGCGTTTTGCCCAGTCCCAGCCACGCAGCGAGGATGAGGACGGTGCCGACGCAGACGAAGAGCATCCAACGCCAATTGGAGGAGGTGACACGACTCCAGAAGGTATTTCTGGGAAGCGCTGCAGGAAAGCGTGAGGGCTGGATATCGCTCATCGGAGAAACAGATAGATTCCTGCCGCAATCGGCAACAGGAGGAGGCCGATGATGCACATGCCGCCGATCCAAGACGCATCCGGCAAATCGTCTTCCCGGTAAGGCACGCCCTGACTCGGGCTCGTCACTCCAGAGCTCCGATATTCCTCACGAAACAAGTCACTCACAATTCTGGTGGCCATCGGCAGATACTCTGGACTCACGTCGGACAAATACTGATCGAAGGCGTTGAAGAATCGAATCGTTAACAGAAGATTGTCACAGATAGCATGATCGAGCGCGTTCAGCCTGAACGTAAGGGGGTACGCCGCAATGCAATAGACTCCCGCCTCATTCGTCGTGATTGCCAACGCGATGATACGCTTGGTGCTGTAATCCAGACTATCGAGCCCAAGGTCTTCTTTGAAGAGCTCCCAGGCCGCTTCCAGATACGCCGGTCGATCGCTCATTTCCACAAACAGATCTGGCACGAACGAGACGCCGAACGTCTGGGTGATGTCCAAGAATACGGCTTGGGAAGCGACACAGGGGGATACTTCCGCGACTCTGGTCCCTGAATTGAAGTCCGCTGCCAGCGTGGTGTTTCTCGATGGGTGGGGCCCCTGGATGGCAGCAGCACTCTTCACCGTTCTCCCCGCTCCCATTCTCTTAGTTTTGCCAATAACCAGTCCTTACGCGGGATGCCTGTGGCCAGGATCCGTCCGTCTAAGAGGAAGGCTGGAAAGGCGAGAATGCCCAACGAATCCGAGTCCTGCTTCTCCGCAGGTCGGACATCGATATGCCAATTGGGAAGTTCATGCTGGATCTCTCGGGCCAGAGTTCGCGCCGACTGTTCGGACAGACATCCCCGATGAACTAAAATGTCGAGACGGGCCATGTGGCCATTCTAGGAGAGAGGCTCTCTTCGATCTGTAAGGCGGCTTACAATTCTGTGGCGTCAGATTCGCGAAACTATATCAAATGGTTCGGCAAAGCTGCGATTTGCTCGCTCTTTTCTTCAGTGGAACGTTTGACCGCATTTTTTCAGTTGCGGCTGGTCTACCTTTCCCGGAGGACGTCACGGATCTCAAGTGGCAAGTGGTCCACTTTTTCAGTTTTGGGTCATCCTCGGCGCAGTCAATTGAAAGTGGCCAGTTGTCCATTTAGTTGTCCAGGCTCACCGCAGTGGCAAATCACCAACGGTTTCAGTCCATTACAAAGAGCGATCACGTCCTGAAAAGGCTGGTGTCGACAGTTCAATTCTGTCCCTCAATCGTTCTCAATCATGAAACACAGCATTGATTCCGCACCCGTGTAAATAGATTTACTTCCGATCGCACCTCTGTCAGCACATTTACTTCTTGATCTGATCTGGGAAAGCACGATACTGACGAGAGCAGAATGCTGGAATTACAAAGACTTACGCGAGAGGCAATGTAAAGACTTTTACTTCCACGGACAATTATCACGCAAAGTAGCCAACTATTTTCATTCAACGGAGCCAGGTTCCCCTTACTGGATGAACGTCGCAAGGCTGATGTTGATGATGATGTTCGTGGCATAGAAAAACGGCAAGGACACTACGCATTCCGTTCAGGACTCTGAAGTCATGTCAGGACAATGTCTTGACATGATGGCGATCAGTCCAGTATTGTAAAAGTCGAGAGGAGGGTACTGATGGCACCCCGCGCACTGCGTACTGAAAAACTTGATCTTCGAGTCAGCTCCAAGACGAAGCGGACCCTGGAAGCGGCCGCCTCCGTCTCGAATCGTTCCGTGAGCGCCTTTGTCCTGGATAGTGCGCTGGCCCGAGCAGAAGAAGCCTTGGCCGATCGCCGCACGTTCAATCTCCCCAAGGCGAAATGGACTGAGTTTGTGACGGCCCTTGATGCCCCCGCACGCCCTCTCCCTCGCATGCATCGGTTGTTAACCGAGCCGGGATTCTTTGATGCGGCACCGGTCCCTCGTGGCAAGCGTTGATTCGAAGGATCGACAAACTCCAGCGCGATCATGCCGTTGACACGTTCGATTGCGGTCATCAAGACCTGAATCGTTTTCTTCAACACTACGCGTTCATCAATCAGCGAAGCGGTGCCTCAACCACCTACGTCGGATTGGCTGATCACACCGTGATCGGTTATTACTCCCTTGCCGTGGGATCAGTCGAGTATGCCAAGGCACCCCAGCGAGTCACCCAAGGACTCGCGCATCACGCGATTCCGATTATGCTCCTGGCTCGATTAGCCGTGGACGCCGCGTGGCAGAGGCAAGGGGTTGGCGCGGCCCTCTTGAAAGATGCCATGCTTCGGACCCTTCACGCGGCAGAGATTGTTGGGATTCGCGCGTTCGTGGTGCATGCCAAAGACACGGCGGCCAAAGGGTTCTACGAACACTTTGATTTCATGCCCTCGCCCAGCGACCCCTTCCATCTCTTCCTCCTGCTCAAGGACGTGCGTCAACTCATCTAGGCCGTTTCAACGAAAATGGTTCGGATGATGGCGGCCAGTGACGTGGAGCACTCCTTGTTGATATTTCGCCCCCGACAGGACTCGAACTCTCACGAAATACCTGGCCACTTTCGTTGATAGTCGGTGGCTACATCGAGTGGCAGTATTCACCAGATCCCGTGTCCTTCCACGCCCTTCGTGAGGAATGACCCCATGCGCCAATGGCCCCAGGTTTTCATCTGTCCAGCCTGTCACACCCAGAGCAACTTCCTGCTCCATTGTTGGAAGGCTGTCCTACTCTGCAACACGCCACCACTAGACCTTCAACCCCCGACCAAAGGAAATTGCCATGTCCGTCACCACGCCTCCCACTGACCACCACACCATCGCTAAACCGCGCTATTCGATATGGGGTCCGGTGCAAACCTGCCAGACCATTGCGCCCGGCATATCCAAGGTTACGACCGCGTCTCATGGCGGATTCATTCTCTCGGCCGAACGGATTGCGGAGATGCCCACAGCCTTACAGAAACCCGATGGGAACTGTTTTGAAGAAGACTGCGCGTGGTGCCTCGTCGTCTTATCCTTCCCGGCCTATTTCCCACACACACTCTTCGAAGAAGCCGTTCGCACCTGCAAAAATTGGTTTCCCACTGAATGGGAAACATGGACCGGCACCACCCTCGACCCATCGGAATCACGTGAAAAACGTGAGACCCATTTCTACCAACTCCATCGCCATCACCTGATCGTCACCACCGCTTGGGGGGATTGGCATCCCCAAGTGCCGGCAGGCTATGTCGGCGGGCGCGCGAAACTCGGAGGGCGAGCAACTCAACCGGTATCCCCTGACCAGTACTTTCTTCTTCCCTCTGATGAATACCGCGCCACAACACCGTTCATCGTGGATCCGACCCGGCATCCATCCATCCAGCCGATCCAATAACCGATCCCCTCACCATACGGAAGTCGTGACACGATGACGCACACCACCAGACCACCCTGGGCCATGACCCAGGACGAACTCCTAGGACGAATCGACCGGGTCGATCCCTACGCGGCTAATTGGGATGAAGAGGGATTCCTAGGATCGGACCCGCAATACACCAAAGAGGGGAATATCTTCTTTCGCTCCCAGGATATTCACTTTGGCTATTTCGGTGGGCAACCCAACGATGCCCGAATCCTGGCCCACTACGAGTTCTCTCTCGGCACAGGCATCGACAAAGACACCGGGCGATATTTCTTGCTGGCCACTATCGTCTGCGACGATGGACGAGAATTCACTCAAGGCCCGATCGGCGAATATGCTGGCTCGGGCAACGGCATTTGTACCGCCTACCGTGGGTATGGAGCAGGCCGGGCGTTCTTTAAGGAATTAATGATTCGAGGAATCTGGCAGCCAGAGGCCTTGGGCTATTCGCCTGGAGGATTAGCCGCAGTTAGGTCGGCGCACAGGAGTCTCATCCGCGACGCACTCGCAGAAGGCAGGACCATCCCATCCGAAGTTCTTAAAGACTATCCTAACCTCATGCCACAGACACAACACAAAGGATCTCCGGCATCACAACCATCGTAAGTCGCACAGGAACGATCATGACCAAACTCAAGCATTTCGAGTCAGAACAAGCCGTTTTGAACTTTATCGCCTCAGAAATCGTGAGCACCCTTCAAAATGATTACAACCGCATGACTCATGACAAGCAGGACCGGCAACACTATACGAACGATGATCGAAAAAAGATGCGGAACAAACTCCGTGATGTCCAAGCACTCATCGAGCAGATTCCTGCCCTTCCTGGACTCATCAAGACCTTACAAACATTCGTGACTGATGTACGGGCGGTGGGGATCGAGGAAACCGGGAACGACTGGCCAGATCTGAAAAGTACCTATCACGAAGCAACTGCGCAACTCATCGCTATCCACAAGAACCCGGAATAACTACTACTCGACTGCGAACAAGTAACCCTGCGAGAGACAACAAGGGAACCGAAAACCACGATCCAAATCTCAGCTCACACCACAACGAATACCCTCTACGCCTCACACAATCTTCGCCCTAAATTTCACTTTCCTTACCGCACCCGCTTCCTCGACACGTCTGATTTACTCCACCCTGCTAACCCTTGCCGCTGCCCTTCACGTTGAAACGCGGACACTAATGCTCGCGCACGAGTCGTACGAATCTGCCGACTCATGGCCAATTCTCGCACTTCCGCAATGACGCGACGCCGAACCGGTGACGTGAAACTCCCCACCACTTTTTTCCAAAACGGTTCAAAGGCATGATCATGATTTCCAACAAAGTCATAGATCTCTTTCAATACCGTCATGGCATCTTCTGACAGCTCAATCGAAGCCACTAAATCTGGCTCAGCCGGCAGCAGCATATCTTCTCGACGAATCCCTTGCTCCACCGCTTGCATCAGCTTCTGTTCCGTACAATACACTTGATGCCAAGCTGGGCCCGCCTCCCATGTCACAGTAAACTCGCCACGCGTTGACGAAATACGATCAATTTTCCACTGTCCGACAAATCCTAACGCCACCAGTTCCTCGTGAGCTGGACCGAGCTGCCGAGAGACTTCTGAAAATGACGACAGCCGTTTGAGGCTCAAATTCACAGCCAATTCAGAGTACACCTCTGATGCCGCCCCGCGGCCCACCCGAAACAACCCATGTAAATGTTGATACAGCAGTTTCGTCAGATCGCGCTGTAATGCAAGAAACAACTGTTGATCTTGGATATGACAGTGAAAATTATTGAGATTTGCCCAATACCAATCCGCAAGACGAATTTCGTGCGCCCATCGCGGTTCATTATGATCATCCGGCGATTCTTCCTGATCAAACCGCTCAAAAATGTGCACACCTTGACGCGCGCACCGCTTCCCATTCTTGGCACTATGTGCGACTAATTGTAATCCGCTCATCCGCTCAAAGAAGTCCCGAACTTCCTTTTGACGTTCCCCATTCGGCGCTTTCCCCGTTAACCGGATCATTTCTCGGCCACTGATTCGTAACACATCCGGGACCATTCCCTCTCGCTGCCAGGCCATCGTCAACGCGCGCTCGAATGCTCGAAAATACTCAAGATCCAATACCGTCGGATACCCCCACTCCGCACTGGGCGACACCTTGATTGGCACCTTAACCATCTGCCCATTCATCTCAGTCATCCGAAATACAATCTTCGAGAGGGAGTCGGGCGTCACCTTTCCTTTCCCTGGTAACTGCCACATCGGAATCTCAGACACCGAGAGCTCTGAATAGATCAATCCTTTTCGAGCTAAGGCCCGATCTTCTTTCTTTTGAAGAGATTGATCCATAGACGTACTCCGTAACGTATTCTTCTCTTTAACGTATTTCTTTACGTGGGAAGGAACGGAGCTTTCAAAAGGTTAATAGTAACTATGGGAAATACTTATGCTTTTCTAAAGACCATAATTGTTTGAAACCTCTCACCTTGCTTCAACCCTCTCGCCACCTTGTCCCAACCCTCTCGCATATTCTTGTCTCAACCCTCTCGCTTTTGTGCCAACCCTCTCACTTTGTTTGTCTGAACCCTCCTGGCTGTGCATAACTCAAACACTGAAGAACCAGACCTGGAAGCCCACGTACCACCTATGGCAGTCGGAATACCATGGCAATCAAAGCTTTAGAAGATTTTCAGCCTACCTCAGAATAACGATACATCAGTATCTAATCAGATACATCTCCTGGCCGAAAGGATTGAAAAGGTTCTTGCGTGGGAGGGTTGGAACAAACCTTTTTTCCTTTATCGAGAAGCCCACGAACAGTGTTCTTCCTATCATCTACAATCGAGCCCTTCGCCGTATCACCAATAGGCCATGACTACGTCACCCACAAAACCCGTCAAGTTTGGCTAAGGCATCCTGCAATCGTGATTTGATTTCAGGAAAGTCTTGTGGCCGATTACTCTGTAACCGGATTGTCAGATGGAAGCCCTTATCGCCACGATCTTCAAATTTGACCGGCTGATACCCACGATTCACCCGAGTTTTGCGTTGAATCTCCCCGCGTAACCGTTCAACCGACCATTTCTCTTCAAGAAGCTTCTTCACAATGACCTTCAGCCGAACTGGATTGTCTCGAATCGCAAGAAGCTCTTCAGCATGATGAAGGCCAAGTCCAGACGAAGCACCCAGCACCTCCTCAAGAATCTCGGTTGGGAGGGCCAGCACTCGTACGGCATGACGAATCTTGGACACCGTCACCCCCAACAAGGTCGACAATTCTTGATGTTCGAGCTTAAACGTCTTCAACATGCGATCGAATGCCCGTGCTAAGTCGAGCGGGCTGAGATCTTCACGCTGAAGATTCTCGACCAATGCATTCACGGCCGCTTGTTGATCGTTCGTTGGCCGGACAATGGCCTGAATCGAGGTCTTTCCAGCCTGCCGGCAGGCTCTCCAGCGTCGTTCACCCGCGACGAGCTCATATCGACCATCCGGAAGCGCACGCACAATGACCGGCTGTAGCAGTCCCGACTCCTTCACCGAATCGGCCAATTCAAGGTCGGCGGCTTCATTCAGTTGCTGGCGAGGCTGATAGGGACTCGGGAGAATGTGATCGATCAGAATATCCTGGATATTGTCCGCACCGACCGCGGACGAGGACAGCTGCGGTGAAGGTTGCGGCGCCGGGGACATCTCAGCGACTGTCATCGGGATCACTTTTGTCACAGGCGGTTGCTTCGCCTGCGGGGAAGGAGTCGCGAGAAATTCCCCTAAATCATTCTGCCCGCCATCATCTTGAAAGGTGGCATCAACCCGGCGATTCACGAGGTCTTGCAGTCGTCGGCTTTCCTTACTCCCTTGCGGCTGCTGAGAAGCGCCCACTGGCTTACTTCGATCTCGATCTGATGTCGTCGATTTGTGATCGCTCGCCATAGCTCACTCCTATGCCACGACCGCAGGTTCAGCCGTAGTCATCTGTGGTTGAGAACGAAGATCAGCTTCACGAGCGTCGACTCGTCTGATCACTTCTTCTGCCAGCTGCATATAATCCCGGGCCGCCGTGCTCTTCCGATCATTCTGCATCAACGTTTGGCCTTCAATTTCAGCCTTCTTGACCGCGGCACTCATCGCGATCGTCGTGTGCATGACGTCATCCTTATACTTATTCAACAGCGAGCTATGCACAGCCTTACACAACGTCTGCCGTTTATCATGCTTGGTCAACAACACCCCAAGCAGTTGAAGATCGGTATGATACGGGGCCTTGATGTGCTTCCGTTGTTCCGATTTCACGAGCGTCACGATTTTGAGGAGGTCATCGATCCCGTCGAAGGAAAAGCCTGAGCCACTTTCCATAGGCGCAATCAAGAGGTCACTCGCGCCCAACGCATTCATCATCAATGGACCCATGGAAGGCGGTGTATCGATGATCACATAGCGAAATTCGGAAACGGCTTCAGGCGTCAGTTTTGAGTAGAGACGAAAAATTGGACTCTCAAATTCGCCCGGAATCATCAACATACTCTCGACCGGCGCCAGCTTCAGACTGGACGGAATGATATAGAGCCGGGGGATCCTCGTGGCATGAATCACGTCCTGAACCCGCATATCATCGAGCATGAGCAAATCTCGGAGCCCTGGTGTGGTGCCATCCTGAATGCCCAGTAACTTCGACGAGCTGCGCTGGGCGTCCATATCGATCAGAAGAATTTTTTCGCTGGCTGGGGTCAGGCGAGTCAAGCAGTCCGCGAGATTAACGGACGTCGTGGTCTTGCCTACTCCGCCTTTCTGGATCCCCACGCACAGTCGATTGAGACGCGTATTCATAGGAACCTCCCTCTTACTTGGAGACGATATTCGTGATGACAATGAAGTGCGGAAGACATGAACGAGAACCCAGAGGTTCACTGCGTAGGCACACGTAGGTGAGGTCAAATACCACGCTGGACCATACATGTCAACATGGTATGGACTCATGCCGTGACATCATGGGTGAGATAGCTCACAAGTCATTAGATTGTTGAGGCTCTTCACGGGGAGTTGTGGAGCATCATAGGAGGTGTATACAAGACATCTATACGGGTGGTCCAGATGGTGTCCCAGATTATCAGATTCGATATCGAATTCAGATAAAGATTAAACATTGTATTCATTCTTCGTGAGCAAATAACGAGTGAACAATCCGCCATGATCGAAATGCCGAGACCTGCTACGCATTCCCACGATAAACCTCGCTGGCTACGTACAAATTCGATATCGAACTCCACAAAAGTCAATAAGTTTGCTTATGTTCCGATTCATAAACCATAAGTTATGAAGCAAGTATTTCGAGGATAGCAATTGATTGACTCAAATGAGAATCGATTGCCTTTATTGCACCAACCATAATTCAATGAAAATTTACTATACATACCAACACGTTACGCGCTGAATTCGATATCGAATTCATGCAGGCAATGTTCTTTGTGTAAAGTTTTCTGAAATCGATATCGAATTTCTCGATACTAGCGTTCCCTGTATGGAAGTAGTTTCAAGGTGTAGTCGCGGTCAAGGATGTGTATTTTATCGACATATATAAAATAATAAGAAAATGTGTTGTCAGATCGGGTCGACCTGCATCATTTCTTTGAGACGCTCGGGAAGTAATTAGGAAAGGAAGAGGGATGGGTGTCGGCTAGAGAGACGGTTAGTAGTCAGTCCAGTCCGGAAATCGAGAGTGAATGCGCCATTTTCCAGTCAATCGAATATACGCTAAATACTGAAACACCTTCTCCCTCGTGCCATCGGGGAGGACAAACCCTGATTTTTGAAGGTCGAGACAGGTTTGTTCCACTTCTTCATGAAGCTCACGCCTGCCCTTGGCATCCATCGTGCGAATCTGTTGGTCTAACACTACTAAATCTTCGGCAGTGAACTGATCGAGACGATGGGCCATTTCCATCGGGGATAATTGAGATCCGACTAGGGGCTGTAGCAGCTTCACCTCGAATTGGCCCGTGCTGAATTGCCGAGGTTTGACCGTCATTCGAAGCAGTCCGGCCTTGACCAACTGCTTTCTGGTCTGAAACACATTCTTCGAGGTCCTCCCAATCCACTGGGCCATTTGTGCAATCGTTGCCCGAACCCGAGATTTTCCTTCGCCCTGACCATGACGGAGAAATTGGAGATAGAGGATCTGCTGATGAGCCGGGAGTTGTCGGAACGTCGGATGATCCAGTGTTTGATGGAGCGTCTTGATGTAGTCCATCGGACTAAGGAGCGTCGATACTTGCTCAAGAACGTCATCCTCCGGAGCAGTGTCTTCCGCGCCTTCAAACTCTCGTGCAAGCGCTTCTTCATCAAAGGCTTCCGTCTCTTTGTCTATCGCCATAGCACCCCCGGAAACGCGCAATATATCACATTGCGTATCATACCTACACGACTGAGTGCAAGTACCTAGACCATGATGTCAGGATGGACCTCAGTTTTAGATGGGGTCGGGGATTCTCACAATCCACGAAGCCACCTTGACCGGTCGTTCGGATCGGCGTAAAAGGGACGGACATCGAAAAGAGGGGAGGGGAGGCCGTTCGAACGGTTTCGAATCAATCCTCTGACGGTATCCCTACGAGAAACACGATGACGTCGAACGACCTGATGATCCGTGGCCAGCGGGAGCTGCAGCCGGCACCGAACGAGGCCCCCCATCCCATCGCCCAGATCGACTCCCGAGGACTCAATCGAGTCGAGCTCGAGATCGTCCGGTTTTGCGACGATCTCACCACACACGCTCAGGTCCTGCCCAGCACTGTCAGCACCTACAAGAAGCGGCTCTTCTTTTTCCTCCAGTGGCTCCAGTCGCTGCCCCCGGAGCCGCCCATCCCCTGGTCGATCGAGCTGATGTATGCCTACCGGTCCCATCTCCAACGGACGTTTCGATCCCCCCGCGCTATGAATGGCTATCTTGTCGCCCTCCGGCAATTCGGCCTCTCTCTCAAAACACTCTACCGACGACCGATGGATCCCGCCGAGTTCATTAAGGGATGGACAACCGATCGCGCGCCCCAGCGACGGCCGCTCCCGGTCGACGATGCCAAACGCTTCCTCGTTCAGCTTGCGACCGATCCACGACATACCCTGTTACAACAGCGCCGAAACGAAGCCCTGGGTTATCTGATGCTGAAGACCGGACTCCGTGAGATTGAGATCAGCCGGGCCACCATCCAGGATCTCCAACCGGGGGAACCAGGAAAGTACTGGCGACTCTATGTCCAGGGGAAGGGGAGGGTGATGGCCGATACCTGGGTGAAGGTCCTGCCGGAAGTCTATAGCAAGATCACGGACTATCTAGCGCTGCGGGGGACTGAGCTTCCGGACCATGCCCCACTCTTCGCGACAACCGCCGCGGCCAAAAACGATGGGAGCCCACGCAACACGGCTGGCCGGAGCCTGGGCACCAGAAGCATTCAGCACATCCTCACAGAGGCCTTACTCCTGGCCGGCGTGAAGCACCCCGGGATTGTCGTGCACAGCCTCCGCCATTCCGCCGCCACCTATGCAACCGTGAATGGCGCCAACCCCACTCAAGTCCAGCGCATGATGCGGCATAAACACTATGCCACCACCGAACATTATGTCCGTGAAGCACAGCAGATGATGGAAGGGGCGGAACAGGCCATTACCCAAATCTAAGGCATCGCTCTCACATGCCACTAATCAATCGCTGGAGCATTCGATAATTGATGAATACCGATTGGCGTAACGACGAAGCAGTCCAGCAGGCAGCCCGCAATTTGTTCGTGGGGGTCGTCCCAGAGCGCAGAGAGGAATTAGAGGGTTTTTGGGAACAAAATGACCTTCAATTCAACGTGCTAAAGGACCTCACCGAGGATGGGTCATTCATTCTGGATGCTGGGCAGTATAAGAATATCCGCTTTAACCATCGAGTTATGCGGGCGTATTGGCTTGCTGGGTTTATCGCGTGGGAAGGGTATCAGTCGATCCACTCGGGTTTGATGACAGGGACCAAAGACTTTCAGCACTTCAAGGAAATGATAGATATATTCTTCTGTATTCTGGGGGAGGATGACTCAACTCTCGTGCCAATGCCAAAAGGAATTCCTGACCCCGGCAACTATGTTGAGCTCGTAGAGCACAGGGCTGCAGCCGAACTGTCCACCCTGGCAGTTGGCTGGGCTTTGTTGCATGAAGTGCGGCATATCCGCCATCAACGCGAAGGAACGTCGGCGGACCGGGATGCACCGCCACACGCAAAATATGCTGAGGAGCTGTCCTGCGATGAATTTGCGACGCGGTTCCTGTTGGAGCGCGTTAGCCAATTTGCATCCGAGCACGGAAAGGACCCAGAATTAGTCCGGCAAAAGCGAGAACTTGGCATCTACTTCGGGTTGTTCGCATTAACCCTGGTGAAGGCTAGAAGTGGTCACTGGGGTGACAGCGACACGCACCCAGCCATACAGACCAGGATTAATGCCACGATCAATCAAATACAGGGTAGTGGTACCCGCATGTCCGATGCGATTGCCCATGTCGCGTTCGGTGCACTCTGGTCTCTGTGGCCAGAGGCACCAGGTCCCTTCAAGGTGGAGGATTAGGACTTAGCCGCCGACTTCCTAAATACCGACGGCTCTTTTTAGTCTCCCAAAATGATATGACTGCCACTTACTCTATCGAACAACGAATCGAGACGCTGGCTGAAAACGCCATCTTGGAAAAAGGGAATGGAACCTCATTCACCGCCCTAGGTATTGAGTTCTCCCATTGGGATTTCAACCTGCGCGACGGGTGGTTACAAAACTATTGGCTGGCGAAAGAAACGTACGCCGCAGCAAATGTAGAATCGGCCTGTCAGCACTTCAACGAGAAGTTGAAGCGCATTGTCCCCCGCGTGGCACTGGTGAGCCAATGCTATACGGAGTGGCGGGGACAGCCCTATCTCGTCGTTCGGGCTGATCTCTCGCTCGGATATTACGGCTTCATCCGGAACACCAATCCCGTCGGCCTGATGTTTATGGAGGACGAGGTCAAAGCGCTCAACCTCCTTCTGGATAAACCGATTCCCGAAGCCTTTTATTATTATTGGAACGACGCGGTCAATACCATTGGCTATTCCTCCAAACTCCTATTGATGTTTTGCGCGATCGAAGCGCTTGTCAAGGTGCCCAGCGAGAAGGGGCCTCCGACGAAAGACTGGGGGCGGCTCGAGTCCATCTTAGGCCCGGAACTGAAAGCAGAACTATTCGGCACCAAGGAAACGCCAGGGGTCGGCCTGAGACATCGATTGGCACATGGGGATTACTTTAATCAAGAGGACTCTCAGAAAAACTATCTGCTGTTGGTGCATCAGCGAATCCTCGATTACTATAATGACCAGGTCTTTGGTGAGCCCCTTCTCGGCGCAGTGACGCATCCTCAACGGCATCTGTTTGGGAATCGCGAACAATGGCGGGGATTTATTCGGCCCATCAGTGACAAGCCATTAACGCTCAAAGCAGTTTTGGAAAACCCTGATGAAGGGGACGTGGTGAATTCGGACTTCTATCAAGTGGTGTACGACAAGGCAGTGACCAAGCAATTCTAGACACTATGACAAGCCCAACCGATCATTGACCGGATCCACCAGGTTTTGCTCAATGCCCAAATACCGCTCCGTGGTCATCACGGAGCTATGTCCATAGAGCTGCTGAATTTCACGCATGTCCTTCGTGAGTTCATAACAGAGCCGGCCAAAGGTCCGACGCAGATCGTGAGGCGCCACATGTTTCCCTAACGCTTGCTGCGCATACCGCCCCACGATCCGCCAGATCGTATCCTCGGTTACGCCTTGCCCCCACACCTTGCCATATCGATCAATCGCCCGGATCACACAGCCCGACGCAATCCCAGCCGCATCCAGCCAGCTATCCCAGGCATTCTTCACTACGCCGGGGAGGGGAAGGGTGCGGACGCGTTTCCCTTTCCCTCTGAGATTCGCCAAGACCCACCGATCCTGTTCTTCTCGCACCACCTTCATCTCTAAATGTGCAATCTCTGCACGGCGCAACCCACAGCGCAGCATGAGCATCAACACCAGGTAATCCCGCTTCCCCACTACCGTCCGTTTATTCGGCCCCGCCAAGATCCGGTTCGCTTGTTCCCGTGGCAGCCACACGCCGGCGCGCACCCCACGGTTCGGGACCATCGGGATGCGCTGAATGCCTGTCGCAGTCGGCGCATCAATCAACTCCTCCTCCAGCGCTTCCTGCGTGAGCCGGCGGAGCGCCGTGAGCTGGAGATTAATCGACTTAGGGGACAGCTTCTTTTGATGCAGTAGATAGTCGCGATATTTCAATACCGAAAGCTTCGAAAATCCCTGCTGACGAGTCCTTTGAAACCATACGATATAACTCCGTATCGAGCCGCCATAAGATCGCTGGGAATGGGGAGACACACACGATCGAACGACTTGATCCCGAACGGCGACCCAATTAGCATCCTGCCAGTTCATCAGCACGATTCCCTCACGCTCCCGACCACATTCGTTTCCTGCGTCCCCCGACTGCTGATACGTGCTAGTCTACACTATCACGTGTCAGAGGTTCCATGATTTAACGCGTCTCTCATCCCGCCGGAGAAGTTCGACCCCGAGCCCAGCGTGTTACTCATAAACAGGCACAATGGATCAGAAGAAAGCGAATAACAGACCCCCTACGCGTGAACTACCGGAAGCGCATCCCAATCGGTCGTATAGGCGGGAGACCGTCGATGACACTGCGTCTGCCAGGCTTTCGTCAAACCACTCGACGCATAGTCCAGCGTCCCAGAGCCCCACCGGTCATTGATGGCATCCACGGCTGCCATTAACCGTTTGGACTTTGGACGATCCTGCCGGTCGAACAGATCCGGCTGCACCTGCCCGGCCGGCACTAAGGCGGTGCACATCACCCCCGCTTTCTTGTATCGATACCCGTCCCGATAGATGCCGCGCAGTCCCTTTAACGCTACCCTGATGAGTTCCGAAGTCGTATCTGTCCCCACCGACAGCGCACAGGTCACCGAATTGCGATAGTGGGGGTCCTCCGTGAAGGTGTTCGTCATGATGAACACGGTCACTACGGTAGCCGCCAATCCTTCCCGACGCAGCTTTTCCGCCGCACGAGAGACATAGGAGGACACCGCTTCTTCCATTTCATCGAGCGTAGTGACGGCTCGGCCAAATGTCCGCGAGCAGGTAATCCCTTGCTTGGGTGCGGGGCAGTCTTCAAGGGCCAGGCACGACTGTCCTCTGAGCTCCGCGAGGATCCGCACGCCGACCACGCCCAGATGCTTTCGAATCCAATGCTCATCCGCCTGGCACAACTGCAGAACCGTCGTGATGCCCTGCTGCGTGAGCAGGCGTGCAGAGCTCGGTCCGATCCCCCAGACGTCTCCGACCGCCACGCCATCGAAGAGCGCCTCTCGGTCCTGACACGCCAGGAGGTCGAACACGCCGTCTGTATCCGCGGTCCGTTTCGCCACCCGGTTGGCGAGTTTGGCGAGGGTCTTCGTCTCCGCGATGCCGACCGAGACGGGAAGGCCCGTCCATTGCTTCACCGTCTTGCGGATCTGTCGCCCATAGTCCGTCAGGTTTCGCCGTTCAAATCCCCCTAAGCTCACAAACGCTTCGTCTATTGAGTAGATTTCGAGGTCAGGACTAAATTGCTCTAAGGTCTCCATGACCCGTTGGGACAAATCACCGTAGAGCCGATAGTTCGAGGAGAATACGTGCACGTGGTGTGCCTGGAGCAACGGACGGATCTGGAACTCCGGGACGCCCATCTGGATTCCAAGCGCTTTCGCCTCATTGGAACGGGCGACTACACAGCCGTCATTATTGGACAGCACCACAATGGGTTGACCGGCTAACTTTTGATTAAAGAGCCGTTCACAGGAAGCATAGAAATTATTGCAATCGACGAGGGCAAAGACGGGAGGCATCGTACCCTCAGAGGGAATGAATGACGTTGGTCACGACCCCGAAGATCTCGAAGGTCTGTTGGGTCAGAATCTCAATCGGTTGATAGGCGGCGTTGGCCGGGAGCAGGCGCAGGATCTCGCCTCGCTTGAAGAGTCGCTTAACCGTCAGCTCCCCATCGAGCGCGGCCACAATCACATGACCATCGACCGCGTCGAGTGAGCGATCCACCACCAGCAGATCGCCGGAATGGATACCCGCTCCGATCATTGAATCCCCGGTGACGCGAACAAAAAAGGTGGCCGCGGGGTGCTTGATGAGGTGACGGTTGAGATCGAGCTTGCCATCGATATAGTCGTCAGCCGGAGATGGAAAACCTGCCGGCAGTCGACCAAGAAATACGGGCAGCGCATAGCGTGTCGAGAGATCCGGAGCGTAGATCGCTTCCACATTCATAGGCATCGAACACCTCGCAACAAAGAGGCCGTAGTGTAGCCCTAAACCGGAAGCGGCTCAAGACAGTCCGGGGCGTCGTGTCGCGGATTGTTCACGAGCGTACTAACTGGATAGGCCGTGAGCTCCTCACTCGGATACGGGCGAAGCAGGGCTTTCAGAGATTCTCCGTGATGAACGGTGGGGTCAAGCCATTGGTCGTACGCCGTGGAAGCCAGAATGACGGGCATTCGGTTGTGAATCGGTCTCAGCAACTCGTTCGGTTCCGTGGTGAGGATCGTACAGGATTCGATGACCTCGACGTCCGGGGGTTGCCACTGTTCCCACAGGCCGGCAAAGGCAAAAGGCCGGGAATTCTTCAATCCAATCCACATCGGCTGCTTTGTCCCCCCTTGGACCTGCCACTCATAGAACCCTGTTGCAATCACCAGGCAACGCCGGGACTTGAAGGCGGCACGAAAAGAGGGTTTCTCCGCCACCGTCTCCGCTTTCGCATTGATGCACTGATGCCCGATCTTCGGGTCTTGGGCCCAGGACGGAATCAGCCCCCAACGCAATAGGACCAGCTGGCGGTTGGCCGTTCCAGGCTCGATCCGGATCGCGGCCACAGGTTGTGATGGAGCAATGTTGTAGCGGGGTGTGAACAGTGGAGACACCGCAACGCCAAATTCTTTGGCAATCATCTCAGGAGAGGCTGTTTGGGTAAAGCGTCCACACATGGGGGCAACTTTATCATGGAAGTTTCTGAGAGTTCGATGAATCAGGAGGCCACGCCGAGCAATGGTGTGTTTGGGGCCTACCAGCATGCCGGTCAGCTTGATCCCTGATAAGCGGCAGAAAACAAACAATTCCACTCCCAAGCTGGGGTGATTTCTCGCGGGGAAAGGGGTATTCTTCAGCACCGATAGTCAAGTGGGGACCTACCATGCCCTGGATTGTCTCAGACAGAAGAGCGGTCAATCTCGCGATCTCTGTATAAGAGTACGATCGCAAGAACTGTGATCGCCTGTTTGTAGCCCTTAATTAATATTCACACTTCTCTCATTCCAACTAGTTATGACAATTTCCATGTTACCCATTTCACCGAAAATCCTTAAGTGGGCGCGTGAGACTGCTGGTCTCACCGCAGCTGAAGCAGCTGAGAAATTGGATGTGGATGCCGAGAAACTTAAGAATTGGGAAGCCACATCGGGAACTGAGCGGCCAGGTATTACGGTTATACGAAAGATGGTCACGGTATACCGGCGCTCCCCAACGGTGTTTCTGCTTCCCGAACCCCCTCAGGAGAAACCACTTCCTAAAGATTTCAGGACGATTGGTGGCGCAGATAATCGACTTACTTCAGCGGTTCTGTTTGCGGTTCGAGATGCTGAACAGGATAGGTCCGAGGTAGGGAGGCTTATCGAAGAAGACCCTTCTTTGCTCACAGTAAGAAGGGTTGGAAGTGCACATCTTGAAGAAGCCCCTAGTCACCACGCATTTATAGAGCGAAAACGACTAAATGTTTCTTTTGAAGACCAAATAGGCTGGCGCAGGGGAGAAGTTTTCAACAAGTGGAGAGCTGCTGTTGAGCGGTTGGGAGTATTGGTGTTTCTGAAAAAGATGCCCGAGGAGGATTGCCTTGGGTTCTCCCTTCTCGATTCAAATGGATTGCCGACCATTGTTGTCAATTCAGCTTCTGAATCCGAGGAAGCCAGATCCTTCACGCTTTTCCACGAGTATGCTCACCTGATACTCAAGCAAGAGGGTATTTGCTCTGACTTTGCTCATGCGAAGGGACGCGTGGAGCCGTGGTGCAATAATTTTTCTGGCAACATGCTTATTCCTGAAAAGATCATCAAGAGGCTAAGACCTGATTTAGAGATAGGTCGAAAACGACAGTGGGATTTTGAGGAGCTAACACACCTTGCTAGACAACTCAGGGTTAGCCGGCAAGCTCTAGCGATCCGGCTTCAAGACTTGGGGCTCGCTCCGACAAGTCTCTATAGTGAAGTGGAGCATCAGTTAAAACTGGAGAAAGAAGCACAGAAGCCCAAACCCAAAAAGAAAGTGATTATCCCGCAACACATTAAGGCAGTGTCCGCGTCAGGAAAGGCGACAGCATCCGTCGTCCTGGGAGCACTCGATAGGGGATCTATTAATGTTCTGGAAGCTTCTGCCATTCTTAATCTGAGTGCTCGCTATTTTGGAGATTTGAGAAAGATCATTAATCACGGGACTCGGAGCGCCTAAATGTCTAGCGGCGCAATCCCGAAAATATACATCATCGATACCTGCTGCTATATGGACCTTGATCGTATTCATCCTCGCCCTCAATATGCCTGCTCAGAATCAGAAAGAGTTAAAATTTGGAAAGGCATCGGATCTCTGGGAAAGCAAGAGAGGGTTTATCTTATTAGCCATATTCATGATGAACTCGAACAGCATTATCCCAAACCACTTCCTGATTACTTTCGCTCCATTCCAATCATTAAGACAGGGCTCGGAGTGCCCGATCTGAGTAGCGATGTTGCGGGAATTCTCGCAATACATCCGTCACTCATTAACCCCACCCTGAAGCATACAAAAGACTCCGCTGACCCATGGATCATTGCAGCCGCCAGAAAAAATGGGTGGATTGTTGTAACGAACGAGCTGCCAGGAAAGAGCCCAGCAAAATGCAAGATACCTGATGCATGTGAGGATCTGGGTGTGAAGTGCCTTCGCTTCGAGGCTTTCGTGCAGGCTGAGGGACTTCTATGACAGCAAAATGAAGGACTGAATCATTGATGGATCTTGCCCTTCATGCCCGTACGAGAGCATACAGCCTGATCTGCGCGTCAAAGGCGGCAGCCACCCAGTAGCCAGGCGCCACCCCTCGCGCACGATCACGGTGCGGTAGAGGGTTTTCGCGATTCTCCAACCGCTTCGCCAGACTGTGGTGCTTCTATTTAGTGCAACCAAGGCAGGCGGCTTTTAGCGGTGGCTAAAATACCCACTGAGGAACGGACTTCCAGGCTTCTCGCAATGCTTTATCCAAGACCTTGTAGCTTGGTTCGTGCGATGCCACCAAGCGCCAGAACTCTTGCGAGTGGTTCATGTGAGCGGTGTGGCAGAGTTCGTGAACTAACACGTAGCGCACAAGTTCTGGCGAAAGAAAAAGCAGCTTGGTATTTAGCGAGAGATTCCTTTGCGCTGAACAACTGGCCCATCGAGTGCGCTGGCTCTTCACCAGCAGTCCACGGACTTTGAAACGGTGCTTAGCGGCCAGTGTCCCCGTAATTGGAAACAAGCCTTCACGCACCCTCATCCGAAGCCAGTCCTTCAGCTTTCGAATCACAGCTTCCCTGCTCAGGCCAGAGCCGCTGATGATCAGTTTCCAGTTCTCAGCCCGAAGCCAGACACCGGAACGGTTTTCCTCTTCTCGATAGATGACGGACCACGTCTCTCCGAGGGCCACCAACCGAACCGCCTCAGGAAGATGCTTCACCGGGCTAGGCTCCAAATAACGTCGTGTTTCATCGATACGCTTCAGCGCATCCGCGATCCACACCTTCTTCAGCTTGAGAAGCGAGGGAATCTTCTTCTCGTCGTAGCCTCGCGGCACCACAACGCATAGTCCCTCATCCCGCGTCACCTTGAGACGGAGATACTTTGCCTTCGGGCTATGCCGGATGCGGTAATCAGGAAGCGCTATCTTCATCTGCTTTTCCCACGAATCGTGTTTTCTCCAGCAAGCGCATGGCGCGGTCGACGAAACCGGTCGCAGGCATGTGGAGGTTTGCGTCTTTGAACTGCTGAAATAGCGCCGTGGTGATGGCAAGGAATAGCTCAGCCTTCAAGTCGCTCTTAAGATGCCAGTTGGGAAAGCACACCTTGTTAGCCTCAGCTACGACGGCGGCGGAGACAGCCTCAGCCTGTTTCTCCGTAACGCCGGGGTTAATCTCTCTCGCAGCGTGGGCGATAGACTGACCGACGGGCTTCTTGCCTTCGTTGACGAGTTCCACGACTTCTTCGGCCAGCTTCTCCAAGGCGGATATGAGGGCAATGCCCTGCAAGGCGTTGTTACGCTTGTCGTTGATGATGCGCTTAAGTTTCTCACTTAGTGGTTCTGCTTCCGGGTCCTGATCAATGCGAATCTTCAATTCCGCTGCCAGCATTGCTTCAATGTCGAGCGCCTTAGAGTCGGGATCAATGTCTTTTAGCTTCGTCAGGTAATTTTCATCGAGGACGTAGGTCGGGAACTCCTTCTTGATCTGGTCCACATCTAAATGTTCGCGAATCAGATCACGGGTCTTCGCGCCGTCCTCTGCCGCTGTTTCAAACTTATCAAGTGGATAGAACTTCTTCCGGTACACCATATGGAGCTTGCTCAGCCACACATAGTCAGCTCGGTGTGGCATCAGGAAGTCGTCGGGTTCCAGTAGTTCATAGAGCTGTCGAATCTTCCCGTAGCTGTTCTCGAACTTGTCTCGCGCGGGTTCGTTCTTGTTGAAGAAGGCCAAAATGCCCATCAGCGAAGGGTGGGAGCCGCTCCGCTCATGCCCTCTAAGCAAATCAAGCACTGTCTCCATGTGGAGCTTGAACTCCTCGCGGACTAACTGAAGCGGGAAGGCCACTTCGCCCAGTTCAGATTTGTCGTAGCGTAATGCTTCGTTGAGGTGGCTGAAGACACCCCAGAAGTCGCGGATCACGCCTTCCTTCTTCACCTCATTATAGGGGCGATTCACCCGCGCGATGGCTTGAAGCAGCGTGTGATTCTTCAGCCCTTTATCTAGATACATCGTCTGCACGATGGGTGCGTCAAAACCGGTCAGGAGCATGTCGCAGACGATGATGATTTCGGCTTTCCGCCAGCGCTGCTCTTCCTTGCCCTGATCCTCTGACTTGTCGGACGGCAGCTTGCGAAACTCACGGATCGCCTTAGCCCGAGTTTCCTTAGGCAGGTCGAGGTCTTTGACCATCTGCGGAATCTTTTCATCACGATTGTTTACGTCGGAGAAGATGGCGATACTCGCCTCTGGTCCGAGCAGTTCATCCAGCGCTGTCTTGTAGAGCGCAACCGTTTCCTTGTTGTAGCAAACCAGCATCGCCTTAAATCGGTTCGGGCGAACATGCTTCACAAAATGATCAGCAACCTCTGCGGCGATATCAGCGATGCGATCCGGGTGCTTCACTAACACGTCGATGACAGCGTTCTCCCTCTTCAACCTCTCGCGCTCGCCTTCGGGCAAGTGCGCAAAGGTCTTGTCGAATTTGTCATCCAACTCCTTGCCCCATAGCTTCCAATCGCGAGGGCTGGGCTCCCAAATCAGCCGGAGTGTTGCCCCATCACGGATCGAGTCGGCGATGGAATAACGCGGCTCCAAGTAGCGCTCAAAGCGTGTGACTCCGGTGTCATCAGTGGAGAGTTCACGGCCAAAGGCGCGGGGCGTGTTGTGGTCATCCAGCTCGATCGGCGTCCCTGTAAAGCCGAATAGCGATGCCTCTTTGAGCACATAGCGCATGGCTGTGCCGAGGTCGCCTTCCTGGGTGCGGTGCGCTTCGTCCACGAGCACGATCACGTTGCGCCGGTCCACATGGAAATCGCCCGGCTGAAACTTCTGCATGATCGTCACGATGATACCCCGGTAGCCGTCGCGCAGCTTCGCGAGTAAATCATCGCGGCTGGTAGTGACATGGCAATTCTCCGTGTTGGTGCGGAAAAACTGGCCGCTGATCTGGTCCTCCAACTGGTCACGGTCCACGATGATGAGAATCGTCGGCTGTTGAAGATTGGGGTGAAACCACATCTTCCGAGCAGCGAAAAGCATGGTCAGGCTCTTGCCTGAGCCCTGCGTGTGCCAGACGAGACCACGCCGCCAGCCTCGTGGTTTGTCTGTTTCCAGCGCACGCTTCACCAACTCGTTGGCACTGCCAAATTGCTGCCAGCGAGTTACCTTTTTAATGCGTTGCCCTTGTTCAGTATCGAAGACGACAAAGTTGCGAAGGATGTCGAGCAGGTTGGACCGATCGCAGAGCCCGTAGATGCCGCTCTTCAATTCATTATCGCCATCTATGTGGCTATGAGGGTTCGGGCTTCGCCAGGTCTGCCAATAGTGGAATTTCACGCCGGGCACACCGTAGCGCAGAGTGATCTCATTCACACCCACGCAGAAGATATTCGAGTGATACAGCTGTGGCGCTTCGCGGAGGTAGCGCCCGCACTGTCGGGCTCCTTCAGTCCAATCCACATGCCAGTCGCGGGCCGTGGTTTTGGCCTCAATGTTCACTAGCGGGATACCGTTGACGAAGAGCAACACGTCCGTGCGAATGCGATGATCCCCGCCATCCACCCAAAATTGGTTGGTGGAAAGGAAATCGTTGTTTCTGAGATTGTCGTAATCGATCAGCGTAATCGGTTGCGCATTTTCTTCGGCGCTGAACTTATAGATCTCCTCATTGCGCATCCACGCAAACCATTCGGCGTTGTCGCGGATGCCCCGCAGCTTGGTGAGAATCACGTCGGCGCGGGCGTCGTCGGTAATGACGCCAGGGTTTAACTCCTTCAACTTCCGCCGGAGGATGGGCAGCAGGAGTACTTCCACTTCGTCTGTGCGATAGCGTTCGTTCACTACAGCCTGATTCTCGAAGCGCCACCCCAGCTCGGGCGTCAGCAACCATTCGATGATCGGGTGCTCGACGGTGTTTTCCTCGTTCCACCGTTTCGGTATTCCTGTTGCAGGATTGCTCATAGATTCAGGCGAGTCTTTCCGGTGAGGAGGTTTTGTAGCAGGGATTGCTTCACGCGGCGCGCGGCAATGAGCTGCTTGTTCAATGCGGTGACTTGCTCTTCCGCAGCCTCTAATCGTTTCACGATCAAGTCCTGCTCTCCCGGCTTGGGGAGCGGAATGATGAGACGCCTCAGGGCCGTCCGGTTTATGGTGCTGAGTCCGCTACTGGTGTTGGCGGTCGCTACCCAATGACGCCGAACTCGCGGCGAATTGAGCGCTCTCACGAGAAACCGCGCCCTTACCTCGTCTTCGTTTTTTAGGCGCACTCGGAAAAGGTGATTTTGAAATGACATGCCTACTTCCCGCTCCGAGACCAACGCCGCCCGCCCAATCTCTCCAGGATTCGCATGGCCCTCAACGACCAGAATATCATGACGATTCAACCTCTTCGATTCGGCCTCATTCCCACGCGATTCGAGGTAACGTTCCTCAGTGAGGTCAATTCGCCCTCGATAAACGTTCACGACAGTCAGATAACGGACGCCATTGTCTGCTGCCTCGCGGTCTTGATTCAGCGTGATGCCGGACGTGACATCGGCAATCTTACCGAGTCTCTTCGACGCCCATCCATGCGGAATCGTACGAGCCATTCCGTATTCATAAGGGAATCGGACGGTGTGCGGACCAGCAGCAAAGTGCGCTTGGTCGAGAGCCACTGCCACCCGCTCTGCCTTGCGAATCTCCGCTTCGATGGTGCGGATGTGGTGGTCTCCCGCTTTCAGCGTTTCAGCGATGCGGGTTTGCTCTTCTGGATTTGAAGGAACAGGCAAGAGAATCTTGAGATAGTCTCTCAGGTCGAGATTCCGCATCTGTGTGGTCTGATGCTGAAGCTTCTCCACAAAACCCGATCTGTTGAGCTGATGCAGCATCCAAAGTAGAAGTTCGGGAACGATCTCGGAAGGATTTGGACGTAATGCCTGAACGAAATTTGCGAACCCGGTTTCAGGCATTTTCTCCCGAATCATTGCGACTCGCCCTACCGGCTGATTCGGCCCGCCGCCTGACCGCTCGACGAGAACATCATTGGGCTGCACTTGGATTTGTGCTGCCTTTGTTGAGCTGAACCCTCGCCGCGCGATGTCAGCCAAGTCTAAGTTCCCTGAATCTGTGAAGTTAGTGCTCCGCAGAACGGAAAGAGTCACGTCGCCCTCGTCATCGCCCCAGTCACCCGAAAGGTCATCCGTCAGTAGTGACCGCAATGATCGCGCCTTCCAGTCGTCTGGGATCGCACCGAGAATCGTTTGGTATCGGTGTCGAATCATTGGGAAGGCTGTAACAGCGCGTTGAGTTTCTTTCGGACGGAGGCAACCAATTCATCGGACGCGACAAGTTCTTTTAATGCGGCGCCTAGCTCTATCTCCTCCTCCGGCTCAAAGGTGTCCACGTATCGCGGCAGGTTGAGGTTGAACTCATTCTCTTCAATCTCGGCCTTCTCGGCGACCACGAAGTAGCGGCGGGTTTCGTCGGGATTGGCGCAAATGCGTTGAAGATCGGCGATGGCTTCGTTCACCTCTGCCGTTTCGCGGTCGGCGCGGCGGTTGACCTCGGCAATGCGTTCCTCACGCTCCTTTTCAAGTTTTTCCAGCACCTTAATCTGAGCCTTCACTAACTTGAGGCGATCTTTGGCGTTGTCTTTCGTCGTCTTTGTTAGGGTCTTTAGCGTCGCCTTCTTCGCCTTCACCTTAGCGGGCGAGGCCTTCTGTTTCTCCAGGAGGGCAATTTCGACTATAAGCGGGTGCAGCTTTCCCCATGCAGGATGTGAGGCGTCAGGGGCCTCCTGCCACTGTTTGAAACCGTCCGTTGAAAGACTCTGAACCTCACCCCGCAGCACGGGCAGCGCGGCGAGCACAGTGTCATAAGCCTCGCTGATCTCCTTCAACCCATGCGCACGATCGTGAGCGATCTCGTCGAGGATGGCCTGGCCTTCGACTGGGAGAATGGCGAGCGCCTTGGCTGCGTCGCCATACGCGCGCCACGGCAGCAGGATGCGGAGACAGTCGGCGCGGCGCAGGAGGCATTGCGGGTTGGCGTGCTGGTAGTGGCGCGAGGCCCAGATCATGAGCACGCGGTTTTTGCGGCAGGCGGGCTTGCGCTTGTTGATGATGGCGAGGCAGGCCGGGACGTTATTGCCGTAGAAGATGCCGGAGGGCAGCACGATGACTGCCTCGATAAGATCGTCCCGCAAAAATCCTGAGCGGATGAGGTATTCGTCGTCGGCCTTCTTGTTCCGTCCATCCTCCTCTTCGGTCAACTTCGGTTGTCCGCGGAAGAGAATGCCCTGCGACATGACAATAATGGCTTTGCCGTCCGGCTTCAGCGATTTCGCGACGTGCTGCATCCAGGCGTAGTCGCCATTGTCCGCAGGGGGCATACCATAGCCAAAACGGTCGTAGGGGTCGCCGTCCGTGAAGTCCTCGAATCCCCAGCTCTTCAGGGAAAACGGGGGATTCATGACAATGCGGTCGAATTGTTTAAGCTTGCCGTCGCTGGTGAGGTGCTTTGGCGTCCGCAAGCTGTCCTCTCGTGCCGGATACCACGAGTTTACGCCATGCAAGATGAGATTGATGCGTGAGATGTTGTACGTCGCAACGTTACTTTCCTGCGCGTAGAGAAAAAGGCGATTTGGGTCTTTGTGGTGGCGGCGGAGGTATTCCCGGCACTGAAGCAACAGCGAGCCGGAGCCGCTGGCCCAATCACAGACCTCATGTTGTTCGGCGGGCTCGACGATTTCTGACATGAGGTACGAAACCGCCTTCGGCGTGTAGAACTCACCAGAACTCTTGCCCGCTTTGCTGGCGAAGGTGCTGATAAGGTATTCGTAAGCGTCGCCAAAAAGATCGTCTGGAACGTGGGCGCGGTCGAATTTTCGGCTGGAAAAATGGTTCTTCAACTCGACCAGCTTCGAGCGAGGCAACTCGTCCTGCTTGTTGAAATCGATCTTGTTGGTGAGGATGCCGTCGAACTTCGGAGCGTTGGCGCGCTCGATGGCAAGCATGGCGTCATTGAGCGACTGGCCAAGTGTGAGCGAAGACACCGGCTTGTGCTTGGTTCCAGTTGTGACAACCTCCCACATCGAATCCGCCGGCACGATGAACGGCAGCGACTTCTTCTGCATTGCCGGGTCGTGAGCTAGATCGTCACCGACCTTCCTCGCTAAATTGCGGATCGCTTCCTCGAATATGTCGCTGATGCGCTTGAAGAAGAGCAGCGCGAACACATAACCGCGAAACTCGGAGTGATCGACATTGCCGCGCAGGATGTCGGCAGCTTTTTCGAGAAAAGTGTCCAGCTCCGTCTGGGTCATACGTCGGAGAGGAATCGAAATTGAATGGTTGTTGTCTTCTTGTGTTGGCATGGGCCGCAGAATACCCGTTTTGCCGAGAGAAAGCACCCCGCCTTTGAAGTGGAATGCCTTAATTTTCACCCGCTTACCAATGGATCGAGCCGATCTGAATGCTGGTGAATCCAAACACGCCATTAATCTGCTTGGCGTCCTGTCTGAATCTCACCGTGCTTGGCAATCAACATGTCGACTAGGATCAAAATGTAGATCGGCGCAGATGATCTTTGTCTATTTAGCGGACCATTATGGTGAAGGAAGGACTAGAGACGGAGGCGCGAGAGGGGCGGAAAGGTTTGCGGGCTGATCCGCAGCCGGTGCCGCCGTGGGAGTGGCGGAAGAAACAACGACACTAGCACTGCCAGGCCTCGGCGATCTACCAAAGTTTGACTCCCATCTGGATTGGGCCATAGGATACGCCTCACCAATTACGAAGGTGAGGTCATGCAAGTCCTCCGGCTCGCACTTCTCGGTGGACTCGGAGCCTTGGTGATAGGCTTCATCCTGCATCGCCTACGGCAGCGAAGGAAACCGGCCCCCGCTCACAATTTCCGTTGTGCTCACCACGTTACTGCGTCAGGTGAGCCCATATCCTTCCTCCTTGCTCCACTCGATACACCTGAGCATAAGAAGGTAAGCGGGACCTCATCCTGAAACCGATACGACCTCGTATCACGAAAAGTGGAGAGGAATAACAAAGGAGGACTTATGCCAGCAGAATGGGACGCAGAGAAATTGATTGATGCCGTACAGCAGGCGACCCCACCGACGAATAAAGCCGAAACAGACGCGGTGGAGGGGCTGCTTCTAGCAGTCTGCACTAAAATCAAGAATGGAACTTCTGTTCCCGCCAAGTACACGAAGATTTATCACGACAACTGGGCCTATGTGCAGATGGAACTCTGGCGGAATACATAGGAGCATAATCCTGTAAATCTGGCGGGTTATCCACGCATTACATTATCGGTGGTGCATTGCATACGGCCTACGGAATTGAGCTGCTTTATTGGGAGGCTCCGGCCTTCCTGTATTTTTCTTCTTCATCGATCGGAAATTGCAGTGACGTTCGAGAAGAACTACGGGGAGCCTCGCGTGAACCGTCGCGTGCAGTGCTAACAGAGGGACTGGTCCTTACGAGGGACCTTGCCTGACTACTTACTCAACCTGGGTGTGTCGCGTTATCATCAGGCCGATACCAGCGCATCCCTGTGCTGTTCGATGTGCTTGATGACCTTCCCTGGCAGAGCTCTTTCCGCGAGGCGCAGCTCATAGCTCTTCTGCAGGTTCATCCAGAATTCAGCGGTGGTATTGAAAAACGTCGCCAAACGTACCGCGGTATCGCCCGTAATCCCTCGCTGGCCTTTGACAATTGCCGTGATCCGGTTCGCCGGAACTTCGAGGGCCTTGGCGAGCACATTGGCATTGATCGACGGCTCTGTCGGCTTCATGAACTCCTCGAACAGGATTTCTCCGGGATGAACCGGCCGCATTCCGTTCTTGATCATGACATATTCTCCTTCAGTGATAATCGGCGATTTCGACTTCATAGGGTCCATCAGCTCTCCAGACAAAGCAGATCCGCCACTGCTCGTTGATCCTGATGCTGTGCTGTCCAGCCCGATCCCCTTTCAACATCTCCAGCCGATTTCCTGGCGGGGCAAGCAGGTCCTTGAGGTCCGAAGCGCTATCGAGCATGGTCAGTTTCCGCTCCGCCACTTTCCTGAAGCCGGAGAATTCCTTGACCATCGCTCCTGCAAAGAACAGTTGTGTCTTTTTATCCCGAAAGCCTCTGATCACGTTATTTAACCTACCATAGTTTTACGAGTTACGTAATACGTATGTACTAAATTTGTGCTAAAGATTTGCAAAAAGGATCGCATTCGACAGAATCAATAAAACGGATAGAATAATCTAAAGTCCTTGTTTCTACAGAAAAACGGGGAGACCTTAACAATTTCAAGCCATTGATATTATTGTTCATTTTGATCATTATGAGATACCCACTCCTGTTCCGGACGGTCCTTTGCCTACTCGTCCTTACGATCGCCCCGGCTGTCCACGCCGCAGACAACATTCAGGTCTATTTCTCTCCATCTGGCGGAGCCACCGTCGCGATTATTCAGGCAATTGAACAGGAAACGCAGCAGATCCGTGTCGTCGCTTACAGTTTCACGTCCGCCCCCATCGCGCAGGCACTCATCGCCGCCCATCGCCGTGGCGTGTCGGTGTCCGTGATTTTGGACAAGAGCCAGCTCACCGAGCAATACACTTCTGCCACGTTTCTCGCCCATGCCGACATCCCTGTTAGGATCGATGCCGCTCATGCGATCGCCCACTCCAAATACATGATCCTGGGCGCCGACCGGGTCATTACCGGCAGCTTTAATTTCACGAGAGCAGCCGAGGACAGAAACAGTGAAAACCTACTCGTGATCTACGATCGCGCCCTGGCCACCACCTATCTCCACAACTGGCATACCCACTTTCAACACGCCACGCCTTATCCCCGCTAAGACTGCGCTTCTTCAGCTCCACGTCCTCATCATTCATTGAGCACGATATCCATGTCTCCACGAACCCCCTCATCCCGATTATGGGGCACCGGCGCCGTCACCTCACTCTGTTGTTTGGCCCGACCCACCATCACGCACTACCGGTACGATGATCTCTGGTTTGCCTGGTGCACACGCTGCGGACTCTGCAGCCTCAACTGTGGCACCTATCAGGAATTACTCGAGGCATGGAACGAACGCAACCACCGGGCCTAGTCCTCCAGATCCGGCCAAATATCCCAGAATGTTACGTCCTGGTATACCTTAGGAAATCCGATCACATTGCACAGAGGTCCTAGCTTTCTCGGATGGTACATCGTCGCATCTGTGGCGAACTTCATTCGTTTTCTGCGTCCGTCCGAGGGTGCGCCTCCGGAGGTGTTGATAAAAGTGGAAAACTGCGGTATACCAGGACGTAATAATGTCGCACCTAGGCGACTCGCAATACATCATCGCGGCAGCACTGCTCTTCTTGGCGATGACGGGGGACAGTCCTCAGATCGATGCCCGAGCTGTCGAACCGATGCAGGATTCGCGCACTGAGATGAAACGCCTCGACCGCCCCATCCCAACTCCGCACGAGGCCCGATAGCAATGGGGACACACCGGACTTCCTCCCACGACGAAGCGCTTCCGGCTTTGAGGTGCTCCGCGGCCGACCATTGGCTCGACCGCTACGTCGATGACCAAACCAATATGACTGGGGCGGAACGTCTGTCCCCCCGCACCATTGCCACCTATCAGCACAAGATTCAGCTATTCCTCCATTGGTGGAAAAGCTACCATCCTGAACAGCCTCTGACCAAGGATCTCGCCACGATCTACCAGGCCTGGCTCAAAGCCGAGCAGAACGCGAGTGAACAATCTGAACGATTCTCCACCCGCTCCTATGGCCTCTATCTATCAGGGATGCGACGATGGGGGGCCTACCTCGTTACCCAGCAAATCCTCCCCTCCAACCCATTTCGCTCGATACAAGGCCCCAAGCGCATGAACTCCCACGCCAGTGGCTTTCTGCATCGCACTCAAGCCGACCAACTGCTTCAATCGTTCGATCGGACCTATCTCATTGAGCATCGGGATTATGTGATCTGTTTACTCATGCTCAAAACCGGCGCACGAGAAACCGAACTCTGTCAGGCTGTGGCGGGCGATCGGAGAATATACAAGGGACAGGTCGAGCTATATTTGAACAGCAAAGGCAAGAAAAAGGACGATCACAAGCGGGAACCCGTTCCACTCACTCCAGCGGTCGCCAACGACGTCCAGGCCTATTTGAACCACCGAAATCGACTCGGCGAGCCCCTCACCGAGAACTCACCCCTCATCGCCACGATTCGAGAGGGCCGCGGAGCACAGAATGGACACATGCAGGATCATGAAATGCGGCGCCGCATTAAACTGGCGCTACAACGAGCCGGCTTCCCGCATCAAGGCTTGACCGGCCTCGCTCTTCGACATACGGCCGCGATCCAAGCCTTTCTCGATGACATCCCCTTCGAAGCAGTTCAAGCCCTGATGCGCCACGCCGATAAGAGAACTACCAAAATCTTCGAGCAGCAGGCCAACGGCATCAGAAACAGACGAACACGGCGCCGCACCAAAAAACCACGGCTGCCGAAACTCGCGTCGACGGCATAAGGTCATACCGCTCAATTCAGCCTCTGTGCAGCCAGCAACTAACAACTTTCCCTACAGAGCTGCTGGCAAGGGATCAACGTTCCTCGCACGCACCTCCATAAACTCATAGTCGCCAATCTCCCCACGATCCCGCCTGAAACAGAGATTATCACTACCACTCCCTGGGACCCCTATAACCTCAGTCGTCGATTGCACTGTTCCAGCAAGGCATCGCACGGGGCCATCGGATCGATCACATCGCCCCCTTCATGGCCATTATTGATCCACGCATTCATCATCCTATTTCTAAGCACTGGTATCTCCAGCCTCCCCGACTCGGGTAAGGATCGGCACTAGATTGATGTTTGCTCGCTGTTCTGAACGGCTGCTTCCGACCCTGAGCCGAAGTACACGACTGACGGCTATCAGGTGGTCCAATCGAATGACGGCGCCATCGGGATCCCACGGGGTGAAAAAGAAAGAACATTCACAGCAGGAGTTCACCTGAAGTGGTGCCGAAGGCGGGATTTGATTTTGGATTAACTCAGCACTCTGAATGTTGATGCGGGGTGTGACACTTTATTACAGAGATTCAATAGTTTATGAACTGATAAGGAGTGGTATTGAGCGAGATAGAAAGAGCACAAAGTAGCTCTGCTATACGACCGTTTTACGACTGCATCGCAGACCCATTGCGACGTCTCCTTGATGCTCAGCTCGGCCACGGACGATCCGGGTTGTCTCCAATTCCACAAAATCGATCAGGCAGGAGCACGAGATTGCCGAGGCTGCGAGCATATCCGTCGATCCCAGGGAAGAGAGTGGCGAGAGTTAAACCATGATCATGGAGGTATTTCACGCATTCACTGATTAGTTTTTTACTGCAAGGAATGACAAACTTAATCATGTGACGCGAGACCATTTTCTGATCCTTGGAGCAAAGGCGCAGATTTTCCATGAATGATTTCGTTACGTTGAGGGGTACCACAAATAGAGCTTGTTGAGCGACAACTCTCTCATTTAAACGGTATGCATTCAATGGCCAGATACCAGATGGGGTGCGATGCTTTTCTTGGCTCTTCAGGATGAAGTTGATTTCCTGCGGTAGATTGGAGCCACCTTCTAACATCGCCTTCAGTTGAGGAACTTTTTTCGCTGTGCATTCATCACGCCACCAATCAATTTGAAGAGCCCAAACAGCACAAGACTTCCTTCCGTCGATATGCGCCTTATCCATCGCGAACAAAACAGCGGTCCAGAAGGAGTAGGTCCAGTCATGTAGTCTCGTTGGTGCACCATAATGCTGCATGAGCGCAAGCCATTCCATAAAATCGGTATCACTCGGTGGATCAGAAAGCAGCCCTCGTGCCTTGCGGATGAATTCTCGACTCAGGCGTCGCTCCCATTTCCAAGCAGCCGATAGGCCGAGACTAAACCGTTCACATAATGTTCGTTCAAGCGTCGTAGAGAGAGGCCATTGCGTGCTCTCGTGTCCCTTGAAGATCCAACGATTCCATTTGTTGGGACCTGGATTACCAAGACCTCGACCTTCCGAGTAGTGCTGTAGTTGGTTCCAAGACTGGACTTTGACTTCCTTGTAGAGGTGCTTGTAGCGATCAGCCATGCAAATCTCCTAATCCATCGTGTTATATCCGCGCGATGGTATCCCGATACCAGGAGACCTGACAACTCTTTATCATGGGCACCAACCTTACTACGCATCGGTAAGAGTAGGCCTGAGTAGGCATTTGGGAATAGTTCCTAACAGCGTTTGCGAGAACTGCCTGCCCCGGCTCTAGCTATTTGAGAGGGTTCTGCCCCGCTTTTACGGACACCTAGTTAAGGCTCATAATGGGCCAGGAGGGGTGTCATGGTACAACGGCGGAGGTTTTCAGCAGAATATACGCGTGAAGCGGTGGCGATGCTGGATGCACCGGACGTGAGGGTGAGCCAAATCGCCGCGGAGTTAGGGATTGGAGCGGCCATGCTCGGGCGTTGGCGACGGGAGATGCATCAGGAGCTGGCGCAGGCATTTTCTGGTAACGGGCGTCCCCGCGATGGGGAGCTGGCTCAGCTCCGTCGGGAGTTAGCCCGCGTCACGAAGGAGCGGGATTTTTTGCGCGAAGCGGCCACGTTCTTCGCGAGCGCGTCGCGATGAAGTATCGGATGATCCAACGGTGCCGCGAGTCGTTTTCCATCCGGATGATGTGCCGATGCTTGCGCGTCTCCCCCAGCGGGTACTACGACTGGGCCACGCGACCGCCGAGTCCGCGAGCCCAGGCGAATGCCCGATTGCTCACGCAGATTCGGCAACTCCACGCTGACCAAGACGGCGTCGTGGGGAGCCACCGGATCTGGGAAGATCTCCGCTATGCCGGGGAGTGCTGTGGCCGTCACCGCGTGGCGCGGCTGATGCGTCGGGCCGGGCTGCAGGGCGTGCCGCAGCGACGGCGGTGGCGCATGAAGCGCACGGGAGTTCGTCCTGCCGGCACGCAGAATCATCTGAACCGAGACTTCACCGCGGCGGCCCCCAATACCAAATGGGTCACGGATATTACCTACATTCGGACCGCTGAACACTGGTTGTATCTCTGTGTGGTGCTGGATTTGTATTCCGGGCTGGTGGTGGGCTGGTCGATGAGTCCGCAGCAAGATCGCCAACTCGTCATCCAGGCGGTGTTGATGGCGGGGTGGCAGCGGCGAGGCCGCACGCCGATCATTCTGCACTCGGATCGAGGCTGTCAGTTTACCTCCGAGGAATACCAGCGATTCCTGGAAGCACATCAGATAACTTGCAGCATGAGCGCGGTGGGGAGCTGCGCGGATAACGCGGCAGCCGAGAGCTTCTTCGGCGTGCTCAAACGAGAACGGGTGAATCGACACTACTACCGGACGAGAGCCGAGGCGAGAGCGGATATCTTTGACTATATCGAGCGCTGTCACAATCCCCGACAGCGGCGGAGACTCGAACTGCAGCAACAGGGGAAACAACTCTTAACTCAACCGTCCGTGAAAATGGGGTAGAACCCAGATTGTCTAGTATCAATTAGCAATGATATGAAATTACACTGCCAAGAGCACTAAATTGAGCATCGCATTCAAATGTGTTTTGTTTTACTCAACAGGGCTGATCCAGTTTTTGATTTGAGTAAGACCTCGCTTCCATCGGCGGTCACCTAAGACAACTGCACCAAGGAATGACATGGGACCAATCCTCCTCGTTGATAAATCAACAGTCCAGGGGCTAAACCCTGAGGAAATCACATTCATGCATAAGCATTATATGGTTGTAGTTGTTCCGATTCTTATGCGCGAATTGTTGTCCAATTTGGCTAAGGAGACAACAAATCGAGAAGAAACGGAACGAAGATTGTCAGCTCTCGCGGCAAAAGTAGGAATGTACGACTCTAAAGTGGCTGTTGATGCAAGAAGTATTGCCGCTGGTAGCTTACTCGGCGATGAAATGCCCATGGATGGAAGAATTCCAATGGGGGGAGGAACCCGAGTTCGCTCTAAAGATGGCCGCACGGGAATAATTTTTGACGAACCTCCTGAAAAGAAAGTATTGAGAGAATGGAAATACGGACACTTCACAGCAGACGAAAAAGAAGCAGCCAAACAAATTAGGAAGATTGATTTGGAGGTGGATCTCAACTCAATTAAAGACCAGATCTCCCAAAACTTATCTTATTTTCCAAAATTTTCCGCTTTAAAGGATCTGGTGGTGTGGATTGATGAGACATTTCTTCCCTTAACAAATCAACATAATCACATTGTAAACGCGGCATCTTCGGTTCTTGGGCCTCAAGAGATAGGTGAAGTCATTAGTAGATGGGAAAAAGCTGGCCACCCCCCTTTCTGTGATTTTTCGCCATATGCTTACTACTTCTATCGTTGCAACGTTATCTATTACTTAGGTCTCGGACAAGACTTTGTTAGTCCCTCCAAGAAGCAAAAAACCCATTTAGATATTCAATACTTATATTATCTTCCATTTTGCATGGTTTTCACTTCCGGAGATAATTTTCTTAGGGACATGTTCCCGTATTTTAAGAGGAATGACCAATACTTCGTTTGGAAGGACGATCTTAAGAAGGATCTCATCGCCATTAAGTCTCATTGGAACAACCTCAATGAGGAAGAGAAAAAGAGATTTCGCATCGAATTTGGGGATTACCCCCCTGACATTTCTGGTTCGGTAACCGGGCAGCTATGGAAAAACTTAATGCGCCCTAAACCAAAAGAAGCCGACTTTGGTCATAAACTGTCGAAAGAACAAAACAAGGGCTTAGCGAAACAAATCATGTCTCTATATTCGGGGGCGGTAAAAATTGAAGATAATAAGAGTGTCGATGCTAGCTTCACCGAGAAATTCGAAGATAAGGATCTTAGAGAACGTTCGTTCTTGCTCCTCGAAAAGTGCGGACAGGTGTTTGGTCTTAACAATGGCAAGACTTGGTCTGACGTAAAGAAGGAGATCTCAGCAAACCAAGTGAAAGAGATTTACGACTTTTATGCAGATCTTTGGAGGCCAGATACTAATTTATCGAAGCTGATTGTGCCCACTGAAGACAGGCAGCGCGTTCTCTATATTGGGGAAATCGAGCCAGCACTTATCGTGAGAAATGTGCTTGCTTCAGCCCTGTACTTTGATCAAATTTGTCTCGTTGATCCCTTCATCAATCCCTGGACAATGACAGAAGAGTACAACCCAATCTCTAATCCTAATCAATTCCAAGCTGATCTCCTGAAGACATCTTATCTATTATTCCTTCTGTGGCCTTGGATTGAAAACGAACAGGTATTATTTATTCCAGATCCATCTAATCTAAGTCTTTCGCTTAAAAAAGCCATTTTGATTATTGCTGAGGCCAAAAAGACAACGTGGAAGCTGGATGCTGAGGAGGAGAAGGAGGCCGAGGAATACGCGCACCTTCAGAAAGACAATCTTTTGCGCTTTATCAGAGCACTTCCTGAAAATCACCAAAGACAAATGCTAAAAGACAAAATTCCCACTGACGAGATTGATGCATTTATCAGGATAGGTCTGACAAAACGCGCAGAAGACCCTTTAGCGATCGACCGGTCTCTTAATAGTGACGATGGCCAGTTGTTCCTTTCTAGAAGCGGGGCTAATCTGGAATTAAGCTTGCTATTGTGTCAATGGCTTGGTGCGGTCCCCCTTAGTGCACTACTGATTCGGGCCAATGAATACAGAAAACTGAAGGATCCACCTCCACACCGCTGGGCAAAGTTTTGCGAAATCTTTAACAATGCTGAGTTCTATTTCCTCGACTTGGACGACGCCGCATTTGCTCACTTCTTAAAGAATAAGGGGTTTCTGAATGAGTTTAGAACTTTCTTAAGAACTTTGTTAGCTCGGCTGAGTTCTGGTGAACATATAGCCGATCCAGAAATTGATGACTTCACAACAGAACTTGAAGAACAGATTGGTGGAATGAACCAGGAATGGATAGCCCTACAGAAAGCAATGGAAACGATGGACAAGACTAGTTTGGATTACGGTTTCAGGAGGGGGAGGCTTATTATTGATATCGATGACCGAGGATACATCTCAACTGAAAGCGACACGCTTCGTACAAAGCATTTCCCGGATCTAACAGGTCGCCCTCCGATCAGGATGTTCTTTCACGTTAGGGCATAGCCTACTGGTATCCTGCGCGGTCTTAGTCGCCTAACAGACAATGGTGGAAAATGGCTTCCTGATCGCCTGTCAGATGAGACGCGTCCATCAGGCATCTGATTTTGGGACGGTGCTAATCGAATTTTTGAGTCACATGATTTCCAGAACTTACGGGAAGACATGTGGGCAGGTTTTGTGGACACCGACACGCGTGTTAGGTAACTGTTCTGCAACCCTCCCCAAGCAGGCTCATACCCAATCCAGCCAAGCTTAGCGCGAAGCGAGCACAATCTCTAATGAACGGCAGCTCTCCGGCGCGGAGATTGCCTTCGCGACTGTCGCAATTTGGCCGGATAGCGGCATTTGAATCTGGCAAACACATCGCGGACACTCCTTTCTCAATGGATGTCGCCAAAGTTAGTGCGTAGCACTGCCGGGTCGCGAACGGGGCGGCGCTCGTCACGCCGCCTTCTTTCAACGAAAGGAGTTCATCATGGAAAGTATCAGCACGTCTCAACACCGCGAACCGTGGAACAAAGGTAAACTTGTCGGCCAAAAAGCGCCGTTCAAGTTGAAGGAGATTTGGGCGATTCGGACCCGTTTGCAAATGGCCGGTCGTTCCCGCGATCTCGCGCTCTTTGACTTAGGGATCGACAGCAAGCTGCGGGGCTGCGACCTGGTCAAGCTACGCGTGCGCGATGTTTGCCACGGCGATCAGATTGCCCCGCGGGCGATCATCATGCAACAAAAAACCCAACGACCGGTGCAGTTTGAGATCACGCCTTCCACTCGGGAAGCCGTAGGAACATGGATCAAGCAGGCCACGCTGAGGTCAGAGGACTATCTCTTTCCCAGCCGCATCCACAACTCACCTCACATGGGCACCCGGCAGTACGCACGAGTGCTGGAGGGATGGGTGAAGGCCATCGGCCTCGATGCATCAGCCTATGGGACGCATTCCATCCGGCGCACCAAGGCCTCGCTGATCTATCGGCGGACGAAGAACCTGAGAGCGGTGCAGCTATTGCTTGGGCACACCAAGCTCGAAAGCACCGTGCGCTACCTCGGCATCGAAGTTGATGATGCCCTGGAGTTGGCCGAACAGACGGAGGTCTGACTGTCCAACATTGGCTAGTGAGTCTGGCAGCGCCCCAAAGCCAACGGGCGCTGTCCGACCCAAAGCCGAAGTACACGACCGACCGCTACCAGAGGGGGAACTTACACCGATCCGCATAAGAACCCGTGATAAATGGTCCCACCGTCGCAATTCATTGAAACGACAACGAGCATGGCATATTCTTCACGAACAGTAGTGGCGTGTTATACGGACAGAAATGGTCGGATCTAGCTCTTACGCGAATCCGTCTAAACATTGTTGGGGCGACCCACATGGCGTCGAAGGTTCAAGAGCGCATCTACGTTGAGGCCTTCCTGGCCCGCCTTGGTGGCCAGCACGCGATTGTCGAGGAGCGCGAGTCGCCTGACTTCTTGGTCTCGGGTAACGGCGAGTGCTTTGGTCTGGAGGTTGCTCAGGTGTTCCGCGACCAGGCTGCGGTGAGCGACTCCGGCTCCACCGCCAAGGCCGTCGAGTCGCGACGGAACAAGTTCCTTCGCCGGCTCGCCGCAGACTACTACTCGGCTGGTGGGCCTCCTCTGCACGTCCAAGCTGTGATGGCCGATCCGGCATCGGTCGATTACGCGGGGTTGGTCGATCGGATCGTCCGTGCTCGCCCGGCCGTTCCAAGGGAGCGGACGCGACTTGAGATGGATGGGGCCACTCTTCATCTGTGCGCCTTGCCTCCAGAGGCAGGGCAGTACGCTCGGTGGGTGGCCATCGACAACTCTGTCGGCTGGCGTGGGCAGATTGGGCCGGAGCACATCCTGCCCGTGATCCAGGACAAGGCCGCTCGCCTGGCTCGCTATCGTTCGGCTGCTGCTCGCGTCGAGCTGTTGCTTGTCGTGGATGCAACACACGAGTCAGGCATGGTGCGTTGGGATCCAACCCGTCCCTACCCAGGCCTGCACGGGTTTGACGCCTTGCACCTGTACTTCCACCCGGATGAGGCGCTGCGACTCGGGTAGGATGGCGCCCCAACAAGACCTTGGAGCCGAACTTCCGCACTTGGCCGATGGCAGTCCTCGACCCAAACCGGTCGATCACCGAATTGAAAAGCAGCCGTTCAACGTCTGCGTTCTATGGCAGGCGGTTCTCCTTTACTACCCAAGTAACGTCCCAGGGCGGTTGGTAGGCGTTTGCACTAGGGTAGGGATGTGAACCTTCTCAAGGAGGGCGTCTTACTCCGATCCGCATAAGAACCCGTGATAAATGGTCCCACTGCCGCAACTCATTGAACACGCGTCGATTATGGCGTATTGTTCACGAACAGAAGTGGCGTGTTATGCGGATAAAATTTGGCAAATCCGGTTCTTATACGGATCGGCCTAAACATAGTTAGCCGTCATGGACATGAAGTCACTACTCTGGAAGCGCAGATCAGACATCGCGCTTGTGATTGGGAATGGAATCAATCTCTATGGCCTCGCTCACCAAACAAATCCATGGCATGACCTCTTGGTCAAGCTCGCTGAAAAGCATCTTCCTGCAAAATTGAGAAGTGTCCCGACAGGGGTTGCACTTACCGAGTTCTACGACGTGCTCGAACTCAAATCAACCTTATCAACAACTGGCCCAACGCTCCAGCAAGAGTTCTGTGAACTTATGGCCTCATGGCGGCACTACGAGCACCATCAGCGCATAGTCGAATGGGCGCAGAAATTAGATAGACCAATCCTGACAACAAACTTCGAACAAATACTTTCAGATGCAGGCAAATGCACCCTGCATCGGACGAAAAAGGACGGGTTCACCGACTATTACCCGTGGGAAAGTTATTACGGTGTAAGGGAAATCGACAATCCAACTGAAGGATTTGGAATCTGGCATGTGAACGGAATGCAGCACTATCGCCGAAGTGTCCGTCTTGGCCTGAGTCACTATATGGGATCCGTGGAGCGGGCCAGAGGCTGGCTTCATAAAGGAAACGAGAGGCAACTCTACTCCGGAAAAAATATGCGTGAATGGGATGGAGCTGCCTCGTGGCTCCATATCGTGTTCAATTCTCCATTGCTCATATTTGGGTTGGGCCTTGAGGAAAATGAGGTTTTCTTTCGATGGCTTCTTATCGAGCGCGCCCGGTACTTCAAGAAATTCCCCGATCGAAGAAAAGATGCTTGGTACGTGTACGCTGGAAAACTGAACAATGATGGCAAGCAGTTTTTTCTTGATGGTGTTGGCGTCGTTCCACTGCACGTGGCCAGTTACGATGACATTTACAGTGCCGATACATGGAAATGACGGCTAACCCGGCAGTCAACCGGACCTGCGCGAAAAGCTGCGCAGGCCGGTTACTTCTACGTTAATGCGATAGGGCTGAGAACCGCTTTATGGCGGTGCGATCTCGGCGCCGAACTTCCGCACTTGGCGATGGCAGATATCTTTATTTCTTATAAGCGCGAAGATCGACCACTGGTGCGGCCTTTAGTGCGCACGCTTCAAG
>WBZQ01000052.1_pt3 | contig 58193 bp, 59 predicted proteins | sample 5204251 | NCBI WGS metagenome assembly WBZQ01 (sample SAMN12412402, study PRJNA552823) | activated sludge metagenome | isolation source: activated sludge from nitrification reactor of wastewater treatment plant... | place: USA: Virginia | collected 2017-09
CGCGCTTCCGAGATCTGGACCCCCGTGATGATGCTGACCGCCCGTGATCTCATCGAGGACCGTGTCCTTGGGCTCGACGGCGGTGCCGACGACTACCTCACCAAGCCGTTCTCGTTCGCTGAGCTGAACGCGCGCCTTCGTGCCCTCATCCGCCGCGGCGGTGCCCCCCGCCCGTCGGTGTTGCGGGTCGGAACGTTGCAGCTCGATCCCGCGTCGCGACGGGTGTGGCGCGGCGACGTCACCATCCCACTGTCGACGAAGGAGTTCACGCTGCTGGAGGCGTTCATGCGGCGCCCCGACCAGGTGCTCACGCGCCTGCAGCTGCTCGAGCGGGCGTGGGACGAGCGGTATGAGAATCGCTCCAACGTCGTGGACGTCTACGTTCGCTACCTGCGCGAGAAGATCGACCGCCCCTTCGGGGTCGAGTCGCTCGAAACCGTGCGCGGCGCCGGTTACCGCCTACGGTCCGACGGCGGTTCATGAATCGCCTGCCGATCCGCTGGCGCCTGACCCTCGGGTTCGCGGGCGCGATGGCCGTCCTGCTGGCGGTGGCCGGGACGGTGCTGCACCTCCTGCTCGCGCGCAGCCTGGACGCCGAGATTCGGCGCGAGCTGATTGCGCGGTCCGACGAGGTGATCGCGCTCGCAACCGCCACCGACCGTGCCCTGCCGCCGGTCCTCGGCGGTGTCGTCGCCGACAGCGGCGAAGGCCTCGCGCAGATCGTCGATCCCGCGACGGGGCGTGTGCTCGAATCCACCGCAGGCGCCACCGCGACGTCCGCCTTGACTCCGGCTGAGATCGCAGGGGCAGGGACCGCACCGCGGGTGATCGGGCGCCGGCGGCTCGCCAACGGCGTCGATGTGCGGCTGGCCGTCCGCACGTTCGCGGTCGCGGGTACGCGCCGCGTGCTCGTCGTCGGCGACAGCCTTCGCCGTCGCGATGCGACGCTGCGCCGGCTCGACGCGTTGATCATCATCGGGGCGCCGATGGCGTTGCTCCTGGCATCGCTCGCAGGAGCCATGCTGGCACGCGGCGCCCTGCGGCCCGTGGAGGCGATGCGCCGCCGGGCGGAGCGTATCTCGGGCGAACGCGGCGGGCAGCGGCTTCCGGTGGGACCGTCGCGTGACGAGGTTCAGCGGCTGGGACTCACCTTGAACGCGATGCTCGAACGGTTGGATGCAGCGATGGCGCGCGAGCGAACGTTCGTCTCCGATGCGAGCCACGAGCTGCGCACCCCGCTTGCCATCCTGAAAGGCGAGCTGGAGCTCGCGCAGCGGCCGGACCGGACGGTGGCCGAGCTGCGGGCCGCCATCGCCTCGGGCGCGGAGGAGACCGACCGCCTTGTGCAGCTCGCCGAGGACCTGCTGGTGACCGCGCGCATGGACCAGGGGCAGCTGCCGGTGCGACTGACGACCCTCGACGTGCGGGAACTGCTGAATGACGTGCGGGTGCGCTTCCTGCAGCGGGCCGCCGATGCCGGTCGCGCCATCGCGCTCGACGTGCCCGACGACGCGCCTGCGATCCACGCCGACCCGCTGCGCTTGGAACAGGCGCTGGGGAACCTGATGGCGAACGCGCTGCGCCATGGCGGCGGCAACATCACGCTCGCGGCGGTGACGACGCCAGGCATGATCGCGTTGCACGTGCGCGATCAGGGAGGTGGGCTGCCTGCATCCTTCGTGCCGCGCGCGTTCGAGCGCTTCAGTCGTCTGGACGGGGCACGGGCCCGCGGGGGCACCGGGCTCGGTCTGGCGATCGTGGATGCAATCGCGCGGGCCCACGGTGGCCGAGCCGGCGCGGCGGCGGGACCCGGCGGTGACGTGTGGATCGAGCTTCCCCTCCGGGGGCGCGGGCGGACCACGGCACCGGGCGGCGACTACACTCGGTCGCCGGAACCGACCGGCGACGCGATGAAAGGTGAGATCAATGGAACGACTTGACGAGCGGCAGCGCGGCCTCTTCGAGGAGGCGAACTTCGTTCACCTTGCGACCAACGGCGAGGACGGCTATCCAAGCGTGTCGCCCGTGTGGGTGGATCTGGATGGCGACCTCGTGGTGATCAACACCGCCGAAGGTCGCCGCAAGACCGCCAACATGCACCGCGATGCTCGCGTTGGGATGTCCGTGCACCAGCAGTCGAACCCCTACAACCACGTTGCCCTCCAGGGCACGGTGGTCGAGATGACCCACGAGGGCGCCGACGCCCACATCGACAAGATGGCCAAGAAGTACATGGGCGTGGACAAGTACCCATGGGCGTCCGAGTCCGAGCAGCGGGTCATCGTGAAGATCCGGCCCGAGGCGATCAGCGGAATGTTCGTCGACTAGCGTCGGGACATCGAATTCATCCCAGTTGGGTAGGCGGTTGACGCGGATCGTCGTGGATACGGGAGCCTGACGATGGGCATCGGGATCGCTCAGCCACATCCGCGTCGCATCCCGTGTGGGGTGCTCATCCTCGGTCTGGTCGCAGCCGTGCCCGCAAGCGCGGCGACGGTGCGCGTGGGCCCGACCCGGGCGCTCACCACGCCGAGTGCCGCAGCGGCCGTGGCCCGTGATGGCGACACCATCCTGATCGACGCCGGCACCTACCGTGGCGACGTGACGACGTGGCGTCAGGACAACCTCACGCTGCGCGGCGTCGGCGGGCTCGTGCGGCTCCCTGCCGCCGGCCGCTCGGCACAGGGCAAGGCGACCTGGGTGATCGCCGGCCGTGCGACCGTTGTCGAGAACGTCGAGTTCAGTGGCAGCGTTGTGGCCGACGGCAACGGCGCCGGCATTCGCCAGGAGGGCGCCGGGCTGGTCGTGCGCCGATGCGTGTTCCGTGGCAACCAGGACGGCATCCTGACCGGTGCGAACGCCGCGAGCGACATCCTGATCGAGCATTCGACCTTCGCCGGCAACGGCAATGGCGATGGGCAGACCCACAACATCTATGTCGGAACCGTGCGTTCGTTCACCCTGCGCTTCAGCGTCGTGCGCGATGCCCGGGTGGGGCACGAGGTGAAGTCGCGCGCGCTGCGAAACGACATCCGCTACAACCTGATCGACGATGGTCGCGCGGACGCCAGCTACTCCATCGATCTGCCGAACGGCGGGCAGAGTCGCGTGGTGGGCAACCTGATCGTGCAGGGGGCGGCGTCGCAGAACACGGCAATCGTGTCGTTCGGCCTCGAAGGACTCGCCAATCCGGACCATCGGCTGTGGCTCGCCCACAACACGTTCGTCAACCGGCGCGACAGCGGGCGGGTGGTGCAGGCGCCGTCGGGTTCCGTGGTCACCCTCCTCGACAACGCCTTGGCGGGCACAGGCGATTGGACGTCCGGCGCGGCGCGGGTGACGTCGCGCGCCAATCTGCGGGTCCCGATGTCACGGCCGCGCCCGACCCGCGGTTCGGCGCTCGTCAACCGCGCGGTCGACGTGCCGCCGACGCTCAGGCCCCGGTTCGAGCCGGCCGGGGTATCGCGACGTCTGCGGCCGATCGTGGGACGGCGTGACGTCGGTGCGTTCGAGCTGCGCTGATCCTCTTCGCGACCAACCTCGCTCCCAGCGGCACTCGCGGCGAACCCATTGGGTCGAGTGCGGCTGCGTCTGTCACCATGCGGCGGCGAGGTGCGCGGACGTGTGCGGTCGGATATGCGTGGGGAACGTCCCTGGGTATCCGACCGAGCCCAGCGGTGGGCGTGACGTTTCGGCCGAGACGATCAACGATTCGTGAGTGAGCCGGCAACCAAGCGCCCGCACCCCGCGGGCCCAGTCAAGCGAGGTGTGAGATGGGACTTCTCGACAGTGCTCTGAAGATGGTGCTTGGCAGCGGCGGCGGCCCAGCCAAGAAGATCCTCGGCGCGGTGGTGGGAATGGTGGGCGCCGGTGGCCTCAGCAAGGTGCTCTCCGCGTTCAAGGACAAGGGCATGGGTGATCAGGCCGACTCCTGGGTCGGCACAGGTGAGAACCAGCCGGTCACCGCCGAGCAGGTCAAGCAGGCCATGCCGGCCGAAGACCTGCAGCGCATCGCCGACGAGGCCGGCATCAGCGTGGACGAGGCCGCGGAGCATGTGGCTGCGACGCTGCCCGAGGTCGTCAACCAGGTAACGCCGGACGGCCAGGTGCCCAGCGACGATCTGCTGGCCTCGCACGCAGACGCCCTCAAGGGTGAGCTGCTCTAGATCCGCTCACGACGGCTCGGCGAGGGTTGTGAACGTGTCAGAAGTGTGAACGGTGTCTGACACCGTTCACCAGTGTGTCGGGCGGGGATTCGGCGCGTGCGTCGGATCCCCGCGTCAGGCGTGACGGGCGCCTGCCCCGCCCCACGGATCGGCGGCATGGTCGTCGTCCCGACCGGGATCGACGTGGCCGAGGCGGCCACCGCTGACAGCGTGCGCCGGATCGCCACACACGCTGCAGCGCACCTCGCCAACGGTCCGCCAGTCGACTCGTGGCGGATGGTCGGAGTCGAGGTCGCAGGCGGCCACGGCACCGCCGGAGCGGTGGATGAGCGCTCCGGTACGGCCGTGCCGGCCAATCAGGCGACCGCAGTCGCGGCAGGTGAGTTCACCGATCAGGTCTCGGACGTCACGCATGTGTCGACGTTAGCGCGCGAGTGCGTCCGCCACCGCCGGGTGGGCACCGATCAGCTCCAGCGCCGATGCGAGCAGCCCGATGCCGGGCTCGGTGCGGTGCCAGGTTGAGGCCCCGCTCGGGTGGGGCAGCCCAATCACGTCCACATCGACCCCGTGATAACTGGTCCGTCGGGTCGCCCCGACGATCTCGACCAGCCTCCCGGAGTGGCCCAGCACCTCGGCGATCGCCATCGTCCCGACCGGGATGACCAGCCGCGGCTGCAGGATCGACGTCTCCTGTGCAAGGTACGGTCGGCAGTTGGCGATCTCCTCCGGTGACGGCTTCCGGTCACCGCCGCCCTTGGCCTTGCCGGGGAAGCAACGTGCGACGGCGGCGAAGTAGATACGCTCGCGTACGCGCGCCTCGTCGGCGCCGGTCGCCGACTCCAGCCAGCGAAAGAGCGTGCGACCCGCGGTCCAGGCGAACGGCCGCCCGAATCCGCCCTCGCGCGGCCCCGGCGCCTGACCCACGAGCAGCACGGGGCTCGCCACCGCAGGTCCGTGCACCACGGGACCGATCATCAGCGGGCACCGGGTGCACGCGTCCAGTGTGACGTGCAGCGCACGCAGCTGCTGCGCCCGCCGCGTCGCGCCGGCCGAGCTGCGGCTCACGCGTCGACCGGCTCCTGGCCGTACTCCTCGTCGGTCACGTGCGGCAGCCAGTGGGTGGCCACGCCGTCCTCGGCGTGTTCGTGCAGCGCGAGGTGGGTCATGAAGTGGGTCGGGCCCGCGCCGTGCCAGTGCTCCTCGCCGGGAGCAAAGACGATGGTGTCGCCCGGGCGGATGATCTGCGGCGGCGCGCCCCGCCGCTGCGCCAAGCCCTGACCTTCGGTCACGTGCAGCACCTGCCCGAGGGGATGGGTGTGCCAGGCCGTGCGGGCGCCGGGTGTGAAGTGCACGAGCACGGCATGCACGCGCGACGGCGCCGGTGGCGCGGCCAGGTCGTCGATCCACACCTGGCCGGTGAACCAGTCGGCGGGTCCCGGACGTGTGTTGGTATGGGTGCGTGTGATCTCCATCGGGCCTCCTGTGTGCCGTACTCAGCTGCGTGCGGCAACGATGACCGAAATCGCGGCGCCGTGCCGCGTCAGCCTGTGCGGAGCTCGCGTTCCAGCGGGGTGGGGAAGCTGGGGGTGATGGTGGCGCCGCCCAGACGGGCCTGCAGTGACTCGGCTGCCCTGGCCACGCCGGCCTCGGCCTCGGCGCCGCGTTCGGCGAGTAGGCGCCACACGATCCGGCCGTCAGGGCGGAACGCCCAGCCACCGACGATGGCGCCGTCCCACCACACCGTGGGTCCGATGTTGCCGTTGCGGTCGAACAGCGGCTCCTGGTCGCAGTCGAACATCCATTCCCGCCGCTTCCATCCCATCGGGCTGCTGTCCAGGGCCGGCAGCAGCACGGCGCCGGGCGGGGAGGGTGGATCGGCGAGGGCATCATCTGCGAGCGCGAGGCCGGGCTCGCCATCGAGACGCACCTCACGGGTCGCGACGCCCGCGAGCGCCTGCTGCGTGACTCCTTTGCCCCAGCCTGTCCACCACTGCACGTCGGTGAACGTCGCCGGCCCGAATCGTGCCAGCCAGCGGCGCACCAGCTCGCTGCGTGCCGCCCCGACGTCCCCGCCCAAGCCGTCGCGAAATACTTCGACGGCGGGTACCCACGTGTGGTGGCGGGAGCCCCAGGCACCGCGGGGCTGACCGCGGGCGATCCGGCCCTGGGCGCCGAGGATCGTCAGCACCTGCGTGGTGATGTTGCGCCTGACATCGTAGGCCTTGTCCGTGGTGGGGAGGATCGCGGTGCGCAACTCGGGTACGTCGGTCGACAGCTGCGCTCCCGTCGCCTGGCCACGCGCCGCGACGGCCGCGACGACGGCGTCTTCCACACGCCCCAGCCAGGGCGCCAGCTCGTCCGGAAGGGCAGGCTCGGTAGGGAGGGTCGCCAGCTGGGTTAGCAACCGTCGACGCATCGTCGCCGCGACGTCCAGTGCGGCGGCGTGATGCACTGTCGCTGCAAGGTCGCGCGGCACCACGAACATGGTTCGCCGCATGCCGAGCATCCGCACCAACTCGCCGCGGTCGTAGAGCGCCGCCGCCATTTCGTCGAGCGTGGCCTCCGGACAGCGCGCAAGCACGGCGAGGAAGACCGTCGCCGGGTCGGTGGCGTGCAGGCACAGCAGCGACTCGGCCACGGAGACAGGGTCCGGCGCCGCGGCGGCGGGGCTCAGATGGTGGCGACCCACCAAACGAGCGCGGCGCTGAGGTGTGGTGAAGGACGGCACGCACGCATTGTTCCAGGGGCAGCCCGACGGTGTGCGGACCGTCGCGACCGTCCGCACCCGGCGGCAAATGGTTGAATCCCGCGGTGCCTGTCTCGCGCTCTGCGGCCCCGCGGCGGTCGTTGCACCTCGCCGCGGTCGGGGTCGGTGGGGCGTCAGGTACGGCAGCTCGAGCCGGCCTGCTGGAGTGGATGGGCCCGGGTGAGGGCTGGCCGTGGCCCACCTTCATCGCGAACCTCGTGGGCACCGTCCTGCTGGTCGTGTTGATCGTGCGGGCTCCCAGGCTGATGGACCCCACAGGAACGTGGCGGTCGCTGGTCGGCGTGGGGTTCTGCGGCGGCCTCACCACGTTCTCGCTGTTTCAGGTGGAGCTCGTGCGCTTTCTCAAGAACGGGGACCTGCTCCTGGCGATCGGCTACGGGGCGTCGAGCCTGGCGGCCGGCCTCGCTGTCGCCCTGCTGGTGCGTCCGGTGCGTCACCCCGTATGAGCGGGGCGGTCTGGACAGGAGTCATCCTCCTCGGCGGGCTGGGTGCCGTGAGCCGCGTGACACTGGACGGTTGGATCGCGCGCGTGCATCGCGGCGTGTACCCGCTCGGCATCCTGGTCGTCAACCTCATCGGGAGCTTCCTGCTGGGGCTCATCACCGGTATCGGCACGGTCGATGACTGGCGCCGCGTGCTCGGCACCGGATTCCTCGGCGGGTTCACCACGTTCTCCACCTGGATCGTCGACAGCCGACGTCTGGTGGATGCGCAGCTGCGCCGCGAAGCGGCCTGGAACATCGCGATCGCGCTGGTCGCCGGGTTGCTTGTGGCTGCCGTCGGCTGGGCGATCGGATCGTGGCTGGGCGGCAGCACCCGCTTCTGAGTCGCATCCCGGGAGGTAGCGTGTGGCGGTGAGCTCGACGCCCAACGTGCGCCACCCCGCCGTCGCCGCCGTCATCCTGGCCGCAGGTTCGTCGACGCGACTCGGTCATCCGAAACAGCTCGTCGCCCTTGCGGGACGTCCGCTCCTGCAGCACGTCGTCGACGCCGCCCTCGCCGCAGGCGTTGGTGAGGTGGTCCTTGTGCTGGGCCATCGTGCCGACGAGGTCCTCGGGGCACTGACCCTGGCTCCGCCCGTACGCGCGGTCCGAAATGACGTCTACGACTCCGGCCAGGCGTCCTCGCTGGCGGCAGGGCTGCGGTCGCTGGGGGATGGGGTCGCGCGCGCGGTCGTGCTGCTGGGCGATCAGCCGCACGTGGCGGTCGCGTCGATCGAGGCGGTGGCGGGCGACGCGCGGCCGATCTGCCGCATCCGCTACGACGACGGGCCGGGCCACCCGGTCGCATTCGACCGCGCGCTGTGGCCCCAGCTTCGGGGGATCCGCGGCGACCGGGGCGCACGCGACCTCATCGCCGCATCCCCGGAGCTGGTGGGCGAGATCGCGGTGCCCGGTCCAACACCGCGTGACGTCGACACCGAGGCCGACGTCACGGCACTTGCCTCTGACGATGGCGCTGGATTCGGGGGCTAGAGCCGCCCGATCGCGGCGCAGGTCGCCTCCAGGTCGGCCAGGTTGTGGCCACTCGCGAAGAGGTCGACATGGGGGAGGGCCGCCGCCATCCCGCGGGCGAGCGGCTGGTAGTGCGGGTTCTCCTGCAAGGGGTTGAGCCACACCACGCGGTGGGCCAGCCGGCGCAATCGCGCCATCTGCGCGGCGAGCACGTCGATGTCGCCCACGTCGAGACCGTCGCTCAGGATCACCACCACCGCGCCCCGCACCGTGTCGCCCTTGCCGTAGCGGTCGAGCAATGCGCGGGCGGCCTCGCCGATGCGCGTCCCGCCGTCCCAATCGCGTGCCGCCGCCGCCGCCTGCTCGAGCGCCTGGTCCGGCTTGGCCGCCCGAAGCACGCCGGTCAGACGTGTGAGCCGTGTACCGAAGGCGAATGCCTCCCAGCGCTGGTCTGCCAGCAGCGCCGCGTGCGCGAAGATCAGCAGGGCCCGGGAGAACGCCGACATCGACCCCGAGATGTCGAGCAAGAGCACCACCTTGCGCGGGCGGCGCCTGCGCACCCTGCGCATCAGGCGGACCGGATCGCCGCCGGTGCGAAGCGCACGCCGGACGGTGCGACGCGCGTCCAGATCGCCGCGTCGCGCGCTCACCCGCCGCCGCGTGCGCCGCACGGGTGCCACCAGGCGCAGACGATCGATGGAGCGGGCGAGCTCGGCCAGCTCGGCCGCGTCCAGTGTCGCGAAGCTGCGCGTTCGCAACCGCTCGGCGCGGCTGGCGCGCGTGGCGTCGTCCGGCACCGACACCTCGGCGTCGTCGAGCGAGACGTCGCTGTCGGTGAACGCCCCCTGGATGTGCATCGGCGGTCGGGGAGTGGCGGGCGGGGCCTCGGGCACGACTCCGAACATCTCGCGGAACACCCGGTCGTAGATCGGGATGTCGTCACGCCGGCTGACCAGCGTCGCCCGCCCGGCCCAGTAGAGCTCGCCCGGCGCGAGCGCGACCGCATCTGTGAAGGCGGCGATACGGCCGGTGCCCACCGGCAGGCTCGCGCGCCGCAGCGCCTGCCCGAACTCGACGATCCGGACGGTGCCCATGGCTCAGGCCAGGCCGATGGCCTTGGCGAGCTCGGCACCGACCCGGTCCTGATCCTCACGGTTCTTCACCACCCAGCCCAGGGTGGTGGCGGCGGCACCCTCGTTCAGCGGTGGGGCGCCCACCAGGTGCAGCGCCCGCGTCCAGTCGATCGCCTCGGCCGGTCCCGGTGGCTTGGCCAGGTCCATGTCACGCAGGCGGGCTACGGCCACGGCCACGGCGTCGGCCAGCGACGGATCGGCCTCCGGCACGCGCAGCCGGATGATGTCGACCTCGCGTTCCAGGCTCGGGTACTCGAGCCAGTGATACAGGCACCGGCGCTTGAGCGCGTCGTGCAGCTCGCGGGTGCGGTTGGAGGTGATGATCACCGCCGGAGGGTGCTCGGCGCGGATCGTCCCGATCTCGGGGATCGTGATCGCGAAGTCGGCGAGCACCTCCAACAGGAAGGCCTCGAACTCGTCGTCGGCTCGATCGAGCTCGTCGATCAGCAGCACCGCCCGTGTGCCGGAGCGGATGGCGCGCAGCAGCGGCCGCTCCACCAGGAACTCCTCGCTGAAAAGCCCCCGCACGTCCGTGCCCGCGCCCTCCTGTGCGGTCCGGGCGTGCAGCAGCTGCCGCGTGTAGTCCCACTCGTACAGCGCCTGCCCGGCATCGATGCCCTCGTAGCACTGCAGGCGGATCAGCTCGGTGCCAAGACTGGTCGCGAGTGCCTTGGCCGCCTCGGTCTTGCCCACGCCCGGCTCGCCCTCGAGCAGCAGCGGCCTTCGCATCGTGAGCGCCAGGAACATGGCGACCGCGAGCCCGTCGTCGCACAGGTAGTCGGCTGCGCGGAGTCGCTCGGCCAGCTCCTGCGGGGTGGCGGCGTGCATGGCGGGAGCGTACTGGCTCGGGAGGCCGGTGGTGTCGCGCGCGGGCTGCGTCGCCGGCTCGGGCCCGCCACGTCCCGGTGTGGCGATGGGTTTGCGCGACGTGCCGCCACTGTCTCGGCACGGAGCACCTGGCGTGCCAGTTTTCGCCGATCGGATCCCGAGGCGCCCCGCACCGGTGTCGCGTGACATGCGCGCGCGCCGTGGCGTATCACTGGCGTCATATCGCACCGAACGATCCGGCATGACGACCCGTGCCGGCCGCCAAGATACTGGCCGGCATCCTCGCGAAGGAGCGTTGAGATGAAAGGTGTCCATTCGCTCGTCGACGGGACCACCGCCGTCCGCCGAGCACGGATGGCGCTGTTGGCGGTCATCGCCGTGCTCGCGATCGGCACGTCGGATGCGCGCGCCGCCGAGAAGTGCCCGACCCGGTCCATCCAATGGTTCCTCGACAACACCGGCTCCACAACCGAACCGGCGGGGGCGAACCACGACGTATTCGCCTGGGCCAAGGTGAGGATCGGGACGCGGTGCAAGACCGGTCGGCCGGGACACACCTACAGCGCGCGGATCTGCGTACGCCATCCAGGCAACGTCGTGCGCTGCCGCACCCAGCTGTTTCGCTCGAATCGGTTCTCCTCGTTCATCGTCGCGACCGGAGGCGGCGCCTGGAGGTACAGGGTGTCGTGGGCACACCGCGCCGGCAGCCCCGTCGTCCTGCGGGACTTCTTCACGACCTACACCGGCAACGAACCCCCCGCGAGCCGGACGATGGAGGCATCGCCGCGGCGGGAGGTCCACGACCGCCACCCGCCAATCGAACGCGCTCCGCACGAATCCCCCTGATGGTTGCCCCGCCATTGCCTGAGGCGTAGCGTCTCGCTTTGCATCAGAAGTAACAAAGCGAGCTTCGCATTGTTCGAGATCCTCCCCACACTCGAAGAGTGGTGCCGCGACGGTGTTCGTGCCGTCATCGCTACCGTCGTCTCGGTCGAACGATCGAGCCCGAAGGGGCCCGGCGCGGCGATGGCGATCGCCGAGGACGGGCGCATCGCCGGCTCGGTGACGGGAGGCTGCGTGGAGCCGGACCTCGTGCTCGCCGCGGAGCAGGTCTTGGCGAGCGGCGCAACCGGGCTCAGGGAATACGGCATCGCCGACGAGGACGCGTTCGAGGTGGGGTTGCCGTGCGGTGGGGCGGTGCGCATCCTGCTCGAGCGGATGGACTCCGACGTCGTGGTCGCGCTGGCCGACGCGGTGCGGACGGAGTCGACCCTCGGGGTCGTGACCCGCCTGGGCGGTGCGCGGATGGGCGAGCGTGCGATCGTCGGCGCCGACGCGGCCGACCAAGATGTCGCCGCGCTCATCGCCAACGGCACCAGCGGCACGGTCGGCGAGGGCGACGACGAACGCTTCGTGCTGAGCGTGGCGGCGCGCCCGCGCATGTACATCTTCGGCGCCGTCGACTTCGCCGCGGCGCTGGCGAGCATCGGCAGGTTCCTCGGCTACCACGTCACCGTGTGCGATGCGCGCTCCATGTTCGTGACCCCCGAGCGCTTTCCCGACGCCGACGAGCTGATCGTGCGCTGGCCGCACCAGGTGATCGCCGACGCCCACGTGGACGAGCGCACGGCCATCTGCGTGCTCACCCACGACGCCAAGTTCGACGTGCCCGCGCTGCATGCGGCCCTCGCCACGCCGGCCGGCTACATCGGCGCGATGGGCAGCAAGCGCACCACCGCCCGCCGTGCCGAACGGCTGCTCGAGGAGGGCGTGACCGAGGCGGAGCTCGCGCGGGTCCACGCGCCGATCGGCCTGTCGATCCGTTCCAAGACCCCGCAGGAGGTCGCCGTGGCCATCGGCGCCGAGATCATCCAGACGATGCGGGCTCGCACCGCGGCGCAGACGGGCGTGGCCAGGTGATCGTCGAAAATGCATTCGAGGTTCCCGCCACCCCTCAGGAGACGCTCAGGCTCCTGCTCGACGCCGAGCGGGTGGTGCCGTGCATGCCGGGCGCCCAGCTGGTGGAGATGGTCGACGATCGCAACTGGCGGGCGAAGATGACGGTGCGCCTGGGACCGGTGGGCATGGACTTCGACAACACGATCCGACTGGTCGAGATCGACGAGGCCGCCGGCGTGGTGAAGATGGCCGTCAGCGGCAAGGACAACCGCGGCAAGGGCGGCGCCGACGGCACCGTCGACGCCCGGTTCGTCGCGATCGACGGCGGCACGCGGGTGGAGATGGTCACCGACCTTCGCCTCAGCGGCCAGGCGGCGCAGTTGGGCCGCCCGAACGTCGTGAAGGACGTGGCCACGAAGCTCGTCGGCGACTTCGCCGGCTGCCTGCGCACACAGCTCGAACACCAGGCCGCCACCGAGGCGGCCATCTCAGATGGGGACCCGGACACCGTTCCGCCGCCCCCGCTCGCAACGCCGTCAGCCAAGCCGCTGTCGGGATTCTCCGTCCTCATGGCCGCCGTGAAGGGGGCCATCAAGCGAATGTTTGGGAAAGGGGGCTGACCCGTGAGACGTATCGCGGTTACCGTCAACGGGCAACGCCACGAGGTGGATGTCGAAGCACGCGATCTGCTCGTCCATGTCCTACGTGAGACGCTGGGCCTGACGGGCACGAATGTCGGTTGCGACACCTCCACGTGCGGAACCTGCACGATCCTCGTCAACGGCGAGTCGATCAAGTCGTGCACGATGCTCGCCGTCCAGGCCGACGGCCAGGAGATCACCACCATCGAGGGGCTCGCCACCAACGGCACCATGCACCCGATGCAGCAGGCCTTCACGGAGAACCACGCCCTGCAGTGCGGTTACTGCACCTCGGGGATGATCATGGCCGCTGTGAGCCTGCTGAAGGACAACCCTCACCCCTCCGACCACGAGATCCGCGAGGGACTCGAGGGCAACCTGTGCCGCTGCACCGGCTACCAAAACATCGTCAAGGCCGTGCAGGCCGTGGCGAGCGGGACGTAGGAGGCGACCATGGCAACCACTGAAGTTCCGCAGGGTGCGATCGGCCAGCGCAAGATCCGCAAGGAGGATCCCGAGCTCATCACCGGTCGCGGGCGGTTCGTCGACAACATCACGGTGCCCGGGATGCTGTGGGTCAGCATCGTCCGCAGCCCGCACGCCCACGCCAACATCAAGGGCATCGACACCGCCGCCGCCGAGAAATCCCCGGGCGTGGTGGCGGTGTTCACCGGTGAGACGCTGGAGTTCGCCGGGCCGCTCGTCATGGCGTGGCCCATCAACGACCAGATCAAGAACCCGGCGCACCACCCGCTCACCAAGGACAAGGCCCGCTACGTGGGCGACCCGGTGGCCGTGGTCGTGGCCGACAGCCGCGCGCATGCGAAGGACGGCGCCGAGCTGGTGGACGTCGACTGGGAGCCGCTGCCGGCGGTCACCGACATCAAGGCCGCGCTCGCGCCCGGAGCTCCGGTGGTGCACGAGGAATTCGGCACCAACGACGCCGGCGACTGGATCTTCGAGCGCGACTCGCCGGCGCCGCGCAAGAACCCGTCCAAGGCGTACTTCGACGATCCCGATCTCGTGAAGATCAAGGAGGAGTACTACCTGGCGCGCCTCATCCCCAACGCGATGGAGCCGCGCGGCGTGGTGGTGGATCCCAACACCGCCATGGACGAGTACATCCTCTACAGCTCCACCCAGATCCCCCACATCCTGCGCACCACGCTGGCGATCACGGTCGGCGTGCCCGAGGCAAAGCTGCGCGTGGTGGCGCCCGACGTGGGCGGTGGCTTTGGTTCCAAGCTGGAGGCCTATCCCGAGGACGCCATCTGCCTCGCCGTTGCCCGCAAGCTCAGCAAGCCGGTGAAGTGGATCGAGGAGCGCAGTGAGGGCTACCTCGCCACGCTCCACGGGCGCGAGATGTACCAGACCATCGAGCTGGCCTCCACGAAGGACGGAATCCTGAAGGCCGTGCGGGTGAACCTGCAGGCGTCGATGGGCGCCTATATGCGCATCATCACCCCGGGCATCCCGATGCTCGGCGCGTGGCTCTACTGCGGCCCGTACGACATCGAGGGCTACGACTTCCAGTACACCAACGTGTTCACCAACAACACGTTCACCGACGCCTACCGCGGCGCCGGACGGCCGGAGGCCACCTACGCGATCGAGCGGGCGATGGACGCGCTGGCTCGCGAGCTGAAGATGGACCCGATCGAGTTGCGGATGAAGAACTTCATCACCAACGACAAGTTCCCGAACTACACGCTGGTCTCGGGGCTCACGGTCGACTCGGCCAACTACACCGGCACCACCGAGAAGATGGTGCAGATGCTGGACTACCAGGCGGTGCGCGCCGAGCAGGAGAAGCGTCGCGCGAGCGGCGACACGAAGGTGCTGGGCGTCGGCGTCTCCACCTGGCTCGAGATGTGCGGCATCGCCCCGTCGCGGGTGCTCGCCGCGCTGAAGTACATCGCAGGCGGCTGGGACTCGGCCACCGTCGAGTTCATGCCCACCGGGACGGTGCGTGTGATCACCGGTGTGTCCCCCCACGGTCAGGGCAACGTCACCTCGATGGCTCAGATCGTGGCCGACCAGCTCGGCGTCCCGTTCGAGAACGTGGAGGTCCTGCACGGCGACACGCAGGTCTCCCCGCTGGGCCTCGACACCTATGGCAGTCGTGGTCTGGCGGTCGGTGGCGTGGCGCTCTACAGGGCCGGCGAGAAGATCATCGCCAAGGCCAGGAAGATCGCGGCCCACCAGCTGGAGTGTGCGGAGGAGGACCTCGACTTCGCCGGTGGCGACTTCACGGTGAAGGGCACCGACAAGAGCGTGAACATCGCCGGCATCGGGTTCGCCGCGTGGGCAGCCCACGACCTGCCCGACGACATGGAGCCTGGCCTCACCGCCACCCACCGCTACGACCCGCCGAACTTCAGCTGGCCCAACGGCTCGCACGCCTGCGTGGTGGAGGTCGACACCGAGACCGGCAAGGTCGACATCGTGCGGTACCTGGCGGTGGACGACTGCGGCGTGCAGATCAACCCCAACATCGTGGAAGGGCAGCTGCACGGTGGTATCGCCCAGGGCATCGCCGAAGCCCTCTACGAGGAGGCGCAGTACGACGAGGACGGCAACCTGATGACCGGCAACATGGTGAGCTACCTCGTGCCGGGTCCGCCGGAGCTGCCCACGTTCGAGCTCGGCCACACGGTTACTCCCAGCCCCACCAACCCGCTGGGCGTCAAGGGCGTGGGGGAGGCCGGCACCATCGCCTCGCCGCCCGCCGTCATCAACGCGATCGTCGACGCGCTCTCGCATCTGGGCGTGAAGAACGTCGAGCGGCCGGCCACACCGGAACGGGTGTGGCGCGCGATCCAGGAGGCAAAGCCATGATCCCGAGTGAGTTCGACTACGTGCTGGCCGAGTCGGTCGAGCACGCCATCTCGGAACTCGGCAGCGATCCGGAGGCCAAGCTTCTGGCCGGCGGGCACTCGCTGATTCCGATCATGAAGACCAGGTTGGGCCGGCCGACGAAGCTCGTCGACGTCGGCCGTCTGGGGCTCTCGGGCGTGAAGGACGGGGGCGACCACCTGGTGGTCGGCGCCCTCACGCGCCACTGCGAGCTGGAGAAGGACGCGACGGCCACCCAGCACTGCCCGATCCTGGCGTACGCCGCCGGCACGGTCGGCGACCGGCAGGTGCGGCACAAGGGCACCATCGGCGGCTCGTGCGCCCACGGCGATCCGGCCTCCGACCTGCCGACGATCACGCGCCTCTTGGACGCCACGTTCGTCGCCCAGGGCCCAGGCGGGTCACGCACGATCGCGGCTGCGGACTTCTACAAGGGCTTCTTCGAGACGGCGCTCGCGCACGACGAGATGCTCACGGAGATCCACATCCCGAAGACCGGTGCGGCCGGCTGGCGCTACATCAAGTTCGTGCAGCGCCAGCTCGACTGGGCAACCGTGGGCGTCGCGGTGGTCGTGAACGGTGACGCACGGATCGCGTTCACCAACATGGGCACCACGCCGGTGCGGGCGACCGCGGCGGAAGAGGCATTCCGCAGCGGTGGCGCGGCGGCAGCCGCCGCCAAGGCCGACGAGGGCACCGACCCGCCGAGCGACACCTGGGCGAGCGCGGACTTCCGTCGCCACCTGTCCCGTGTGCTCACGGCACGGGCGCTGGGGGAGGCCGGCGCGAAGTAGCCCGCGGTTTGGGCGCGTCGCGCGGGGATGCCCGCGCGACGCGCCCGGCGCAGCTGCGCCGGGCGCGGTCCGCCGTGTGGTGCGGCCGTACACTGCGGTGGCCCGCGATCATCCGCACCAGAGAGGCCTCATGTTGCGACGACCTGGCCTGAGCGCCCTGCTCTTCTTGCTGTTCGGTGCCTCAACCGCGCTGGCCGGCACGGTGTACAGCTCGTTTCCGACGCCACTGCCGCAGAACCTCGCGAGCATGCCCTTCGAGGCGGCCCAGACCTCGGAGTTCGGGGGCCTCGTGCGCCTCGGCGGCGCCTCCGGGCCGGCTCCCGTCGTATCGGTGCTCATGAGTTCGTGGGGCTGTGAGTCCGGTGATTGGACGACGACCTGCGCCACCGCACCCGGCGCGACCTTCAGTGTGCCGATCACGCTCAGGGTCTACGCGCGCGGCGCTGCCAACGCGCCCGGCTCGCTGCTCGCGACGCAGACCAAGGCCTTCGCCATCCCGTACCGCCCTTCGAGCGATCCGGCCTGTGCGTCGTCGGCCAGCGCGCCGGGCGGGTGGACGGCCAACGGCGGCGTGACCTGTTCGAACGGCATGCTGACGCCGATCACGTTCGATCCGTTGGCGATCACGCTGCCCACCGACGTGATCATCACGCTTGCCTACAACACGACTCACTACGGCTCTGCGCCCATCGGAGAGGCCGCGCCGTGCTTCACGAGTTCCGGAGGCTGCGGCTACGACTCCCTCAACGTCGGCCTCACCAGCCCGGTGGTGGTGGGCGCGCAACCTCTGCCCGACGACGCCTACCTCGCCGCTACGGATGGCCCCGCCTACTGTGACCTCGGCGCCGGCGGCACCGGTGTCCTGCGCCTGGACGCCGGGTGCTGGACCGACCTGCAGCCGAACATCTGCGTGGAGACCGCCGCCGGCGGTTGCACGCCGGTGCTCGCACCGTACGACCCACCGGCGCCTCCGGCACCGCCGGCCCCGCCGCCCACGACCCCGCCCGGGCCATCGGTGCCGGCCAGCGCGACGCTGCGTGCCGGCCTGAGCGCGCCGTCCCGGGTCACCCAGGGCGGTCGGTTCGGCTACACCATCACCATCACCAACACGTCGGCGAACGCCGCCCAGTCGGTGGTGGCTCGCCTCACGATCCCCAAGGGGGTGACGCTCGTGTCGATCCCACGCGGGGCCCGGCTCGTGCGCGGGGTGCTCGTGTGGAGTGTGGGTGCGCTCGGTGCTGGTCAGAAGGTGACGCTGCGGGCCGGAGTGCGTCTCGGTCGCACCACGCGGGCGGTGCGGGTGGCGGGCGTCGCGGTCGGAGGGACCAACGTGACCACGACCGCGCGGGCGAGCACGAGCGTGCGTGTGCGGATCGCCGGCGTGAGCCGCTCCCCTGCGGTCGTCGGGTAGCGCACGGAGCCGGTGCGCCGGCGATCAGCGACGCATGGCTCAGGCGTCGTGCCGAGTAGTGTCTTCCCGATTGCCAGGACAGCCGCGCCCTCGTGGGCAGGACGTACTGCAGTCAGCGGAAAACGTAACCGACGGAGGAATGATGAGACGAGCGATTGGGAGAGTCGGGGCATGCGTCGCGCTACTCGCGCTGGTGATGCCGGCTGTTGCCAGTGCGAGGGTCCATTGGATAGCGCAAGCCGACACGTCAAGCTGGGACTCGATTGGGGCGTCGATCGTCACGCCATATAGCGGACCGTTGCTCGGTGGGACCGGCACGACGGCTCCGGCGGGCTATGCCGCGAAATACGCGCGGATCGTCAACGTCAGAACAGGGACTCCCCCTGTCGAGAAGAGCGCAGCACAGATCGAGTCAGAGGTGCGGGCAGGTCTCAACGCTGGACAGTACGTGGCGATCAACGAGGTGGGAATCACGACGTCGCTCGATACGAAGATCACCACGGTCGCCAACAACCTGGGTACTGGATTCGCCAATCGGTGGGGCGTCTTTCTGGTCTATCACCCCGCTGGCAGCGCCGCGCCATACACACCGTTCTTCCCGAACTACGGAACGACAATCAACGCGGTATACGCCAACAACGGCGACGTGCTGCCCGAACTCTACCCCGACTATCACGACTACTGGCGGTGCGGGAACAACGCCAACCCCTGTACAACCGACACGGCGCGGGATGCTTGGGTGGTCAACAAGTTCTTCACTGGTCCAGGCACCTTCCAGTGGGTGCTGGACCGCAAGTCGCAGAGCTACCCGGGCTCGGCCTCACACATCCACCCAATCTTCGGGGTCGGAACTCCCTATCTCTGCTCGGCGAATGAAACGAACAACGCTCGGTTCATCGATCGGGTCTTCTGGAAGTTCGTCAATCAGTCGACGCTGCGACCCAAGTTCCTGAACTCGAACTCGGGAGGCGCCGGAAGCTACGTCTGGACCGCCTCAGCGACGCCAGCGACCCGCGATGCCTGGTTTGCGACCCTCTGGGTTCGCTATGCGGTGACGGGAGTGACACTGAACCCGAACTGGCAGGGCGCAATGCCGAATCCCGGCTGCTGATCGAGGATCCACTCGGCAGGCTCCTCGGGGCTTGAGGTCGTCGGCCGCCGGGAAGGGTGTGGAGATCGCCCCCGCACCCTTCCCGGCTGCTCCTCGGCCAACGACGCTGCGGCCTGCGGCGCGCCTTGAGCGATCGCCTCCGAACAGCCGACCTATGATGGGCGCCATGACCGACGCACGTCCGTACGACGCCATCCTGCTCGTCTCGTTCGGTGGGCCCGAGGCTCCGGACGAGGTGGTGCCGTTTCTCGAGAACGTGACGAAGGGGCGTGGCATTCCGCGCGAGCGGCTCGAGCAGGTGGGGCAGCACTACTTCATGTTCGGCGGCCGCTCGCCGCTGAACGACCTCAACCGGGCGCTGATCGCCGCCATTCGCGACGACCTGCTGGCGGCCGGCATCGACCTCCCGGTCTACTGGGGCAATCGCAACTGGGCGCCGTACCTGCCGGATGCGCTGCGCCAGATGCGCGACGACGGCGTCACCCGTGCGGCGTGCTTCATCACGTCCGCGTACTCGTCGTACTCGGGCTGCCGTCAGTACCGCGAGAACCTGGCCGACGCTGTGGCGCAGGTGCCGGGCGCCCCGGCGCTCGATCGTCTGCGCACCTACTTCAACCACCCGGGCTTTGTGGAGCCCTTCGCGGACGCCACCATGGCGGCCCTCGAGGACTTGCCGGGTGACCTTCGTGACGATGCCCACCTGGTGTTCGTGACCCACTCCATCCCGACGGCGATGAACGACGCCAGCGGTACGGGGGGCGAGTACGTGCGCCAGCACGAGGCGGTGGTGGGTGAGCTGGTCGCTCGGGTGCGTTCCGCGACCGGTCGCGATCATCCGCACGCCCTCGTCTACTGCTCCCGCTCCGGCTCGCCCGCGATCCCGTGGCTGGAGCCGGACGTGAACGATCACCTGGAGGAGCTGGCCGGCGCGGGCGTGAAGGCCGTGGCCGTGGTGCCGCTGGGCTTCGTGGCGGACCACATGGAGGTCATCTACGACCTCGACACCGAGGCGCTCGCCACCGCCGAACGGCTGGGCCTGACGATGACGCGAGCTGCGACTCCGGGCAGCGGTCAACGCTTCGTCGCGATGGTTCGCGACCTGTTGCTGGAGCGCGCCGCCCGGGAACGTGGCGAGCCCGTCACGCCGTCGCTGGCGGGGACGCTGACCGTGCCCGCCGGGCTCTGCGCCGAGGGCTGCTGCGCGAACCTGCGCGGCGCGCGGCCCGTGGTCTTCGGCCCGCAGGCGTAGGCAGCGGCCCGCGGGGGCGGAGCCCTTCGTCCGTCGAGCCATCCGCCCAGCAAAACCGCTATAAACCCTGGTTCCGGCGCAGGCTGTGGGCGGAGGGGTCCGCCTGCATGTACACACAGGGGAGACCACCACATGAGCGACCTTCGGCCCGAGACAATCGCCCTCCACGGCGGCCAGCAGCCCGACCCGACGACCAACTCGCGGGCGGTGCCGATCTACCAGACCACGTCGTACGTGTTCAACGACGCCGACCACGCCGCCGACCTGTTCGCGCTGAAGGTCCCGGGCAACATCTACACGCGCATCATGAACCCGACCTGGGACGTGCTGGAGCAGCGACTGGCCGCGCTCGAGGGCGGCATCGCCGCACTCGTGCTCGCCTCCGGGCAGGCCGCCATCAACTACGCCGTGCTGAACGTCTGCCGCGCCGGCGACAACATCATCTCCGTCTCGACGCTCTACGGCGGCACCTACAACCTGTTCGCCCACACGCTGCCCCAGTACGGCATCGAGGTGCGCTTCGTCGACCCGGACGACCCATCGGCGATCGCCGCACAGATGGACGACAAGACGCGTCTGGTGTTCGCCGAGACCATCGGCAACCCGCGTATGAACGTCGTGGACATCAAGGCCTGGGCCGACGCCGCCCACGCCGTCGGCCTGCCGCTGGTGGTCGACAACACCGTGCCGACGCCGGTCGGCTGCCGTGTGCTCGACCTGGGTGCCGACATCGCGGTCCACTCGCTCACGAAGTTCATCGGCGGGCACGGCACGTCGATCGCCGGCGCCATCGTCGACTCCGGCAGGTTCGACTGGACCGCCCACAAGGACCGGTACCCAGGACTCACCGCCCCGGACCCCAGCTACCACGGCGTTGTGTGGTCAGACGCGCTCGGGCCGGCGGCCTACATCGGCCGGGTGCGCACCGTGCTCTTGCGCAACATGGGCGCGGCGCTCTCGCCGTTCAACGCGTTCCTCATCCTGCAGGGCGTCGAGACGCTCAGCCTGCGCATGGAGCGCCACAACCAGAACGCGATGGCCGTCGCCAAGCACCTGAAGGCGCACCCCGAGGTGGATTGGGTGAACTACTCGGGCCTCGAGGGCGACAAGTACCACGAGGTCGCCACGCGCACCCTCAGCGGGGGCTACGGCGCGCTCATCACGTTCGGCATCAAGGGCGGCCGCGATGCGGGGCGGAAGTTCATCGAGTCGCTCGAGCTCTTCAGCCACCTGGCGAATATCGGTGACGCCAAGTCGCTCGCCATCCACAGCGCCTCCACCACGCACTCGCAGCTGAACGAGGAGGAGCTCGCGTCGGCCGGCGTGACCCAGGACATGGTGCGCCTCTCGGTCGGCATCGAGCACATCGACGACATCCTGGCCGACGTCGACCAGGCAATCGCCAAGGCGCGGAGCTAGGTCGGAGTGCCCGACGGTGCCCGCGAAGCGCCGGCCGGCGCGTCGGTTGGTCTGGTCGAGACCCGGCGGGTCGTGCTGTTCGCGCAGGACGATCCGCTGGTGCTCGAATCCGGGGAGCGGCTGGGGCCGGTGGAGGTGGCCTACGAGACCTATGGCACCCTCAACGCCGACGCCACGAACGCGGTCTACATCTGCCATGCGCTGACCGGCGACGCGCACGCCGCCGGCCACCACGGCGACCCGCACCGTCCCGGCTGGTGGGACAACATCATCGGCCCCGGCCGCCCGGTCGATACCGATCGGTTCTTCGTGATCTGCGCCAACCTGCTGGGCGGCTGTCAGGGCACCACTGGCCCGTCGTCGCCCGATCCGACCACCGGTCGGCCCTACGGGCTGAGCTTCCCGATCTTCACCGTCAGCGATCTCGTGACGGTGCACCGGGCGCTCGTGCATCACCTGGGAATCAGGCGGCTGGCGGCGGCGGTGGGCGGCAGCATCGGCGGCATGCAGGTGCTGCAGTGGGCGCTCGATCACCCCGACGACATCCACGCCGGCGTGATGGTGTGCAGCACCAGCAAGCTCACCCCCCAGAACATCGCGTTCTCGGCCGTCGCGCGCGAGGCCATCCTGCGCGACCCCGACTTCCATGGGGGCGACTACTACGACCGCGACACCGGGCCGGACACCGGTCTGTCGCTCGCGCGGATGATCGCGCACATCACCTACCTGTCCGAGGAGTCGATGCGCCAGAAGTTCGGTCGACGCATCCAAGACAGCACCGAACCCCGGCGCAACTTCGGCGTGGACTTCGCGGTGGAGAGCTACCTGCAGCATCAGGGCGAGAGCTTCCTGCGGCGCTTCGACGCCAACAGCTACCTCTACCTCACGCGGGTGATGGATTACTTCGACCCGTTCGGCGGCGATGCCGCCGCGGTGGCCGAGCAGCTCAAGCGCGTGCGCACGCGGTTCCTGGTGTTGTCGTTCGACACCGACTGGCGCTTCGACACCGCCCACTCTCGTGAGCTGGTACGCACACTGGCCGCCCACCGCGTGCCGGTGACCTTCCAGGAGATCGCCTCGCCGTGGGGACATGATTCGTTCCTGCTCGTGGTGCCCGACTACCACCGCACCGTCGCGGCGTTCATGCGCCGTGTGGAGGCCGAGACCGTCAACGGCGCGCGCCGCGCCCCGACTCCGGGTGAGGACGTTGCGGCCTGACCTCGCCCTGGTCGCCGGCCTAGTGCCCGAGCGCTCCCGCGTGCTGGACCTCGGCTGCGGCGACGGCGACCTGCTGGAGTACCTCATCCATGCGCGCGACTGCGACGGCCACGGCATGGAGATCTCGCTCGAGGGCTTTCATGCCTGCATCGATCGTGGCGTGCCGGTGATGCAGGGCGACATCGACGCCGGCCTGGCCGACTTCGATGACGACGCCTTCGACGTGGTGGTGCTGTCGCAGACGCTGCAGGCCACGCGGCGACCGGCCTTCGTGCTGCGCGAGATGAGCCGTGTGGGCCGGCGCGTGGTGGTGTCGTTCCCGAACTTCGGCCACTGGGCCATCCGGGCGCGTCTGTCGCTGCAGGGGCGCATGCCGGTGTCCAAGACGCTGCCGTACCAGTGGCATGACACCCCGAACATCCATCTCTGCACGGTCACCGACTTCGAGCGCCTGGCGGCCGCGGAGGGCCTGCGCCCGATCACGCGCATTCCGCTGAACGGCCGCGGCGGCGCCGCTGCCGGCGTGGTGCAGCGCGCCCCGAACCTGCTGGCGCAGGGTGCGGTCTATCTGCTGGAGCGCAGCTAGGAGCAACCGCGCTCGCGCAGGGGCAGGCCTCCATTCCGGTGGGGCGGTGGCGCACTCGCAGGCGGGGCATTCGGGGTTGAATCGGGTGAGCTCGCGGCCTCGACGGGAGGCCGACATCGGCAGGGCGGCGTGCGGCCACAGGAGCGGCCCGGATGCTCGCGCGCTCTGTGTGAGCCCGATGTCCGGCGAGTCACTACAATGAGTCGGTCATCGCGAGGAAGGATTCCGACGTGTCCGAAGGCAAGCGACGTATCGACCGCATCATGGACCCCCACTTCACCGAGGGGCTCGAAGGGCTTGACATCGACGAGGTGCGCCGCCGTCGCGACGAGACGCGTGCCGAGCTCGACAACCTCTCCATGCTGCGCCGTTACGTGCAGGTGCGTGCCGAGATCCTGCGGGGCGAGCTCGAACGCCGTCACGCCGGCGGCGCCGAAGCCGACAACTCACTCGTCGAGCACCTCGCCGAAATCATGACGCAGGAGGGGCAGTACGAGCGCCTGTCGCGCGGCGGGGCGATCCGGCTCACCGTTCCCGACGACGAGATGCTGCTCGCCCGCCGGCGGGTGGAGCGGCTGGTGGCCGAGCAGGGCGTCACCGACCCCACCGAGCTCAGCGACGATGCGCTGGCACTTGCCGCCAAGGAGCTGACGGCGGAGGAGCGTACGGTGTCGGACGATCGCTCGGCGGCCATCGAGGTGCTGACCGCGCTGCAGGATGAGCTCAAGCGGCGCTTCAAGGACGACCCGTCCGCCGCGATCGTCTCGTAGCTCACGCCGAACGCCGCCCCGGTCCGCGCCGGGCGGCGGCCTGGGGTCGATAGGCTCCGCGCGATGGGGGAACGCACGACACGCCGTACAGTCGGCGCGCTGACGGGGGTGGCCGCCGCCGCCCTTGCCTCCGGGGCGCTGGCCGCGCCCAGCGTGGTGAGCCTCGATCGCACCGGTGTGCAGGGGCCGGCGCCCGCTGCCGGTGCGGCGATCTCGGCCGACGGGCGTTACGTCGCGTTCACTTCGCTGGATCCGCTCGCCGGCCTCCCGACCGGGGGTGTGCGCCAGCTGTACGTCCGTGACACGACCACGGGTGCGACCGTCCTGGCGTCGTCCGCCGCCGGCGTGCCGGCCAACCAGCCGGTCGACGCGCAGGCCGCGCTCTCGGGGGATGGGCGCTACGCGGTGTTCGCGACGCAGGCGACGAACCTCACCGCCGAGGCCGACGACGGGCAGCGCGACGTGTTCCGCACCGACCTCGTGACCGGCGCCGTGGAGCTGGTCTCGGCAGCCGCCGACGGTGGGCCGGCGAACGCGGCCGTCGATGGCCGCGTCGACGTCTCCGACGACGGCGCGTTCGTCGCCTACGCGACCGGTGCGGCCACCAACCTCTGGACCGGCGACTCCGATCCGGCGAGCGACGTGGTCGTACGCGACCTGCGGGCACGGACGACGACGCTTGCGAGCGCGACCTCCGCCGGTGGCCCGTTCGCCGCCGTCACCGGCGTCCCGGCACTCAGCGGCGACGGACGACGGGTGGCGACGGTCCACGCCGGTATCGTCGCGGTACGCGACCTCGGTGCCGCGACAACGACCGATGTTGGCGCCGGCAGCGCACCCGATCTCTCGGGCGACGGCACGCGCGTCGTCTACGTCGGTGCCACCACGCTGATGACCGCGCGGGTGGGATCGGCCCCGGTTGCGCTGGCCGTCGGAACCCAGCCGCGACTGACCGCCGACGGCACCCGCGTCGCCTTCAGCGACGCCGGTCGCGTGCGCATCCAACCCACCGGTGGCGGCGCGGCGCAGGATGCCGTCGCTCCGGCGCACGCCGCCTCGGCGCCGCAGCTGGCCGCCAACGGCGCGGCCGTCGCCTTCGACCTCAACGACGGCCCGGCCCCGAGCGCCTCGCCGGCCACCGGCGACGGCGACCTCGCGGCCGACGTGCTGTTGCAGCCGCTGGTGCCGACGGACCTCGCCGCTCCCACGCTCACCGTGGCAGCCATCGATCCGGTGAGCCCGGCGCAGACGGTCGTGGTGCAGGGGCGGGCGACCGATGTGTCGGGCATCGCCTGGGTGAGCGTCGACGGGTTCGTCGCCCGGCTCGCTGCCGACGGCGCATTTGCCGTCACCCTGACGCGCCAAATCGGACTTGTGGAGGTGCCCGTCGTCGCCCGCGACATCTCCGGCAATGTGGTCAGTACGAGGGTCACGGTCACCCGTTCGGCTCCCGACCCGTTCGTGCCGCCGGTGCCGAGCTCGCCCCCGCTCACGCGGTCGCCGCGCCTGATCAACCGCGCGCGCGGCGCGTGGGTGAACTACCGCTTGGAGTCGACGGTCAACATCGCCCGCGTGCAGATTCTGCGCCTGCGTGGCGTGCGCTACCGCCCCTTCGGCAGCCCGTCGGCGGTGCCGTTCGCTGCCGGCGCGCACACGGTCAAAATCCGCAAGGCTCGCTTGAGCCGCGGTACCTATCGGGTGCAGGTCACGGTGGTGAGCCCCACATGGGGGCTCCAGACGCGCAGCAGCCGGCTGGTGGTCAGGTGATCGCCCGACCGCTGGTATCCTCACCGCACCCTCAGGGAAAGGACTACGAATGGGCCTGATGCGCCGATTCCTGCTGATCGTCAAGGCGAAGATCAGCAAGCTCCTCGGAAACGCGGAGAATCCGAACGAGCAGCTCGACTACTCCTACGAGAAGCAGCTCGAACTGCTGCAACAGGTGCGCCGTGGCGTCGTGGACGTGACCACGAGCAAGAAGCGCCTCGATCTGCAGGCCGAGAAGCTGGAGGCGAGCGTCGCAAAGCTCGATCAGCAGGCGCGGGCGGCGATGCAGGCCGGCCGTGAGGACCTCGCTCGCGTCGCACTGGAGCGCAAGCAGGGCGTGCAGACGCAGCTGCAGGGCCTTGACGCGCAGCGCAAGCAGCTCGAGGCCGAGCAGGCCAAGCTCGTCGGTGCGGAGCAGAAGCTCACCGCCAAGGTCGAGGCCTTCCGTACGCAGAAGGAGACGATCAAGGCCCAGTACTCGGCCGCCGAGGCTCAGGTCAAGATCAACGAGGCCTTCAGCGGCGTGTCGGAGGAGATGGCCGACGTCGGCCTCGCCCTCCAGCGGGCCGAGGACAAGACCGAGCAGATGAAGGCGCGCGCGGGTGCGCTGGACGAGCTGCTGGAGTCCGGTGCCCTGGACGACATGACCCAGACCGGCGACGTCATCGATCGCGAGCTGGCGAAGGTCACGCAGCAGAGCGACGTGGACGCCGAGCTGGAAGCCCTAAAGAAGGAGCTCGGAACCGGCGGCGCCACCGCGACGCCCGGCATCGAGCAGACCGCGGGAGGCGGCGAGGCCAGCGCCAGCGACACAGTCGCGCCCAAGGAGTACGGGGGAGGCCCGTCATGATCGTCCGCATCCTCCACGACGGCCAGTACCGCGTCGGCGGGGCGGATGTGGCGGCCGTCCAGGCGCTCGACGAGCACGTCGAGGAGGCCGTCGCCGGGAATGACGACCAAGCCTTCATGGCCGCCCTGGAGCGGCTGATTGAGGGGGTTCGCCACCACGGCACCCGCCTGCCCGATGACGAGCTCGTGCCGAGCGACGCCGTGGTGCCCGACGCCGATACAACGCTCGCCGAGGCGAAATCACTGCTTTCGGACGAGGGGTTGATCCCCGACTGAGCGATCCGAGACAGGTTGGCCGGGCGAAGCAGCTCGAGCGCGACCGGTTCTACATGGGGCTGGCCCGGGCGGTTCGCGCAGGTGCGAACTGCCTTGGCAGCGCCGTGGGTGCGGTGCTGGTGTTCGAGAACCGGGTGATCTCGACGGGGTTCAACGGCACCCCTGAGGGCTTTCCCAACTGCACCGAGTACGGCTGCGTGCGGTGTCGCGACAGCTACCTGCACAAGATCGGCCGGTCCGACGAGGCGAGCGATCCCGAACATGTCCCCGGCCGTGGGCTCGACCGCTGCATCTGCGTGCACGCCGAGCAGAATGCGCTGCTCACCGCTGCGCGCTTCGGCATCAAGGTGAAGGACGGGACGCTCTACACGACGCTCAGTCCATGCTTCGGCTGTCTGAAGGAATCCATCCAGGCCGGTGTGCGTCGCATCGTCTACGAGGACACCTACCATGCCCCGATGACCGGTGACGTGCTCCAGCAGTACGCGGATCTGGCGGAACACCTGCGCGAGGGCGACCCGACGCGCTTCGAGCAGCTCGCCCTGGGCTGAGTCGCCCAGCGCTGACACACTGGTAAACGGTGTCTGACACCGTTTACCAGTGTGTCGAAACCGCTCAGAACTCCTGGTCGCGGTGGCGCAGCACGATCTCGTTGATCGCCACGTGCTCCGGCTGCTGCAGCGCGAACATCACGGCGCGGGCCACATCGTCTGGCGTCAGGGCGATCGGCGGCCGGTTGTCGAAGAAGGGGGTGTCGACGTTGCCGGGCGAGATGGCGGTGACCCTGATGCCCCGCGGCAGGAGATCCTTGCGGGCCGACTCGGTCATGGCCACGACGGCGTGCTTCGTGGCGGAGTACACAGATCCCGGAACTGCGGCGTGACCGGCGACCGAGGCAGTGATCAGCACGTGGCCACGGGTCTTTTCGAGTGCGGGAATCGCGGCGCGGATCAGCAGCGCCGGCCCCAGCACATTGGTGAGCACCATGGCGCGCCAGTGTTCGGGCGTCTCGTTGAGGAATCCCCGCACCGCACCGAAGCCGGCGTTGGCAAATACCGCGTCGATCCGTCCGAAGTGGGCGCTCGCGTCGGCCACGAGGCGCTGCACGTCAGCCCAGTCGCCTGCGTCGCCGCAGACTGCGAGCGCGTGCTCGCCGCCGCCGAGCTCGACCGCCAGCGCGTCGAGGGGCTCACCCCGGCGCGCCGACACCACGACGCGCCATCCGGCCGCGACCGCCAGGCGCGCGGTCTGCGCCCCGATACCGGTCGACGCCCCCGTGATGATGAGCACGCGTCCGGCGTCCATCGTTCCAGCCTGCCACATCGCCGTGCGCCGATGTGCCACCCTTGACGGCGATGACGCGATTCGCGATGGCGCGAGGTCGGGCGACCCGGCTGCTCTGGCCCCTCGTTCGCGGCGACCAGTTCGTCGAGGTCGGCGATGGCGTCGTGCGGTGTCGCTACGGCCTGCTCGGCGGCTTCGAGATCCCGGTGCGCCATGTCGACCGCATCGGCGCCGTCAGCTGGCCGTGGTGGGCAGGGCTTGGGGCACGTGTGGGACTTCGCCTCGTCGCGTTCACCGGCGTCGCCGGCAGGCTGGCCCTGCTGGAGCTCGATGCACCGCGCAACGTGCGCGTCCCGGTCCGTTGGAAGACCCGGCGGCTGGCGATCGGCGTCGAGGACGTCGACGGCTTCATGCGAGCCGTCGCGCACGAACGCGCACGCGAAACCGTCGCCGCGGACGGCGGCGGTCGGCTGGACGTCGGGTGAACGCGACTGCCGCGGAGCCGGAGTCGCTACCCGATCGCCTGCATCGCGATGAGCCGGTTGTCGTCGGGATCGTTGAACTCGAGCAGTAGGGAGCCGTCCAGGTCCTCCACGCCGCGGTTGGGCACGCCGTGCTCCTTGAGCTTCGCTTCCAGCGCACGGATGTCCTCACACCGGAACACCACGGTCGCTCCACCCTGGTGGGGGCGGGTGGCGAGCTCTCCCTCCAGCGCCAGCTCGCCGTTGCCCAGGTCGAATTCGGCCCAATCGTTGCCCGCTCGGCTCTTCAGGGGCAGGCCCAGGACACCCTCGTAGAAGGCCACGGCCTTGTTCATGTTGCAGATGCGGTAGTAGACCGTTTCGATGCCGCTGATCAGGGCCACGCGTTGCCTCCGGAATGGGAAGAAGGGGGAAGGGCCCGCCTCGGGTGACCTCCGCTGCCGGGTCCACACTACCCGGGAAACGTGCAATATGGCCGCGCCTCGCGCATTGTGAGTTCGTCGTCGTACGACGGGCATGCGTTCGTTCGGTGTTCGTAAAGCCGCTGCGAGAGGATGCCGAAAGGTGCATACAGTGATCACGTCGATGAAACTGACTGCCCACACCCGTGTGTCGATGGTCGCCTGTGTGCTGGGCCTGCTCGTCGCAGGCTGCGGCGGTGGTGGTGCCACGACAGTGACGCAATCCCCCCGCGCGACGACGCCTTCGGCCACCTCGACCGCCGCGCCGACGACCAGCGACGTCGCACCCACGACGACCGACGCCGCGGCGAGCGGACCGGACGTGTCGGTGTACTTCATGTCCGACGACGCCACGACGCTGGATTTGGCCTCCAAGCCCGGCCCAACGACCGACTCGCCCCTGCGCGCGGCGATGCTGGTGCTGGCCGAAGGTCCCTTCTTTCCCGGGGCGCTCCCCGCGCTGCCGTCCGGCACCACGGTTGTCGGCACCAACATCAGCGGCGGTGAGGCAACCGTCAACTTCAGCCGCGAGTTCGCGTCGGGCTATCCCTCAGGCGGTGCCGCCGCCGAGGCCGCGGTCATCGCGCCCATCGTCTTCACCGCCACCGAGATCAAGGGCGTGGAGCGGGTGCGCATCACCGTCGACGGGGCGACGCCAGAACTTGCCGGTTCACAGTACGACTGGAGCCGCCCGTTCACCCGCGGCGACTTCCCCGACCTGAAGATCGACGCCGGATGACACGCCTGCGCCGCATCCTGGCGACCGTCGCCGCCGCGCTGCTGCTGCCGGTCGCTGCTGCCAGCGGCGCACCGCTCATCGCCGTCGATCCCGGCCACGGGGGCGGCGACACAGGCGCCGTCGGCACGCTGCCGCCGGGTACCCCGACCGGGCTGCCCACCCGCATCGACCCCGCGACCGGCGAGACCAAGATCTATGAGAAGGACGTCAACCTCGACGTCGGCAACCGCGTCAACGCCTACCTTCAGGCGCGCGGCTATCCGACGGTGATGACCCGCACGCAGGACCTTGCGGGCGGCGACCGGCCCTACACCACCGAGGGGGCAGACCTGCAGGCGCGGGTGGCGGTGGCGCAGGCGGCTCACGCCGACCTGTTCGTGTCGCTGCACGAGAACGCCCTGGGTGCCACGACGACCGGCACCGAGACCTACCACTTCTATTACGCCAACCAGGGTTCGCGCACCTTGGCGCTGCTCATTCACCAGCGCCTGATCGCCGGGCTCGGCCTGCCGGATCGAGGCGTGCAGAGCGCCGGCTTCTACGTGCTTCGCAAGACGACCATGCCGGCAGTGCTCGTGGAGGGTGCGTTCCTCACCAACCCGAACGAGGCGTTGCTGCTGGCCGATCCGACCTTCCGGCAGCGCATCGCCGACGCCGTCGGTGGCGGCATCGTGGCCTACGCCGAGGCCGGCTACGTCGGTCTGTACGCCCAGGCGCCGCCCATCGACACCTCGCCGAAGTACCAGGTGAATGCCGGCACCTACCGGCGGTTGCGGGATGCGAAGTCCCGCTACCGCATGGTGCGACGCAAGGGCTTCAGCGCGACGATTCGCAGCGAGTACAACTTGCAGTTCAAGCGGTACATGTTCGTCGTGGTCGGGGGCAAGTTCGTGCTCCTGCAGAACGCCCAACAGCTGCGCACAAAGATGCGGAGCAAGGGATTGCGCGCCAATGTCAAGCCGCTGAACACGCGCAGCCGGCCCGTCAAGTTGTAGGTGCATCGGTTCACCCAACCCTGACCCGTCTCACAGCGAATCCTCAGGAACGGTTCGTACGGTTCGCCCGACAGAAAGGTGAACGTATGAACCTCCCGCGCACACAAGCCCTGGTCGCCGTGTTCGGCGCCCTCGCCGTCGGCGCCCTCTCCGCCTGCGGTTCCTCGGCCTCGTCCGGCAACGGCACGGGTACGACGGCGACCAACGCCGTCGCGACCGCAGCCTCCACGGCCGGCGATACGACTCCCACCACCGCCACGGCCCAGGTGGCCACCAAGGTCTCGGCCAACACCGCCACCGAGCAGGAGATCACTGCCGCCCTCGAAGCTGCCGGCGTGCAGAACGCCGCGCGCTGGACGAGGGAGGTCATGGAGTACCGGCCATACGACGAGGCCGACGCCTCGTTGGCGCAGCTGCGCACCGAGCTCCAGAAGTACAACCCGGCGGCCGACCAGCTCGAGAAGATCCTCGGGGCGCTTACGCCGTGAGCGAGCCGGACCGCGCGGGCCATACCGAGGCCCTCCTGCGGCGCGGGCTCCTCGGGCTGGCAGGCCTCGGCGCCCTCGGGACCTGGGTGGAGCTCGGCGTGTCGCGCCACTGGAAGACGACGGTGCAGCTCATCCCGTGGGTCGCGGTCGGCGTCGTCGCGGTCGCTGCGGTGCTCGTGGCGGCCCGGCCGTCGCGGTGGGCGGTGCTCCTGGCACGGGTGCTCGGCGCGATCGCCATCGTCGCGGGTGGGTTCGGAGTCTTCGAGCATGTCAAGTCGAACTACGATGCCGCACCGTTGGATGCGGTCTACGGTGGCAGGTGGGAAGGGATGAGCGGCGCGTCGCGCTGGTGGCACGCGCTCATCGAGTCGGTCGGGCCGTCGCCGTCGTTCGCTCCCGGCGCCCTCGCGCTGGTCGCGATGTGCCTGCTGCTGGCCACCGTGCGCCACCCGGCAATGGGCGCGATCGCCACTGTCGAGGCGGCTGACGTCGAGGTCGCGCCTTTGGCCCGCTGAAGGATGACGGCGGTCGCCGCCCCGATGGTCCCGGCCGCCGGACGATCGGGCGCGGCGGCTCCTCAGCGAGACGGTGACGAAGATGGCGGGGCGGCGGGTCGCGAAATCCACAGGGAAGCGATCGCAGCCAGCACCGCGGCGCCGATCGTCAGCCACCAAGCCCCGTCGAAGCCGCCGAAGTGCGGGGTGCCGCCGAGGATCGCGATGACCAGGGCGATGCCCAGGGCGGTGCCGATCTGCCGCGCCACGTTCAGGACGGCGCCACCGGTGGCGAACCGTGTCGGCGGAACCGACGTTGCGGCGACGGCGGTCATCACCGGCTGCACCAGGCCGATGCCGAATCCGGTCAGGATGGAGCCCGGGAGCATGTCGGCCACGTAGGCAGGGTTCGGGGTCAGGCGCGCCACCCACCACAGCATGCCGGCCGTGAAGATCGCGCAGCCGGCCACGCACACCTCGCGTGCGGGCAGGCGCCGCCCGATGCGGCCGATGACGACCGACCCCAAGCCGGCCAGCACCGCGCCGGGCGCGATGCCAAGACCCGACTCGATGGGCGAGTAGTGCCACACGTCCTGCACGAACAGGACGCTCGCGATGATCATGGCGCTCATCGCCCCGGTGAACAGCAGCGAGGCGACGTTCGCGGCGGTGAAACGCTGAGAGCGCAACAGGTCGAGCTCGAGCGCGGGGGAGTCGTGATGCAAGCTCCGCCAGGTGAACACGACGCCCAGCAGGGCAGCGGCGGCGAAGGCACCGAGCACGCGCCCCCCGGTCCAGCCCCAGTGCGGGCCCTCCACGATGCCGAGTGTCAGCAGGGCGACAGCGCTGCCGAGCAGCGCGATGCCCACCACGTCGGGCATGCGCTCCTCGTTCGGGTCGCGGCTCTCCTGCAGCAGGCGTCGACCGCCGACGATCGCGGCGATGCCGATCGGCACGTTCAGGAGGAACACCCACCGCCAGGTCGACTCGACCAGCACCCCGCCGACGCTCGGCCCCAGTGCGGCCGCGACGGCGGCGATGGCCGCCCAGGCACCGATGGCTCCCACCCGCTTGTCGGGCGGGAAGGCGGCCAGCAACAGCGCGAGCGAGGCGGGGATCATCATCGCGGCCCCGGCGGACTGCACGACGCGGGCCACGACCAGCAGCGCCACCGACGGCGCGGCGCCACAGGCGATCGACGCGACCGTGAACAGGGACATGCCGATCAGAAAGCCGCGTTTGCGGCCGATGCGGTCGGCGAACCGACCCGCAGGCACGAGCATTGCGGCGAAGCCGATCGCGTAGGCGTTCAGGACCCAGCTGAGTCCCGACAGGCTCGCGTCGGGGAAGTCCCTGAGCATCGAGGGAAACGCGACGTTCACGATCAGCACGTCGAGGTAGACCACGAACACACCTGCCGCGACAACCCAGAAGCTCGACCAGGGCGACCGTGCGGCCGTGGGCGCCGGAGCGGCGCCGGAGCCGGTCATCGGCGCCAGTACGCGCTGGTGCCGACGGCCGACCGCTGCGCCACGCCCGTCAGCTCCCGCTCGGCAGCCTCAGCGTCGATGCCGCGCAGCGCAGCGATCTCAGCCGTCGCGAGCGGGAACGGCGCCCAGTCGAGGATGTCGGCAACACCCTCAGGCGCCGGGCGGCGCGCGACGTTCGGCAGGAGGTTCGCCAGCGCGAGCTCGTAGCTCTCCCATGGTTGGAAGCCTGGGGCCGACAGTCGCCGACCGTCGGCACGCTCGAACTCCAGCGACGGGCAGGTGTAGCGGCTTCCACCCTCCCACGTGCCGAGGCGTGCGTCCTGAGCGAGCGCCTCGGGGGTGGGGCGGCGAGCCGACTCCATGTCGGCGGCAAGGGCCGCGGCAGTGTCGGGCCGCTCCATCCAATCGGCGAGCTCGTCGGCGCTCAGGCCGGCATCGGCCGCCGCGAGCCGTACGGTCTCCGGCGCATCCACCGGCGTACCGGCGAAATGGCGCACCCGGAAGGCGCGCGTCAACCGCCCAGCCGCCTGCGGGGCGTGCAGGCGCGTCGCGACGATGGCCCGGCAGGCACCCACCGAGGCATACAGTCGTGGGAACGGATCGGTGCCGAACGGCATGCCGTATCTGGCGGCGAAGTCGGCGTAGGCCGCGGTGAAGAAGTCTGGCGACAGGCCGCGGTCGGCCGCCTGCTGGGTGGTGTCGATCAGGCCGACCATCTTCGTGAGCCAGCGCACGTCGTCGCCGAACTGCCATTCGAGCTTTCGCATCAGCGGCTCGGCGCTGAAGGCGAACGGGCAGGTCGGATCGGTGAAGTGGGTGATCGTGAGCAGGCTCATCGGGTGACCCTATCCGTCGCGGGTGGTCAGGGACCGACGGGCGCATTACTCGATGTCAACTTGAGGTTGAGAGTGTGCGTGGGGCTCGTATCAGCCCAAGGAGTGCCACACCGGCGAACGCGCCCCCGACGATGAACGTCCAGGCGGGGCCGGTTGCCGACCACAGTACTCCGGCGATCACACTGGCCGCCAGCAGGCACAGGCCGCTCGCGAGGTTGAACACCCCGAAGGCGGTTCCGCGCATGTCCTGCGGCGCTCGTCCGGCGACCAGCGCGGACAGCACACCCTGTGTGGCACCCATGTGGATCCCCCAGAGGACGGCGCCGGCTGCGACAACCCACACGGAGCCGGCGATCGCGAGGACCGCATCGGCCGCAACGAGACACACGATGCCGGCCGCCACCATTCGACGCGCGCCGAGTCGATCGGCTGCCTTGCCGAATGGGTACGAACTTGCCGCGTAGGCGACGTTCATCGCAACGAGGATGAGCGGAATCCACTGAGCCGACAGGCCGACGTCGTCTGCGCGCAGCAGCAGGAACGCCTCGCTGAACCGCGCCAGCGTCAACACCCCGGCAAACCCGACGACCAGCCAGAAGGCTCGGGGGAGCCGCGCGAGGTCCGCCCGATGCAGCGGCACGCGCCTGCGCGACGCCAGGTGCCCGGCCGGTTCGTGCACGCTGAAGGCGATGAGGGCGATGGCGATCGCCGCGGGGATCACGGCGAACCACAACACGCGGCGCACGTCGTCGCCGGTTGCCGCCATCAGCACGATCGCGGCGGCCGGGCCCAGCACGGCCCCGGCGGTGTCCATCGACTGTCGCAGGCCATAGGCGGCTCCACGCATGTGCGTGGGCGTGATATCGGCAATGAGCGCATCGCGTGGCGCGCCGCGGATGCCCTTGCCGATCCGGTCGACGAAGCGGGCGGTGAACACGGCACCCACACCCTGCGCCAGCGGGAACAGCGGCTTGCTGAGGGCAGCCAGGCCGTATCCGGCCAGAACCAGCGGCTTGCGCTTCCCGAAGCGGTCGCTGATCGCCCCGCTGAAGACCTTGCCGACCGACGCCGTGGCCTCGGCGACACCCTCGATGATGCCGACCGAGATCGCGCTCGCCCCGAGCACGCCCACCAGGAACACCGGCAGCAGGCTGTGGATGAGCTCGCTGGATGCGTCCATCATCATGCTCACGAAGCCAAGGGCGACGACCCCACCGGGAAGGGCGCGTATCCCTGCGCGTGTGGTGGGCGGGTCGGCCATCGGGGCAGCGTGACCGATTGCCCGCCCGGGGGCAATGCCCGCGGGGCTACCCCAGGATCACCACGACATTGGCTCCGGATGGCGCTGCGGCGCCGTCTTGGCCGGCTTGCTGCAACGGGGCCACGGTGCCGATGGCGAGGTCGGTCGCCAGGCGCTCGGCCGCGTCCTTGTCGCCGGGGGCGTAGAACACCACCGGTCCGCCGGTACGGCGGGGCGCGTTGCCCGCGGTCACCGCGACGTAGCCCTTCGCCTCGGCCTGCGCCGCGACCTTGGCCGCCGCACCGGCAACCCCGGATCCGTTCAGGACGGCAACCCACACCTGCGATCGCGGCGCGCCGTCCGGCAGTGAGATCGCGGTTCCATCGGGGTGCTGTCGCCGATCGCTCACGGTGAACCAGGTGTCCGGCAGCTCCAGGGACGAACGCAGCTGCGGGCCGGTCAGGGTGATGGCGCCGAACGGAGCGAGTTCGACACGCGCGCGCAGCACTCGGGGCGAGACGCCGCGCCGCAGTGGGACGACGGCGGTGATCGGGAGCACGGTTCCCAGCCGCTTCGTGAGCTCAGCCTGGCTGAAGGTTGGCAGCGCGGCCCAGCGGTGCAGCGGCGCCACGTCGTCGTAGGGATCGTCGACGCTCACGAGCCACGGCTGCGGCTGCGCCCCCGGGAAGGCGTTCTCGACGTTCTCGGTACGGCCGCCGGACGCGGCCGAGTAGTAGGCCACGATGGGGTTGCCGGCGGCGGTGATCACCTGGCCCGCGGTCTGGCTCACGGCGGCGTCGGTGCGCGGATCTTCGGCGCCGGCCCCCGCGTACACCTGTGAGCGCTGGTCGTCGAACATGTCGAAGTCGCCGCCCGTGCGCATGGTCGCGATCGCGTAGGTGCGTGCGGCGATCGCCTGTGCCTGCAGCGCCGCCGGGGCGTCGTCGCCCCAAGCCGGCGACATCTCCTTGGAAACCACGCCACGCAGGTAGTGCTCCATCGGCACGGTGTTGACGATGCGCAGACCCTTGCCGGTGCGGGTGACGGTGATGGTGCCGCGGTAACGCGACGCATCCACGCCCACCGGATCCGTGGAGCCGAATCGGGCACCGGTCCAGTTGTCGGCGACGATCGTGCCGGTCCCCTTGCGGACGACGAGCTTGCCGTCGGCGATGCGCAGCTCGAACCGCTTCGCCGTCGACGGGGCGGACAGCCCGTTGCCGGCAGGGATCGCCACCACGCCGGTAGCGGCCGAGATCGCCACGTGGTCGACCCCGTCGCTCAGCAGCACCCGTACGTCGCGGGGAGCCGTGGCCGCGATCGTCGTGCCGGGGTAGTAGTGCGCGAGGATCGCGGGGGCGGCCAGGCCCTTGAGCGCTGCTCCGCGCGCGCCCCATTGCGACATGCCGACACCGTGCCCGAAGCCCGCCCCATCCAGCACGAAGACCGGCTGAACGTCGGGGTCCGGGCCGCCCGGTCGATCGACTGCCCAGGTGAGCCCGAGGCCCGCGAGGCCGGCGACGCCAATGCGAACCAGCCGTCGCCCGGTCGACCGCTGCGCGCGCGCGGGGGGGATGGGATCGCCGTCCGTCATCGCGTGACCGTAGCGGTTGGCGTTCGGCAGCGGTGCCGACGCGGGTCCGAAGACTTCGGCACCGGTGGGGTGAGGTCATTTCGCGACGTCCGCCCGGCCGGACTACGATGGCTCTGCCGTGCCGCCCAACGCGCTCCAACTGCAACTGCCCCTGCCGCAGCCCCAACCGGGCAGCGAACGCCAGGAAACACTGGCTGATCGCCTGTGCGATCTGCTGATTCGTCGCGGGCGGCCACTGGAGGTCGGCCACGTGGTGGCGCAGGTGCTGCGCGTCAAGCGGTGCCCTGAGGTGCTGCAGCGCCGCCTGGTGGCCGAGATCGTCGACGCCGACCAGCGCCTGGCCTGGCGCGGGCGCGACCTGGTGGGCCTCGCGCCGCCCGGGTGGGTGACCACCAAGGTGCGCGATGCGACCTACTGCGTGGTGGACCTCGAGACCACCGGCGGCGTGCCCGGTCGGGCGAAGATCACGGAGATCGGCGCGGTGCGCGTGTCCGGCGGCCGGATCGTCGATCGTTTCACGACGCTCGTCGATCCTGGGCACCCGATTCCGGCGCCGATCATGCGTATCACCGGGATCCGCGACGAGATGCTCGTGGGGCAGCCGCGCATCGAGGAGGCGCTGGGCCGGTTCGTCGACTTCGTCCGCGACGACGTGATGGTGGCCCACAACGCGCCGTTCGACCTGCGATTCCTGAACTACGAGCGCTTTCGGATCTCGGGCCGGTACTTCACCCAGCCGTGGCTCGACACCCTCACGATCGCCCGGCGCCTGCTGAAGCACCGGGTGGAGCGCTTCGACCTGGGCTCCCTGGCGGTGTGGGCCGACACGATCGCGCGGCCCAACCACCGCGCGCTGCCGGACGCCGAGGCCACCGGAGAGCTCTTGATCAAGATGCTCGACATGCTGGTGGACCGCGGCATCGGCACGCTGGAGCGTGCGGTGGCCTTCGGTCAGACCGGCGGTTCGCGTTTTGCCCACAAGCTCGCCCTGGCCGAGGACCTGCCCCAGGAGCCCGGTATCTACCTGATGCGCGATCGCAGCGGCGCGGTGCTGTACGTGGGCAAGGCTCGCAATCTCCGCCGCCGCGTGCGCTCGTACTTCGGGCCGCAGGGAAAACACGGGCGGCTGATCGGTCGCGCCCTGGAGGCGGTGGCGCGTATCGACCACGAGCCGTCGGCGTCGGAGCTCACCGCACTGCTGCGCGAGGCCAGCCTCATCCGCGAGCACCGCCCGCCGTGCAACACGCGTGGGGTGCGCGCCGCGACCCGCTACCTCAAGCTGACCGTCCACGACGCCGAGCCGCGCCTGTTCGTGGTGGCCGACGTGTTGAACGACGGCGCCGCCTACTTCGGCCCCATCCGCTCGGACCGCACCGCGCGCCTCGCGGTGGCGTCGCTGCACGCGCTGTATCCGCTGGCGACGCGTGGGCGGTCCACGCGCGCCGGACAGCAGGCGCTGATGGATCACCACGACGACCCGCCGGTCGACGGCGACGCGGTGGCTGCCGCCGAGGAGGTACATGCGTTGCTGTCGGCCGACCGCGCCGGCGCGTCGGCGCTGCTGCTCCAACGGTTTGCCACCCAGGCGCGCGCCGTCGGCGCGGTCGCGACCCCAGAGGGGCGGGAGGCCTACGAGGCGCTGCTGGCGGTGATCGCCACGCTCGCACGGGTACGCGCGGCATCGACCGCCTGCGGGGTCATCACGGAGCATGCACCCAGCGCCGTGCATGCCACCTTCATCGCGGGCGGGCGCGTGGTCGGCACGCTCGACCTCGGCAGCGCCGCGCACGACGACATCGCGGGCCTGGTGGCCGAGATGCGTCGTGCCGATGCCGCGGCCGACACCCCGCTTGTGGGTGGCGAGCTGGACGAGGCGGTGATCCTGCACGACTGGCTGCGGGGGCGGGTGGACCAGCCGGGGGTCATCGCGCTGGCACGGGGGTTCGCGCCGGACCATGTCGTTGCGGCGGTCGGTCGAGTGCGTGACGCCGTGACGCCGCCGGCGATCGACGAGCTGCCCGACGCAGCCTGACATGGCTCGGGCCGATGCGGCGGTGCGACGGCTGATCGCATGGTTCGGCGATGCGGGTGCGGACCTGCCGTGGCGGCGCACCCGCGACCGGTACGCGATCCTGGTGGCGGAGACGATGCTGCAGGCGACCCAGGTGGCACGCGTGGTGCCCTACTACGAGCGGTGGCTGGCGCGCTGGTCTACCCCGGCCGACCTCGCTGCGGCACCGCTGGGCGATGTGCTGGCGGCGTGGCACGGACTCGGCTACCCGCGTCGCGCGCGCAACCTCCATGCCGCTGCCGCGCGGGTGGCCGAGTCCGGGTGGCCGCAGCGGCTGGAGGATCTGCCGGGTGTCGGGCCGTACACCGCCGCGGCGATCGCCTGCTTCGCCGACGGGGCCGACGTGCTGCCGGTCGACGTCAACGTGGCGCGCGTGGTCGCCCGCCGCTGGCCGGATGGTTGGCCCGGCACGGCGACCGGGGGCGCCTGGACCGCCGGTCAGGCGCTGATGGACCTCGGGCGGCTGTACTGCACCCAGCGGGCACCCCGCTGCGACGAATGTCCTCTCCGCCGCGGCTGCAGTGCCGCCGATGCGGGCGTGGTGGTGGAGCGAACTCCCGCCGTACGGCGCCAGGCGCGCTACGTGGGGTCGATGCGCCAGCGGCGTGGTGCCCTGCTGGGTCAGGTGGCCAACCGAGGCAGAGCGCGCATCGCCGACGACCCGGAAGCTGCCGCCAGCCTGCTCGCCGACGGCCTGGTGCGCCGGGGCCGTACGTACCTGCTGCCGGCGCGATGATTCGAGCGAAGCCGGTAAACTTCACGGCCGAGATCACGGGAGGTGAGGATGGCGAAGTCAAAGAAGGAACGCCGCAGCAGTATCCGCCACATGCCGGCGGAGGGTGACGTGCTCGCCATCTTCGACGCGTTGGAGCGAGCCGAGAAAGAGGAACAGCTCGCCACCACGCAGGCGTCGGGCGACGATGCCGGCGACCTCGACGAGGATCATCGCCAGCACGCAGCGCCCTAACCTCGCGTGACGGCCGGCGCCCCGCGGGACGCCGACCGACACGGTCACCTCAGGGACGCACCGGCAGGTGAGCCCCCGAGAGCGCAAGCGACGCGTCCAGGGTTGCCAGCAGACGGCTCTCCGGATGCGCGGCGGTGAACCGGAAGCTGCCGTCGGCGTCCTGCAGCGCACGCAGCTCGCGCAGCGTGGTCGCGGGCGGACGGGCCCCCATCGCGCGCAGGGCCTGAATGGCCATTGCCGTCGCGTTTGCTTCGGTTGGCCGGCCACCGCCGTCGATGCCAAAGCCGCCGGCCCCGTTGCGCTGGGCCAGCAGCCACGACGTCGCCCGCCGCATCGCGATGCTGCGTGAAGAGACACCGCAGGCACGCAACGCCGCAAGGGTCAGGCTCGTCGCCGAGACGTCGTCCGTGGCGTCCCGGCGCAGGTCGTAGCCCCAGCCGCCGCCGCCGCGCGCCCGCAGCACCGACGTCACTGCCGAGGGCGGCACCCGCTCCCCGGCCGCGCGCAGGGCCAACATCGCGTAGGCCTGGTCGTAGGTGTTGGCGCCGAAGCGCCCGGCGCCATAGGTGGCGCGGATGCGGGTCACGTAGTTCACCCCGTTGATCCGGCGCGGGTTGTAGCCGGCGGCGACGGCGGCCAGAACCACCTTGCCGGTGGCACCGGCGCTGGTGGCGTAGGCCGGCGCGCCGGTGGCCATCTTCCGGAACCGGCTGCGCACCGCCTTCGCGTTGGCGCCGGTGGCCGCGAGCGCGACGACGGCGTCGGCCTGCTGGCCCGTCGTGGTGATGGACTGGCCGGCCAGCCACGCCGCGCCGGCGCGGGCCGCGGCCCGGTCGGTGGCGGCGCCGGCCCCCGCCGGGACGAGCAGCGCTGCCAGGGCGGCCGCCAGGACGCGGGGCATCACAGCGCCACCGGACGCCGCACGGCCGGCGGCGACCCGATCGTGAAGCTCACCACGTTCACGCCCGCGATCGTGACCCGCTCGACGTTGCCGGCACCGTCGGTCGCGCGGCTCCACACGACGTAGATCCCCTTGGTCAGCGGGCGCGCCGGCCGGTACACCCAGTTGGCGCCACTGGTGCGGGCGGCAAGGTAGCGCCGATCCGTGCATGCCCTCGGGCGGCCGAAGTAGCCCTTCGGGCCCAGGAACGCGCAGCGCGTGCCCACCTTGCGTGCGATCGCGACATCCACACCGGCGACGTCGGAGCGATCGGGGCTCACGGTGCCACGGAAGCGCGCGAGCGCGCCATAGGCGCGGCGCGACAGCGGCGCTGTGATCTGGCTACCCGGTGCGACGGTGTCGCTCTTCACGGCCGTGACGGGGGGCAGCGAGCAGATCGTGGGGTCGCTGCCATAGGCGCAGACGGTGCGCGTCTGGCTTCTCACCTCGCCGCTGCGGGTGGCCTGCACCAGCTGCACCCCGGGCGCCGTGGTTGCGAAGCGCGCCGTGCCGGTTGCGTCGGCGAGCGCGGTCTGGGGCCCGTAGGTGACGGTGGCGCCGGCCGCCGGGCTGGCGACGCCGTTGTTGTCGACGCTCGTCACGGTGGCGGTGACCGTACCGCCGAGCGTGATCTTGTCGCCCGAGACGGCGAGGTCGAGCTCGTGCGCTTCGAAGTCGTTTACCAGCGACCACGTCACGCGGTCGCCGGCGTGCAGCGCGAGCTGATCGGCGCCGACATCGGCGAGCTTGCCGTTGACCTTGAAGCGCCAGAACGGGGTGGCGGTCTCCGACGCGGTCGCGGCGCCGATGCGCAGCACCTGCTGGCCGAAGCTGAAGACCTTGAAGCCCAAGGCAAGGCCGGAGCTCGATGTCGCCGTGGCGAGCTGGGCCATAGCGCTGCCGGCGGGTACGGTCGCCGTGTCGGCATCGGTGGTGTCACGCACCGTCGTCGTGGCGCCGCCGGTGTCGTCCACCGCGACCGGGGTGGCCGGCAGCACGGTTTCGGTGAGGCCTTCCACCCGTATGGTGGCGGTGACGGGAGCGGCGGATGCCAGGGGTGGGGCGGCCAGCACCAATGCGGCGCCGACGCCCAGGAGGCGGATTTTCACGAGCTGTGACTCCTCAGTCGCGGAGGGTGATTTGATCAGCGCCGGTCGGAGTGGATCTCCTGGCTTCCCGATCGTCGCGAGCGTCCACGCCTTCCCAGGGTGAAACCCCAGTGGCCGGCTCTTCGCCCGGCGGACGTCGCTCCCGGGTCACAGTGGCGCGACCGCACCGGCCTCACACCGGTTTCCCTCACGCCGACCGAAAGCGAGTCGAACGATAGCGGCTCGCGTCGGCGTGCGAGGTCGCTGTGGACGGGCGGTGCGATATGTGACGCCTGTCGTCGTCGAACGCAGCGGCCGGGCGAGTACCATCCGTTCGGCATGACGCATTGGCTTCGCCGCACCCTCACGGAACCCGGCCGGTTCTGCCTGTTCACCCTTGGGGTGATGCTGCTCGGGCTGGGGCTCGATCACTTCGCCACGCTCCCGTGGCAGCTGGTGCTGTCGGCCTGCACCTGGATGATCCTTCTGGCCGCCTGCGTCCCGCTCACAGGGCAGCAGCGGGCGCGTACGGCGGTGGTCGTGATCGTCGCGACGATCGGGGAGATCATCGGGTCGGTGATCTGGGGCATCTACACCTATCGCCTCGGCAACCTGCCGATGTTCGTGCCGCCCGGCCACGGCCTCGTGTACCTCACCGGGCTGCGGCTGGCCGACACCCGCTGGGTGCGCGCGCACCACGCCCTGTTCATCCGGCTGGTGCTCGCCGGGATCTGGACCTGGGGAATCGTCGGGTTGTCCGGCGTGCTCGGCCGCCATGACATCGCCGGCGCCGTCGGTTGTGCCACGCTCACGGCGTTCATTCTTCGCGGCGCGGCCCGCGATCTGTATGCGGGGGTGTTCGTGGCCGTCGCGGCGCTCGAGATCTACGGCACGGCCATCGGAACCTGGTTCTGGCATCCGGAGATCCCGGGCCTCGGCGTCGCCAACGGCAACCCGCCGAGCGGAGCGGCCAGCGGCTATGTGCTGTTCGACATCTGCGCGCTGGCGTTCGGGCCGATGCTCCTACGCCTCGTGCGGCGCCGGCGCGGCGTGCCCCTGGTGGAGGCGGAGACCACGGCGTGACCGTCCGGCGGGCGGTGTGCGGGGCGGTCGTCGGAGCACTGGTGCTCCCAGCGGCGGCGCTGGGTGGCTCCGATGCCCGGCTGGTGGCCGACTCCACGGCGCTGCGGCGCGACTGGGCGCGCGCCTGGAACCCGGCCTGGTCGGAGCTCGTGATCGCGGCGATCGCGCTCACGCTCTACGCGGTACGCGCCGCACAACTCGGGTCGCGTCTGCCGAAGTGGCGCGCGGCGTGCTTCGCCACCGGCCTGCTGGTGCTGACGCTTGCCAGCTCCTCTCCGATCGATCCGATCGGGGAGGAAGGCGTGTTCTGGGTGCACATGCTGCAGCACATGCTCATCGGCGATCTGGCGGCGCTGCTGATCGTGCTCGGCGCCACCGGCCCCGTCCTGCAGCCGGTGCTGCGCTATCGCTGGGTGAAGGCGCTGCGGCGGCTGACCCACCCGGTGGCGGCGTTCGTCATCTGGGCCGTGCTCCTGGTGGGCTGGCACGTGCCGGTGATGTACGAGGCCGCCCTCGGCAACAACTGGATCCACGGTCTGGAACACGTCTCGTTCCTCACCGCCGGCGTGGTGATGTGGGCACCGATCCTCGAGACGTTGCCGGCGCCCGAGTGGTTCGGCAGCGGCGCCAAGCTGCTGTACCTGCTGGGAGTGCGGAGCATCGATGCGATCGTCGCGAACGCATTCTGGTGGTCCGGCAAGGTGTTCTATTCCCGCTACGAGCTGACCGCGCCGATCTGGGGGGTCTCGCCTCTCGCCGACCAGAGCTACGCGGGCACGGTGATGATGAGCTGGACCGGTACGGCGACGCTGGTCGTCTCGGTGATCCTGTTCTTCCGGATGGCGCGCGAGGGCGAACTACGCCAGCAGCTCATCGAGCACGGGCTGGACCCCGTGGCTGTCAAGCGGGCCGTCCGCTACGGCCGGGGGGAGGTCCTTGCCCGGCGTCACGGCATCGAGCTCGCCCCGCGGGACTGAGGCCGAGCGCCCCGGTTCGCGGTCCGTACGCTCGTCGGCGTCGTGTGGGTCGGCCTGCAGCGACGGGATGAGGATCCCGTCGGCGTACAGCTCCATCGCTGCCGATACGGCGACCGACCACCACTGTGTGCCGGCTCCCTGCCGCAGGGTCGCAAGGGCTGTGTCGGCGTCGAGCGCCTTGCGGTAGGCGCGATCGGCCGTCATGGCGTCCCAGGCGTCGGCGACGGCCAGGATGAGCGCGCCCTCGGGGATCTCGCTGCCTCGCAGGAGGTCCGGGTAGCCGGTCCCGTCCCACCGTTCGTGGTGGTTGCGAACCCAGGCCGTCTGCGTATCGGTGAGCACGTCACGAACGATCTGGGCGCCGAGGCCGGCGTGGGTCTGCATGATCGTCTGCTCCTCCGGGGTCAGCTTCACCGGCTTGAGGAGAATGCTGTCGGGCACGCCGATCTTGCCGACGTCGTGCACCAGTGCGGCCTCTCGCAACAGCACGATCCGATCGTGGTTCCAGCCGAGACGCCCTGCGATGTCGCCGGCGATTGCGCTGACCCGATTGGAGTGCTGCTGGGTGGTGGAGTCCTTCGCGTCGACGGCGCGTGCGAGGGCAGCGACGGCCGACAGGGTGCGGGCGCGCTCGGCCTGTGCTGCGCGATCCTCGGCCGAGAGCACGTCGATCACGTCGGGGTGGTAGCGGGCGACCGTGTTGCGTCCGTGGGACTTGGCCCAGTAGAGCGCGCCGTCCGCCAGCCGCAAGAGCTCGCCCGCGCTCGAGGCGTGGGTGAGGTCGCACACGCCGGCCGACATGGTGACCGGACCGGCGTCACCGAAGTCGAGCTGCTCGATGAGGGCGCGAGCGCGGTCGGCGACCAGCCAGGCGGCAGTTCCGGACGTGGCGGGCAGCAGGCAGGCGAACTCCTCGCCGCCGATGCGCCCCAGATGGTCCTCGTTGCGCAGCCGGTCGTGGATCGCGAGCGCGATCGTGCGCAACACGGCGTCGCCGGCCTGATGGCCCAAGCGGTCGTTGAGGGGGCGGAAGTCGTCGATGTCGAACAGCACCAGCGACAGGTCGGTGCCCGAGGCATGTGCGCGGTCGACGGCGGCGGCGAGCTCCTGGTGGAAGCTGCGGTGGTTGATCAGCCCGGTAAGCGGATCGCGCGACGACTGGGCCACCTCGGCGCGCAGCTCCTCGGCGATGGCGATGTTCTCCTTGAAGGTCAGCCCGGTGCGCACCATGACGAGTATCAGGGTGACGGTGGCCAGCAGGAGGCCGAGGGCACCGAGCTTGACGAAGTTGCCGTAGGCGACCAGCGCAACCGTGAGCCAGCCGAAGAGGGTGGGCCCGACCAGCAGGCCCCAACCCTCCAAGCGCAGCTGCGTGGCGAGTGTGGAGGGTCGCCAGGCGGCCAGGCCGATGAGGGTGAGGGCGATCGGCCACACCAGGGTGGTGAGCTCGACTCCGGCGAATTGGCCGGCCCCGAAGGTCAGCTCGATGGAATGCGTGAGCGCCAACAGGCCCAGGGCCACGCCGATCGCCACCCAGGCCCGGCCGGGGCGCCAGGAGTTCAGTGCCATCACGCCGGCGATGAACGCCAGCAGCAACATGTCGCCCAGCGGCAGGATCAGTCGCATGACCAGCTGGCTCAGGTTGCCGTCGGAGCTCTCGATCGCCGGCTGCACGACCACGCCGACGCCGACCGCTGCGACGGCAAGGGCGCCGATGAGCCCGTCCAGCCAGAGGGCCGACGCGAAGCGCGTGATGCGGCCGCGCACGAGCTGCACCAGGCTGAGGTAGGCAAGCGGGTAGAAGGCCACGCGGCAGACCGCGCCCACCCCGTTGGCAGCGGCGGGCGACGCGTGGTTGACGGCGTCGGCCACGGCGCCAAGCGCCCACACGAGCAGGGCGACACTCATCACCAGCCAGGCGCCGTTGTCGTCCCGCGCCGTGGTGGCGCGCACCGCGCAGGCCATCACACCGGTCGCGACGACAAGGACGGGGAGCCAGCGGGCCAGCGGATCGGACGGGTCGTGCAGCAGGCCGCCCACGAACGCCAGGATCAGCAGGCCGATCGCTCCGACCGCGATGGACTGAGCGATGGTGCCCGCGCGCGAAGTGCGCGTCAGGAGTCTGTGTGCGCTCATCTGCGTGAGCGCGCCGGCTGGTTCAGTTGACACGTGTGATTGTTCATCGGCCGGATCGGGGCTGATCTGGAGCCTTTTTCGCCTCGGCCGACCGGTCGTATCATTGGGCGCAACGGGCGGAGGTTGCCGGTGGAGCGCGTGAGAATCGACAAGTGGTTGTGGGCGGCACGTTTCTACAAGACCCGCAGCGCCGCCACGGACGCCGTGAACGGTGGCCGCGTGCACGTGAACGGCGTGCGCGCGAAGCCGTCGAAGGATGTGGTCGCGGGCGACAAGATCGAGTTGACGGTCGGTGAGATGCCCTGGACTGTCGAGGTCACCGGCCTCGCGGACCGGCGCGGCTCGGCGGCCGTCGCGGCGACGCTGTATCGGGAGACCGCCGAGTCACAGAAGGTTCGCGCCCAGCGGAGCGCCGACCGGCGCGTGCGACCTGTGGGCGCCGACCTCGGTGAGCGGCCGACCAAACGCGACCGCCGCCGCATCGAGGACCTCACCGGTCGTCGCCGTTAGAAGCGGGGCGCCGCCGTCAGCCGGCGGGTGTGTCTGCGCGTGACCCGCGCAGGACTCCCGTCGCCTCGACGTCGACGGCGTCGAGGACGCCGGCGCGGCGCGACGCGTCTGCCCACGCGATCGTGGCGTGATGTTCGAAGCGTTCGCCCGGTCGCGGCGAGGTGAACGTCGCCCGCAGGCCGGCCGGACCGCGGTCCAGAAACGGGGCGGTGCCGGGGCGGGAGGGGTCCAGGTCCTCCAGGTAGCGCTCGGGCAGCCATTCGCCGGCGCCGGTCCTGATCGCCAGGGCCTCGGGGTTGCTCGTGCCCAGGGCCTGAAATGTGCCGGCATCGGACCATGACGTGCCGAACATCCAGTCCGAGGCGACCGGTTCGCTCAGCAGCGCCGAGTGCTCGCGGAACACGGTGCGGAAACCGACCTCGTCGCACGAGCCGTCGAGGCGCACGCGCCACAGCCAGGTGGACAGGCCCGCGACGTCGAACGTCGCGTCCGGATACACCGGGGTGGCGAACACCAGCTCGATACGGGCGGCCGGGGTGCTCCACAGCGCCGCGGCGGCCGCGCCGATCTGCCAGGCCGCGGTGGGCGGCGCCAGCGTCAGCGGCCGGCCGTCCACCTCCACCCAGCCGAGCAGGTCGCCGAGCGGTGTCGCTGCGGTCGTGGGCGGCAGGTCCCGCGCCACTCCCTGTGGGACATCCAAGAGTTCGAGCACATCGGGGATCATCGACCCTGCCGGTGCGGTGCGCAAATGCTCAGCGCGCGACGGTCGCGCCGTTGCGGGCGAGCAGCCACCGGCGCAGTTCGGCGGCCGGCAGTGGCGCGCAGAAGAAGTCGCCCTGTGCGGCGTCGCAGTCGAAGCCGACGAGCGCCCGAACCGTTGCCGCGTCGTGCACACCGTCGGCGACCACCCGCAGCCCCAGGTCATGGGCCAGTTCGATCGTGCCCTCGACGATCTGGGCGACCGCGGGCAGTTCCTCGAGATCACGCAGATGGCGGGGATCCATCTTGAAGTCGCGCACGGGCAGGGCCCGTACCGTGCGCAGGGAGATCTCCCCGGCGCCGTCGTCGTCGAGCGATACGGCGACGCCGAGTCCGGCAAGCGCTTGCAGCACGTGCCGGGCCCGCTTCGGGTTGCCCACGATCTCCGTGGCGCCGACCTCGAGCTCCAGCAGCCGTGGCGGGACCTGCCAGCGCGTCAGGCCGCGGGCCACCTGGTCCGCCAACCCCTCGCTGCGAAGGCAGCGGTGCGAAAGGTTCACCGCGATCGGCAGCTCGAGCCCCTCGTCCAGCCAGGCGCGTGACTGGGCCATCGCCAGCGTGAGCGTCTTGGCCGTGACCATCTCGACCAGGCCGGTCTCCTCGGCCATCGGAATGAACGCGCCGGGCTTCAGCAGGCCCAGGCGCGGGTGCTGCCAGCGGATGACCGCCTCCACACCTTCGATCTTCCCGGTCTGCAGGCTTACCTTCGGCTGGTAGTGCAGCCGCAGCTGGTCCGACGACATGGCCTCCCGCAGGTCGCTGACCAGGCTCAGCCGGTCGGCGGCCACCGTGGGCACCCGCTCGTCGAAGAACACCAGGTCGACCCCCCGGCGCCGGGCGTCGTACATCGCCGCGCCGGCCCGTTCGATGAGCGTACCGATCTGCTCGCCGTCCTCGGGTGAGAGGGCGCCGCCCATGACCGCGTGCACCCCGACCGCTGTGCCCTGGAACATGAAGGGGGCGTGCAGCGCCGCGAGAATCCTGCGGGCGGCGTCGTCGGCGCCCGGGCGGTTCTCGACCTGTGCGAGCAGCACTGCGAACTCGTCGCCGCCCATGCGCACCAGCAGGTCGCCGGCGCGGATCGCACCGCGCAGACGCTCGCTGACCTCGCGAATCACGCTGTCGCCGGCCTCGTGGCCCAGCGCGTCGTTGACCTCTCGGAAGCGGTAGAGGTTCAGGCAAAGCACGGCCGTCATGTGGCCGGAGGTGCGCCCGTGTGCGAGCACCTCCTCGCCACGCTCCGCCAGCGCTGCGCGGTTCAGAAGGCCTGAGAGCGGGTCGGTCACGCGCGCGACGTTGAGGTCGTCACTGCGCCGGCGGAACGCAAGGACACCCAGGATCAGCAGGATGAGGGTCGCGAGCGCCATGACCGAGGCCGACCCCCCGGCGAAGATCCACGACCCGTGCCCCGACGCCGGTGCGGAGGCGGCGACGGTCCAGGTGTTCTCGTTGCCGGTGGTGGCGGTGACCCGTGCGAAGCGGAAGGCCGTGCCGTCGTTCACAAGGCCGTCGGTGCCCGCGGCGCGCGCGAATACGGCCTTGTCGGTGTCGGCACCGATCGGTGCGCTGTCGGCCTTCACCACGTGGCTGTTCACGATCACGGCGCCGGACGCGTCGACGATGCGTGAGACGACCTGCGCGTCGGAGGACGCAAGCAGCGTCCGAAACGCCGCCAGATCGGTCTCGACAGCGACCAGCCGGGTCTTGCCGCCGCCGCGGGGATGGACGACGGTGCCGGTGGCGACGACCCAGCGGCCGCTCTCGGTCGAGCGGTAGGGCGCGCTGTGGAAGACCACGCCGTCGCTCAGCTCGAACGCCGCCTGCATGCGCCTCAGCTCGCTGGCGACGCCTGCGCGCTGGGCGCGGGTGCGCGGCGTGCCGTCCACCACGCGGGCGTAGACCCGTCCGTCACTTCGGATGAGGGCCGCCGCGACGATGCGCCCATCCGACACCGCGACCGCGTCGGCCAGTGCGGCGTCTGCCGTGGCCGGATCGGGCTCGCGGTCTGCGAAGGCGGGCGTGTGGGCCAGCAGCAGACCGACCTGTGCGGTGTGGCGGAAGTGCTCCGCCACGGTCGCCGCCTGGTCCTTCGACGTCTGGCGCAACAGGTTGTCCACCTCGGCGCGCGAGGTCGTGGCGATCTGGCGGATCGCCGAGATGGCGCTCGTGAGCAGCAGCCCGCAGGCGAGTGCAAGCGCGACGAGTCGCAGCCGTCGCCACGGCCGGCGATCACGCACGCGCATCGGGTTGGCGATGCCCATCGCCGTCTCTATCGGGCGTCGCGCGTGAGATCTGAAGCCGGAATGGCCCCAGATGGAGGGGCGTTATACTCGGTGCCCGATCCGATGGGGCGTAGCCAAGCGGTAAGGCAGCGGGTTTTGGTCCCGCGATCGGGGGTTCGAATCCTCCCGCCCCAACAGCCATCCACCACCGAGAGGACGCGAACGAAGATGGGTGTCGGAGCTGTCGTGATGGCCGCCGGACAGGGCACGCGGATGCGCTCGTCGCTTCCGAAGGTGCTGCATCCGATCGCGGGCCGTCCGCTGGTGGGATGGGTGCTCGACGCCCTCGGCGGGATGCGCGCCGCCCACACCGTGGTCGTCGTCGGGCACGGCGCCGATCAGGTCAAGGCGGTGCTGCCGCCGGGCGCGACGGTCGCGCTGCAGCGCGAGCAGCACGGCACGGGCCACGCCGCCCAGATCGGGCTGCGTGTCCTCGCCAAGGACTGCGACACCGTTGTGGTGCTCTCCGGCGACACCCCGCTCCTGTCGCGCGAGCTCATTCGCGACCTCGTCCGCGTACATCGGCGGCGCAAGGCCGCCGCCACGCTGGTCAGCACGGTGCTCGACGAGCCGGGCAGCTACGGGCGCGTGATCCGGGGCGGCGACGGCGTGCGGGTGGTCGAGGCGCGCGACGCCACGTCGGACGAGCTCGAGGTGGGGGAGATCAACGCCGGCCTCTATGCCTTCGATCGCCGCCTGCTGGAGCAGGCGCTGCGCAAGGTCGGTCGCGACAACGCCCAGGGCGAGCTCTACCTGCCCGACGTGCTGCCGATCATCGGCGGACCTGTGGGCGTGTTGGTGTCAGAAGACCCGAACGTGGTGTTGGGCGTCAACAGCCGCGTGGAGCTCGCCGAGTGCGAGCTCATCATCCAGGACGCCATCCGCACCGAGCTGATGATGGGCGGCGTGTCGATGCCCGACCCCTACACGGTGTACGTGGACGCCGACGTGCGGGTGGGACGCGACACGATCCTGCATCCGGGCACGCACCTGCGGGGGCGCACCACCATCGGCGAGGGTTGCTCCATCGGACCGAACGTCATCGCCACCGACTGCGCCATCGGCGACGGCTCGCGGGCGGTGCTCGCGCACCTCAACGACTCGGTGGTGGGGATCGGCTGCGAGATCGGCCCGTTCGCCTACCTGCGTCCCGGTGTGGTGCTGTCGGATGGTGCCAAGGTGGGGACATACGTCGAGGTGAAGAACACGACCGTCGGGCCGAAGGCCAAGATCCCGCACCTGTCCTACATCGGCGACGCCGACGTCGGTGCCGGCACCAACATCGGCGCGGGCAACATCACCGCCAACTACGACGGTTTCCGCAAACACCGCACATCGATCGGGGCCGGGGTGAAGACCGGCTCCGACTGCGTGTTCGTCGCGCCCGTTAGAATCGGTGACAGAGCGATGACAGGAGCAGGCTCGATCATCACCCACGACGTCCCTGACGGAGCTCTCGGTATGGCGCGTGCGCGACAGGAGAACCGCGAGGGTTTCACCGCGCGTGCGGAGGCCAAGGCAAAGGCGGCGGCCAAGGCGGCCGCAAACGGTAAAAGGGGATCGCGGTGACCACCGAAAGCATCAGCGTGGCGAGGACCCACCTGGACCGCGACGATGCGCGTCGCATGATGGTGTTCGCCGGCCGCGCGAGCCAGGCGCTCGGCGAGGACATCGCGTCCCGCCTCGGCATGACACTGGGTGAGATCCACGTCAAGGCCTTCGCCAACGGTGAGATCTACGCCCGCTTCATCGAGAGCATTCGCGGCGCCGACGTGTTCCTCGTGCAGTCCACCTGCAGCGTCCACAACGGGCATGCGCAATCCGTGAACGACAGCCTCATGGAGCTCATGATCATGGTGAACGCCGCGAAGCTCGCGAGCGCCCGCCGGGTGACGGCAGTCATGCCCTGGTACGGCTACTCCCGCCAGGACAAGAAGTCGGCTCCGCGCGAGCCGATCACCGCGAAGATGATCGCCGACGTGCTGCAGACGGTCGGGGTGGACCGGGTGCTCACCATGGACCTGCACGCCGGTCAGGTGCAGGGCTTCTTCAACATCCCGGTCGACCACATGACCGCCGTGCCGATCCTGGTGCGCTACTTCCGCGACCTGGCCGACATCCAGGGTGAGCGACTCGTGGTCGTCTCGCCGGACGCCGGCCGCGCCAAGCTGGCGTCGCACTTCGCGGAGAAGCTCGGGGCGTCGCTGGCGGTGCTCACCAAGCAGCGGCCCGAGCACAGCGAGGTCGAGATGACCATGCTGATCGGTGACGTGCAGGGCAAGGTGGCCATCATGATCGACGACATGATCGACACCGCCGGCACCCTGGTGGAGGGCGCCAAGAAGGTGCGCCAGAACGGCGCCACCAAGGTCTACTGCGCGGCCACGCACGGCCTGTTCAGCGAACCGGCCTTCGACCGGCTCTCGCGCACGGAGGACATCGAGCGCATCGTCGTGACCGACACCATTCCGCTGCGCACAGGGGCGCCGGACATCATCGTCCAGCTGCCCTCCGGGCAGGTGCTGGCCGACTGCATCGCCAACGTCTTCAACGACGAGTCGGTGAGCGAGGTCTTCGAGGGCGAGAACCAGCTGTTCTAACCGTACGGGTGTCCTCCCGGCGGGCCGGAACTGCGGCGTTCCGGCCCTTGAAACGGTGACGGCACGCCCGTGCCCGGTGGCTAGTATCGGCTGTGTGGCCCCGGGGCGATCGAGGGTTCGCGCGAACGTCCCAGGGAGCTCGCAGCTTCCGATGATCAGATCGACAGGTCGGACGCAGGAGACCCCAGTTCACGGGAAGATATGAGGTATCTCGATCTCGCACAGCCCGGCCGCGGCGTCGCCCTCTTGGCGGATCCGCTGGAGAACAAGGGCACGGCATTCAGCCTCGACGAGCGGCGTGAGCTCGGCTTGGACGGCCTGCTGCCGTCAGCGGTCGAGACGCTTGACCAGCAGGCACAGCGGGCCTACGGGGCATTCTGCAGCTACGAGAAGCCGCTGAACCAGCACATCTTCCTGCGTGCCCTGCAGGACACGAACGAGGTGCTGTTCTACAAGCTGATCGTCGACCACGTGGAGGAGATGCTCCCGGTCGTCTACACACCGACCGTCGGACTCGCCTGCCAGCAGTTCAGCGAGATCTACCGCCGCCCCCGCGGACTCTTCCTCTCATATCCCGATCGCCATCGCTTGCCGGAGCTGTTGCGCAACCGGCCGCGCCGCTGGGTGGACGTGATCGTCGTCACCGACGGCGAGCGCATCCTGGGCCTGGGCGACCAGGGGACGGGCGGTCTGGCGATCCCGATCGGCAAGCTGTCGCTCTACAGCGCGATCGGTGGCATCAACCCGGCCCGCACGCTCCCGATCGTGCTCGACGTCGGCACCAACAACCAGGAGCGACTGGCGGCGCCGGAGTACCTGGGGTGGCGTCACGAGCGCATCACGGGTGACGAGTACTTCGACTTCGTCGACCGCTTCGTGGAGGCGGTGGAGCAGGAGCTTCCCGGGGTGCTGTTGCAGTGGGAGGATTTCGCCACGCCCCATGCGCGACCCATCCTGGAGCGATACCGGGACCGGCTGCTCACGTTCAACGACGACATCCAGGGCACCGCGGCGGTGGCGGCGGGTGCGCTGGCCGGCGCCGTTGCCGCCAGCGGGTCCCGCCTGCGTGAGCAGACGATCGTGCTGCTGGGTGCCGGCTCCGCCGGAATCGGCGTGGCCGACATGCTGCGCGCACAGCTCGTCGGCGACGGGCTGACCGAAGTCGAGGCGCGCCGCCGCTTCTTCGTGGTCGACATGGACGGTCTGCTGACCGACGATCGCACCGACCTCAGCCCCGAGCAGCGGGTCTACGCGCAACCGGCCGAGGTCGGGCGGCGGATGCGGCGGGGACCCGGCCGTGCCGGACTCGTGGAGGTGATCGCCGGTGTGCGCGCCACCATCCTGATCGGGTTGTCGACGGCCGGTGGCGCGTTCAGCGAGCCGATCGTGCGGCAGATGGCAGGCAAGGTCGAGCGGCCGATCATCTTTCCGCTCTCCAACCCGACCTCGCACGCGGAGGCCCGGCCGGCCGACCTCGCGCGCTGGACCGATGGCCGAGCCCTTGTCGCCAGCGGGTCGCCGTTCCCGCCGGTGGAGGTCGACGGCCGGTCGGTACCGGTGGCACAGAGCAACAACGTCTTCGTCTTTCCCGCGGTCGGGTTGGGCGTGCTCGCCGTCGGCGCCACCCGGGTCACGGATGGGATGCTGCGCGCCGCTGCCGATGCGCTGGGGCAGCTCTCGCCGGCACGGACCGACCGCTACGGATCGCTCCTGCCGCCGGTCGGCCGGCTGCGGCAGGCGGCCGCGCAGATCGCCGTGGCGGTGGGCATCGCCGCGATCGGCGATGGCGTCGCCCCGGATGCGAGTGCCGAGGACGTGCGAGCACGCGTCGCGACGGCCCAGTGGGCGCCCGTGTACCGGCACTCCTGATCACTTCCTAGGCGGGGTTGCTCGCGGCGCTGAGTGCCTGGGCTCGATCGCCTGCGCGGCGATCGCTCGAGGCTGTCGCCGTGGGTCGCGCGGTGGCCACCATCGTCGCGTAGCGGCCGCCGATCGCCATGAGCTTCTCATGCGTCCCAACCTCGACGACCCGGCCCGCGTGGAGCACGACGATCCGATCGGCATGGCGCACGGTTGACAGTCGATGGGTGATGACGACAACGGTTCGGTTGCGTGTGGCGGCGCCCAGCGCGTCGACCACCTGGCGTTCGGTGTGGGCGTCGAGCGCACTGGTTGCCTCGTCGAGGATCAGCACTCGGCTCGGACGAAGGAGGGCGCGCGCCAAGGCGAGCCGCTGCTTCTCACCGCCTGAGAAGCGGGAGCCGCGCTCGCCCACCACCGTGTCGTAGCCGTGGGGCAGCTGCGCGATCACTTCGTGGATCTGCGCAGCCCGGCATGCCGCGACGAGGTCCGGCTCTCCCGCGTCCGGGGCAGCGAGCAGCAGGTTGGCCCGGACGGTGTCGTGCAGCAGATACGGCTCCTGACCCATCAGGCACACCGCGTCTGAAACCGCGTCGCCCGAAAGATCGCGTAGGTCGACGCCGTCGATCAGCACGCGACCATCGGTGGGGTCGAGCAGGCGTTGGGCGAGGTAACCCAGCGACGTCTTGCCCGATCCCGTCGTACCCACCAAGGCGAACGTCGCGCCCGCCGGAACGGTGAGCGACACATTGTCGATGACCGGAGGGATCGTGGGGTCGTGCACGAGCGACACGCGGTCGAAGCGGAGCTCGCCCTGCCATCCGTGGCGGGCACTGCGTCGCGGGTCGGCCGGCTCCGGCACGTCGCTCGGGGTGTCGAGGAAGGTGAACACCCGTGTGAAGAGCATGGCCGCGATGCGCAGGTTCGCCCGCGCGGTCAGCAGATCCTGCAGCGGGAAGAACAGCTGGCGCTGGAGGACGACGAAGGCCATCAGCCCACCGATCGTCAGCCCCTTGCCGTTGATGATCGCGAGCCCGCCGACCCAGTAGGCGAGCGGCGGCAGGAGCATGACGGTCATCGTCAACGCAGCCTCTGCCCACCTGGCCGCCATCTCGCGCGCCACCCCGAGGTCGGCCAGACGGGCCGAGCTCGTCGTGAAACGATCGGTGAGCTGACGTCTGCACCCGAGCGATCGGGTGAGGATGAGCCCGGCGACGCCGGCCGTCTCACCGATGAACCCGCTTACGTCGGCGGTCGCCTGTTGGAATTCCTGTGCCGCCCGTCCGCGCCGGTCGCCGATGCGCCGTGCCACGAGGGCCGCCGGTGGCACGGCCACCATCGCAACGACCAGCATGCGCGCGTCCACCAGCGCGATCGCGCCGATCGCGAGCACGAGGTCGATCGTGTTGCGCAGCGTGCGCGTGAACAGCGTGCGCAGGGCCGCCTCCGCAGCGGCGGTGTCCGACAGGATGCGGGCGTTTGCCTCGCCCGCGCGTACCGCCGTCGACGCCGGCAGTGACAGCGACTGCACGTGTGCATAGCTCTGCACGCGAAGTTGGTGGCCGACCGCGTTGCCGACGCGGCTGGCCACGAGGTTGGCGGCCACCGTCAGCGCCCCGCCGGCGACCGTGGCCGCCAGCATGATCAGCGCGAGCGTCGCAAGCTGGGCTCCGTCACCGCGTGGTATCGCCCGGTCGACCACCCGCATCAAAAGCAACGGCACCGTCAGCTCGGCGGCGCTAGCCGCGACCGCGACGGCGACGATTGCCACGAGCGCCCTCCGATGGCTGTCGAGCAGGGCCGTGACCCGTCGTGCAACAGCAGGCGGTCGAGCGTGGTCGGTGGGCTCGATCATGTGGGCACGGCCACCATCGTCCGCCGGGAGTGCCGGGCGGCGTTCGCCTCGTCCATCAGGAAGTCGGCGAACGTGCCGGCCAGTCCGAGTCCCGGAAGGAAGGCCTCCAGGAACAGGAACTGGCCCTGGGGATTGATCTCGAAGAAGTACGGATCGCCGCCGTGCCGGTCGACCTTCATGTCGATGATCCCCATTCGGAGGTCGAGGTGCTCCAGGAGCTCGCGCAGCTTGCGGGCGACCCGTTCGGGCAGGTGCACAGCCGACGCCGGGAGCGTCGCCTCGAAGCGCCAGTCGAGCTCGGGGGAGTCGAGCGCCACTGTGACCGTGCGCTCACCGAACACGCAGATCCGCAGATGCCGGTCACCAGGGACGATCTCCTGGTAGATGGACGGGCACACCGCGAGTGCCGCGTCGTCACCGAGGTCGGCCCGCGTTGCGGTGGCGATGGTGAAACCGAACTGCGCGCCCAACGGCTTGGCCAGCACGGTGCCGCCAAGCTCGTCGCAGAACGCACGGATGCGTCCCGGGTCGTTGGACACCAGCGTACGCGGGAGGCGCAGGCCCACTGCCGCGGCGCCGTCGAGCTGGGCGAGCTTGTCTTCGGCGGCGACCGTGGCCGACGGCGAGCTCACGAGTCGCGCGTGCGTGGCCCGATCCGCGAAACGCCGCAGGGCGAGCCGCGTGGCCGACGCTGCCACACGCTGCACGTCAGCGTCGATCACGGCGTCCGGAGCCTCCGCGGGAGCGCATTCGCGCCGATACCAGATCACGTCCACGTCCTTCGCGTCGAGCTCACCGGCGTCGCCGTTGCAGGCGACGGCGATCGTGCCACCTGGCTCGCAACTCAGGGGTGCATGGCCGCTCATGACCGTGCGCCCGTCGAGGATGATGCATCGCGCTCCCCGTGCGACGAGCTCGTCCCGCACGGCCGATGCATGTGCATCGGCCGACCGGGAGACGATCACGACGGTGGCGTCAGTAGCACGCCGTGCCACAGTCGTCCTCTTCGTAGTAGTGGCGGCCGCCGCCGAGGTCGATCCAGTTGATGCACTTGGTGAACGGCATCGGCTGGGCGAACTGCTTCGACCACGGGCGCTCGGCGATGAACACGGGGCGTTCGCGTGCATATAGCGGTGCAAGGCCCTCGGTGGCGAGATCAGCGTGCATGTCCACTCCTTTCGTCGGAAGTCCACATTCGTGGTTCATCCAGCAAGGAGCCGTCCGCACGCTCGCTGATACCGGTCGGGCCGCGCAAACCTGTCGTCGCTTCCATGTGAAGCCACGCGTCACACCCTGCGCAGAACTCCGCTACAATCCGCGGTCGCGAATTTTGTCCTGTCGAGGAGCCCTGAATGTCGTCGGACCACGTCCAGTTGAATGCCATGCCCCGCACCGAATTCGGCAGCGCAAAGACCCGCCGTCTGCGCAAGCAGGGCCTCGTCCCGGGTGTGCTCTACAAGACCGGTCAGGACTCCGTCGCGTTCACGCTGCCGCACCGAGAGCTGGCTCGGGCGCTGCACGGCGACCACGGCAAGACGGCGGTCTTCGAGATCAGCGTCGACGGCGGCACGTCGGTGCCGGCGCTGCTGAAGGACTTCGACCTCAGCCCGATTCGCACGGAGCTCCTGCACGTGGACTTCCAGCAGGTCGACCTCAAGGTGGCGGTTCAGGCGAGCGTGCCGCTCGTGCTGGCCGGGCAGCCGGTGGGCGTGCGTGACGGCGGCGTCCTGGGTCAGCCGGTGCACGAGGTCACGATCGAGGCGAAGTT